>Ga0209099_1003135_pt1 | contig 13729 bp, 11 predicted proteins | sample AD_JPNHW2_MetaG_FD_184430 | JGI IMG/M metagenome (GOLD analysis project Ga0209099, IMG submission 184430) | Active sludge microbial communities of municipal wastewater-treating anaerobic digesters from Japan - AD_JPNHW2_MetaG (SPAdes) (version 2) | ecosystem: Engineered > Bioreactor > Anaerobic...
GTATCCCTGCTCGCCGTCTCGGCAAGGACGTTGAGGTCGGTGATGACGCCAGACTGCAGGCGGTCGGCCATCGCGTTCCTCGTGGCCTCGGCCGAGAAGACGACGGCCCGGCTCTTCTCGAGGACGGCCTCGCGCGCCATTTCCCGCATGTCGTTCATATATAAGGAAACGATGATGATGGCAACCGCCGATATGCCGGCTACCGTTGAGGCCAGAACCTTGGTTTTCAGGCTGAAGTCTCGAATGCTCATCATGGCTCCTTGGCTTGTTCTGTCCCGTCGAGTATATTCTCTGGGCCATCCTTCTACAAGCGATGCGGAGAAGGCGCTTTGGGCTCCAGAGGCGGCCCCGGCCCTCCGATTATAGAAGGGAAGACCCTTTCAAGGGGCCGCTTGCGGGCGGTCGGGGTCGTCGCGAACTTCAGGCGCGGGAACGCGAAAGGACGAGCGGGAGGGGAATGACCGTCAGATCGATGACCGTCGGCCAGAAAGCAAGCCTCAGTCTCCTCTTTGCGGTGTTGCTGTTTGCCGCCTTCGCGGTTGCGGCTTTCTCGGGCCTCTTCGATCTCGTCGAATCCCGTTTCTACAATCCCACCGTCTCCCGTTCCTACGAAAAGAGCCTTGTCGAGGCCGTAAAAGCCTCGGACAGCTACCACAGCCTCAACCTCGAGCGCTTCAAGGCCGTCCTGGGCACCGATGCGGTCATGCGGAGCTTCCTCCCCAACATGGGCGCGGAGGATGCCTTCAACCGAGCCAACGCCTTCGGCAAGCTCCAGACCGAGACGACGGGCCTTGCCGGCCTCCGCCTCGTTGACTCGGCGGGGAAACGCATCCATTTCAGCACCTTCCCCCAGGACATACAGAAGCAAAGCCAGACGGAGACCATCTACAGGAACTATGGAGACTCCGCGGACAGGCCCTTCGAGGAGCTTGCCGCGCCCGAGAACTCGGACGGCCGTATCATCCTCGATCCTGCGGCGAACCGCTTCATCTACAGCCTGCCCTTCAAGGACAGCTTCGGCGTCTATAGAGGAAGCGCCCTCTTCTACGTCTCCCAGAACGGACTCGTGTCCCACCTCCTCCGTTCCGGCCAGATGTCGGTGGGCGAGCAGGCTGTCCTGGCCGGCGACAAGGGGGTCATCCTCAAGGTCCCCCAGGTCGGCAGCGAGGCCCTGGCCGCCCATGTGGCCGAGATCTGGCGCGACGGCCTTTCCTCCAGCCCCCTGACCATCACCGAGGCGACCGAGACCTCGCCCTCCCTCGTCCTCTTCTCGAGGGCCACCGAGCGTGCGGGAGGCCTCGGCTACGTCGTGCCGTCATCTTCCTTCGCCTTTCCCGCCTCGATGAAGTGGCTCCTCCTCGGCTCCTTCTTCGTGACCGCCTACCTCCTCGTCTTCCTCATCCTCAATCTCAGGCAGGACAAGATGACGGTCCTCTCGGACCGCATCAAGCGCTTCCAGATCAACCTCCTCGAGGGTTACCTCTCCAACAAGGCCGACATCGATTTCGAGCGCTGGAGCCGGGAGCTCGAGGCGCGCCGGGGCGAGGTCAAGGACGAGTTCAAGCGCAGCATGGGACTGAAGCGCCGCGCAGCCGACACCGAGGTCGACGAGCTCATCGACAAGAGCTGGGACGAGATCCTCGCAGTCCTCGGCAAGAAGGCGGAGGCCGAAGCCCTCCCCTCGGGTGTAAGCGTCAAGGAAGTAGAGCGCCTCATCGCCGAGGCCATCAAGAAGGGCAACTTCGTCCTTCCTCCCCAGGTCGTCGAAGTCCGGACTCCTGCTCCGCGTCCCGCCGCCAGGCCTGTCGCGCGACAGCCTTCCCTTCCTCCCCGCCTCGCAGCCCAACCCAAGGCCGCGGCGGAAGTCGAGGAGCTTGAGGAACTCGAGGAGCTCGGCGAAGCAGAGGCCGTTGAAGAGGCCGAAGCCGTAGAAGAGGCCGAGGTTGCAGGAGAAGTCGAAGCCGTCGAAGCGCCTTTCGCCGAAGGCGCGGAATCACCGTCGATTCCCTTGCGCTCTCTGGCGCCGCAGGCCCCAGCGGGGGCCGAGGCTGTCGAGGAAATCGCGGAGGCAGAGGCCGTAGAGGAAGCAGAGGCGGTGGAAGAGATCACTGCCGCCGAAGAAGTCGCCGAGGCCGAGGCCGTAGAAGAAGCCGGGATCGTAGAAGAAGCCGAAGCTGTAGAAGAGGCCGAAGCCGTAGAAGAGGCCGAAGCCGTAGAAGAAGCCGAAGCCGTAGAAGAAGTGGAAGCCGTCGAAGCGCCCTTCGCCGAAAGCGAGGAAGTACAGGCAACTTCCTTGCGCTCTCTGGCGTCGCAGGCGCCAGAGATGGTCGAGGCCGTAGAGGAAGTCGCGGAAGCCGAGACCGTAGAAGAAGCGGAATCGGTAGAAGGGCTCGCGGCCGCCGAAGAGGCAGCCGAGGCCGAGGCGATCGAAGAAGCCGAGGTTGTCGAAGAGCTCGAAGCCGTTGAGGCAGCCGCGGAAGCCGGAACCGAAAAAGAAGCGGAGGCGGCAGAAGAGATCGCGGCCGTTAAGGAAACCCCCGAGGCCGTCGAGGAGCTCGTCGAAGCCGAAACCGGAGAAGCGGTCGAGGCAGTCGAAGAAGCCGAGGCAGTCGAAGAAGCCGAGGCAGTCGAAGAAGCCGAGGCAGTCGAAGAAGCCGAAGCGGTGGAAGAAGCCGAAGCGGTGGAAGAAGCCGAAGTCGCGGAGGCGGAGCCCGTCAGCGACCTCGAGCCCCTCGAGGGCGAGGCCGCCTACGGCGATCTCCGCTCGATGGCCGCACAGGCCCTCGCACTCGCGAGCGACACCGACGACATCCCCCTCATCCCCGAGTCGAGCGGCCTGGAGCTGGCCGACGAGGCGGATATCTCCGATATCATAGGCTTCATCGAGATCGACGAGGGAGGGATCGCCGAAGATCTCGACTTCGCTAGCCCTGCCGATTTCGCCGCTCCCTACGGATCGGCGCCTGTCGATATGGAGGAAGTCGGGACCGCCGACGAAACCATGGCCAGGGAGAAGCCCGGCAGGGAAGGCGGAGGCGCCGAGGAAGTCGCGGAAGCCGAAGAGATCTCCGAAGCCCTGCCCCTCGACGAGCTTCCCGAGCTGGTGCCCGAAGGCGCGGCCGTACGCAATATCGAGGAAGGCGCGGACAACGAGATCATAGAGACCCTCGAGCCCATCGAGCCCATCGAGGCAGGGGCGGAGTTCGGTCCTGGAGAGGACTTCCAGATCAGCCTGGGCTCCCTCGACCTCTCCGAGCTCTCATCCTGGGAAGGCGGGCCTGCCGGCGCGGCCGAGATCGACGCCACCAGGTCCCTCGAACCTCCTCCTGAAGCTGAGGCTGCCGGAGCCTTGCCCCTTGGGCCCGGGACCGAGGCACCGGTCGAGCTCCCCCTCGTCTCGGACGAGCAGATCGACAAGCTCGAGGCCTTGCCGGTCTTCGAACCCTCGATCTCCGTCGAGGAGGAACCTGTCGATGCCGAGCCCATAAGCGGCGACCGTTTTGTCTACTTCTCCCCCGACCACTATGCCGGAGCCACGATCTTCACGTCCAGGATCGTCATGGGCGACCTTCCCGCCGCCGAGGACGATGGCGGACAGGATGCCGCGGCGATGACTCCTCCTCCTCCTCCTCCTCAGGTCGGTTCCCGGCCCGAAACGGACGACGAGGAATGCGAAGGGCCGATCGTATGGCGGGACGGCCTCTGGCAGGTGGACAGGGAAGGCGAGCGCCTTTCCGTGGAACTCGATCCGAACCTCAAGGAACTGGCCGACTCCGTCCTCACTCCCGAGTCCGGCAAGGATGGCGCCGACCGTCTTTCCCCTTGACCTTCACCGGTGCCTCGTCTAGCTTGGGACAATGATTCCAGATGCAGCGCTTTCCCGCCCAAGGGCGGGAAAGCCGGGCGCGAGGCGCGTCAGGCCGGCAAGGGGCGATCGCCTCTCCTGTCTGCGCGAAGCGGCCATCTTCGTGGCGGGCGGCGCCCTCATCGCGAGCGCCGCAGCCATCATGGTCTGGCCGCTCTGGAAGCTCGCCGCCACGAACAGGATCCTGTATTCCGCCCTCGTCGGGGCCGTCCTCCTTGCCTTCTTGTCCTGGAAGCTGGTCCGCCGCTTCCTCTCCCGCCGGACGCCGCGCCGGGGGGCGAGGGTAATGGACCCGAGGCCATGATCCTTTCCCGTCGCCCGGAAGTCTCCCGGCGCTTCAGGACGCCGCGCCGGGCCCTGCTGGCCCTGGGCCTGTCTCTTGCGCCCTTCCTGTGCCATGCCGCGCCCCAGTCCTATCCGCTTCTTGGCAACCTCGGCCCCGAGGACGCCATCTACCGCCAGCAGCAGGAACAGCTCGAGGCTTCCTATTCGGCCATCGTCACCGGCAAGGAAGGGCCTGCCCTCGTCCTTTACCAGTACACGCCCAGGGAGGACATCGACCTCTTTTCGCTCGCCGCCAGGCTCAACCTGCCCTACGACGCCCTGGCCACACTCAACCGAATGGAAAGGATCCGCCCCATCGCAGCGGGCGAGCGGATCCTCGTGCCCTCGGCGCCGGGCGTCTTCGTGAGCGAGAGCCCCTCGGGGGACCTCGATTACCTCCTTTCCTACCGGGCGGGGACGGAAGGCGAGCGCCTCAGCCTTCCCGGTCCCTCGGGTCCTGTGGCCTGGCGTTTCTACCGCGGGGAGCGCTTCAATCCCGAGGAAAGGGCCCTCTTCCTCGGCTACCTTTTCCGCTTCCCCCTGCCTTCCGGGAGGGTGACGAGCGGCTTCGGCGCCCGCATCAATCCCGTAACCGGCCATGCCGGGGTCCACCATGGCATCGACCTCGCCGCGCCGTCCGGAACCGAGGTCCTTGCGGCCTGCGATGGCGTCGTGACCTTTTCCGGAACCGATGCCATCCTCGGCGAATACATCATCCTTTCCCACGCGGGGGGCTGGGAAACCGTCTACGGCCATCTTTCGCAGAGGCTTGTGCGGTTGAACGACAAGGTGGATTCGGGTATGATTATTGGACGCGTGGGATCGACGGGACAGTCCACGGGACCCCATCTCCATTTCGAGGTGAGGAACCATGGCGCGGCCCAGGATCCCGCGGCTCTCATACCAAAGGCAAAGCGATGAAAGTCCGGGTCCGAGCAACCGTAGTCCGCGCAACTCTTGCCGCCCTCCTTCTGGCCGGGGCCGGCTTTTTCGCCTCAGGAGAGGAACTCCGCACCATCATCGCGGGGACAGTCGCCCTTTCCCCGGAGAACCCCGACGGCACGAGGATTTCCATAGCCTACAACGAGGCAGTGGCCGTCTCGCTGCCCCGAGACAACTCCTTCATCCAGGGCTTCGAGATAGAGGTCAAGCTGCCCCAGGCGGCCATCGCCATGCCGGGCGCCTTCGCCTGGGAGCTGTGGCGCCGCGTGGATCCCACGCCCGAAAAGTCGCGCTACGGCTATGACGCGGAGCGCCTCGTCACCCAGCCCCTGCCTGCCCGTGCCAGCCTCGTCGTCCAGGTGCCCATGCGGAAGGACCACTCGCTCAAGAGCGGGCCCTACGCGGCCGTCATTCCCACGATAGCCGAGACAGGCGACTTCCCCTTCATCTTCAAGCTCTATCCCATCGCCAAGGGACTTCCGCCCGAGCTCGAGAATGCCCAGTTCCAGGTGCGCATCCGGCCCATCCTGACCGACGAGGGCGCCATCCGCCTCACCCTCCGCCTTCCCGAGGGCGGCGACAGGACAGGCATCGCGGTTAGCGTGGACGACAGGCGCCTCCCCGACGGGCATTATGTCGATGGGAAGGAAGCCCTTGTCCTCAAGGCCGGTACACACTACCTCAGGGTGAGTTCCGACCAGTACCGCGACGAGTCGAGGACCTTCACCATAGAGCCGGGCCGCACCCTCGAGCTCTCGGTCGACCTCCAGGACACGAGTCCGCTGGTCGTCATCGAGGCGCCCGATTCGGCGCAGATCACCCTCGACGGCAAGAAGGTGAGCGGCGACGGCAAGACTGCCCTGGCGGTCGAGATCGGCGACCACCTCGTGACCTGCCGGATAGGCGACTACGTCGTCACGCGCAAGTTCACCGCCTACCGCGGAAAGACCTACCGGATAGTCCTTTCGGTGGACCTCCAGGTCCAGGAATCGCCATAATCCGGCGCCTGCCGGCTTGGAGGGCCCGTGTTCAACATCCTCTCTTGGAACGTCAACGGCATCAGGGCTTGCGCAGGCAAGGGTCTCTTCGACTTCCTCGCGAAGGATGGCCCCGACGTCCTCTGCCTCCAGGAGACCAAGGCCCAGGTGGCCCAGCTCCCCAAGGACTTCCTTGCCCCCGCGGACGGCAAGGGTGGCGCCTATCGCTCGTATTTCGCGGACGCGAAGCGTCGCGGCTATTCAGGCGTGGCCATCTATTCCCGGAAGGAGCCCCTCTCGGTGCGGCCCCTCGGCGTCGGCGAGTTCGACGAGGAGGGTAGGGCCCTCCTGGCGGACTTCGGCCCCTTCGTCCTCGTATCCGCCTACTTCCCCAACAGCCAGGAAGCAGGCGCCCGCCTCGACTACAAGCTCCGTTTCTGCGACGCCGTGCTCGCGGAATGCGACAGGATCGTGGCCTCGGGCAAGCATGTCGTCGTGGCCGGCGACTACAACATCGCCCACGAGGCCATCGACCTCGCGAACCCCGACTCGAACGAGGGCAACCCTGGCTATCTCCCTGGTGAGCGGGCCTGGTTCGACAAGTGGGTGGGCTCGGGGTATGCGGACTCCTTCCGCCGCCTCTGTCCCGAACCGGGCAAGTACACCTGGTGGACCTACCGCGTAAAAGGAGCCCGCGAGCGTAACGTGGGCTGGCGCCTCGACTACCACTGCGTGGACGAGGGCTTCATGCCCGCAGTCAAGGCCGCGACCATCCGTCCCGAGGTCCTCGGTTCGGACCACTGCCCCGTGGGAATCGCCCTCGACCTCTAGGCCCTCTTTTCACTCGGGCGCGGCGGGGCTATCCTTTGTACAAACAGCAAGGAGCCTTGCCAGATGAAGATCAAGTACAACGCGCCGACCACCCTTACCTTTACCTTCCTGTCGGGTATAGTCCTCCTCCTCTCGGGCACCCTGGTGCCGGGCCTCACGCAGGGCTGGTTCTCCACCCCCGCCCCCTTCCACGCCAACCAGGCCCAGGATTACGTGAAGCTCTTCACCCATGTCCTCGGGCATGCCGACATCGAGCACTTCCTCTCGAATTTCAGCTTCATCCTCCTCCTTGGCCCCATCCTCGAGGCGAGCTACGGATCGCTCGCCCTCCTCCTCATGATGGGCGCCACCGCCCTCGTGACGGGCGTCCTCAACGTCATCCTCTTCCCCTCGACCATCCTCCTCGGGGCGAGCGGCATCGTCTTCATGATGATACTCCTCGCCTCTTTCACCAACTTCAACAAGGGCGAGATCCCCCTCACCTTCATCCTCATCATGGTCCTCTACCTCGGCAAGGAGGTCTGGAGCGCGCTCGCGAACAGGGACAACATCTCCCAGTTCGCCCATGTGCTCGGGGGCCTCACGGGCTCCTTCTTCGGCTTCCTCAAGCCCCGGGCCCAGAGACAGTAGCCGCGACGGGCAAGGCAGGGACGGGAGAAAAGGAAGGGCCCCGCCATCGAGCGGGGCCCTTCCGGATTGTCCTTAAGACGCTGTCTGCCGCGAGGCCGGCCCGGCGTCAGTCCTTGTCCGCCGGCGCCGAGCCGGACGCGATACCGGCCCCGGCCTGGACGCCGCTGGCCTCGGCCCCGAAGTCGGCACTGCCGTAGTCGGCGCTGCCGTAGTCGGCACTGCCCTCTGCGGGAATGGCCATGGCCTTGCCCTCGTCGAGGTCTATGGCATAGAAGGCCCTCGAGTTCGGATAACTTCCGTTGACCGCCCTGATCCTGATGCCCGCCGCCTCGTGCACGTGGCCGAAGAGGTGGTAGGCCGGCCTCTTCCGTACGATGAAGCGGGCCAGGGCCCTGCCGCCCCAATGGATGCCGTCGTAGCCGTTGGTGTCGAGCCTGCCGAAGGGCGGTTCATGGGTGAGGAGTACGGTCCTCCTGTCCACGAGGGGGTCGAGCGCCTTGAGGTCGGCGGCCTGTTCCGCCTCGCTCTTCTCTACCTTGGTCCAGCGGTAGCCGACGAAGGACCAGCCGCCCAGCTCCACCCGCTTCCCATGGATGTTCCTGACCGTCTCGAAATCTTCCCAGGAGGTGAGGTCGTGGTTGCCCGCGACGAGGAGTATGGGCTTGCCCGCGTCGGCCAGGATCCGTTTCATCTCGAGCTCGAGGGACTTCAGCCCCGCGAGGTCGTCCGCTCCCTCGGGAGTTTCCGAGATCAGGGGATGGCTGTCGCGCGGGGGCGATGGCGGAGGGTCGGGAAGGGGCGCGGCCTTCACCTCGGGCAGCCAGAAGTCGTCGAGCAGGTCGCCCCCAAGGATGCCGAGGTCGTAGTGCCCCATGGCGAGGGCCTCGGCATAGAGCTCGAAGGCGGGGCGGAGCGCATGGAGGTCGCTCGCAAAGAGTATTCTCATGTGCTTTCAGTCTCTCCTTGACGGATGCCTGGGCATCCTGCATTAAGACAATCCGGGGGGCTCGCAGGTTGCGGAATTCGTCTGGCCTCTGTCGGGATTCGGGAGTATAGTACTCTCCCGGAGACCAGTATGAATAATAACGACATAGTGCCCTGTTTTGACAGCGATACCGACGAAAAACTCTTCATCGCGCTCGAAAGGATGGAAGGCGTGGACGGCGGCCTCATCGTCGGGCTGTCTGGCTATATAGATACATACAATTCGATCCACATCCAGCAGCGCATGCAGAAGGCCTTCGACGCGGGCTTCACCCGCCTCCTTTTCGACATGCGCGCCCTCGCCTATGCGAGCTCCACGGGCATCTACAGCTTCATCTGCTTCAGGAACGCCTGCCAGCGGGCTGGCGGAGAAATAGCCCTTGCCGGCATGCAGGATGTCGTCGCGGGCGTCTTCGACATACTGGGTTTCATGTCCTTCTTCCCCATCTTCGACACCGTCGAGGATGCCCGTTGCTTCCTCACGCAGGGCCGGGTGGCCGAGGCGTCCTGAGCCCTTTCCGCTTTTGCCATTTCGCCCGCTCTCCCCTATAGTAGGTAGTAGGACCCACGATAGAGGGGAGTGGAGGCATCCATGGCCGATGAAGCCAGACCGGTGAAATCCTTCGTGCTCGATACGAACGTCCTCATCCATTACCCAGAGGCGATAATGTCCTTCCGGGACAACGAGATCGTCATCCCGCTGACGGTCCTCGAGGAGCTCGACAACCTCAAGACCTATTCCGACCAGCGCGGCAAGAGCGCCCGCGAGGCCATCCGCTTCCTTGATTCGCTCATCAAGAAGGGCAACCTCCACGAGGGCGTCCGGCTCGACAACGGCTCTGTCCTCCGCGTCTCCTACCTCCTCCCCGACACGACGCCGGAGGCCATCTCCCTCGACAAGAACGACAACAAGATCATCCTCTGCGCCTATGCCCTCCAGAGCCAGGGACGCATGGTCTTCTTCGTCTCCAAGGACATCAACGCCCGCGTCAAGGCCACCGCCCTGGGCCTCCGCGCCGTCGATTACGAGAAGCAGAAGGTCGACATCGCGACGCTCTACCAGGGCCTGCGCGAGATCGACGTCTCTTCCGAGAACATGGCGCGGCTCCTTTCCACGGGAGAGCTGCCCTGGAAGGAGCGGCTCCTCCCCAACGAGTACGCCCTCCTCAGGGACAGGCAAGGCGCCCGCGAGGTCCTGGCCCGCCGGGCGGAGGGCGACCTGTCCCTCAGGGCCCTGCCGCCCTGGGAAGGACATGTGGCGGGCATCGCGCCGCTCAATGCGCGCCAGCGCGTCGCCCTCGAGCTCCTACTTGACGACTCGGTCCGCCTCGTCACCCTCGTCGGGAAGGCGGGCACGGGCAAGACCCTCCTCGCCATCGCCGCCGGCCTGCGCAAGGTGGTCGAGGACAAGACCTATTCGCGCATGCTCGTGACGCGCCCCGTCGTGCCCGTGGGCAAGGACATCGGCTTCATGCCAGGAGAGAAGTCGGCGAAGATGGCCAACTGGATGCAGCCCCTCTTCGACAACCTCGAGCAGATCCTCGGCGTCTACAAGCGGCCCAACGTGAAGGGGGTGGACCAGCTCGTGAAGGAGCGCCTCCTCGAGATCGAGGCCCTCTCCTTCATCCGCGGCCGTTCCCTCCCGAACCAGTACATGATCGTGGACGAGGCGCAGAACCTCACCCCCCACGAGATCAAGACCCTCGTCTCCCGCGCGGGCGAGGGCACCAAGGTGGTGCTCACGGGCGATCCCTACCAGATCGACAACATGTACCTCGACGCGAATTCGAACGGCCTCTCCTACCTCGTCGAGGCCTTCAAGGGCCAGGCGCTCTATGGCCACGTGACGCTCCAGAAGAGCGAGAGGTCGGAGCTGGCGGAGCTCGCCGCGAGCCTCCTCTAGCGCCCATGCCATGAACGTGCATTTCTGTCCGCGCTGCGGCCGGCTCAATCTCGCGGATTTCTCCTACTGCCCCTATTGCGGCGAGCCCGCGCCTCGGGGGCCGGGGCTCGAGGATGCGCTCGAGGGACCGATGCGGAGGATCGAGGATTCCCGTTCCCGGCCCGATGGCGCGGCCGCCCTCGTCGGGCAGCGCATGTCCGAGCTCATGGCCTGCCTCGATGCCCTCGAGTCGGACATGGAGGAGCTCGTCGCGCAGGGACGGAAGCGCCAGGCGGACTAGGCCGGGCCGGGATATCCCTGGACTGGCCGCGCTCATCGAGGCCCGGAAGCCTGGGTCCGGCGTTTCACTTGACGGACGGGCGGAAGAGGCGCTAAGTAATACCCGGAGGCAAGCGTGAGCGTTTTCGAATCCCTGTATCGACGCGAGTCCGAGCGCGGAGAGCGGACCGCCTACCTTTTCCGCTGGATCCTCGCCGGACTCCTCTCGGCGCTCGCGATCACCCAGATCATGTCCGAGACGCAGCGTCCTGCCGGCATCGCCGCCGCGTGGACGCTCGCCGCGGCGGTCCTCTACAATGTCTTCCTGGCCTTTGTCCTGCGCAGGGGCGCGACGCCCCGCTGGGTCGCGTGGATGTCCGTAACGGTGGACGTCCTCCTCGTGAGCGCCAACATCCTCACGACAACGCTCTTCATGCATCCCTCCGGCGCCTCGACGACTGCCCTCGTCCTCCTGTACCCCGTCCTCATCCTTACGGCTTCCCTGAGGCATGACCGGCGGCTCGTGGTGTACGCGACCCTGGCGACCCTCGTCTTCTACAACGCGGTCTACTGGTCCACGTTCCGCATGGTCCCGCCCGAGCTCTACGTCTACGCGCCGCACGCCAAGCCGATCGGCCAGTTCTACCGCAGCGCCTACATCCTGATCTACGGGGGCCTCATGCTCGCGATCCCGCGGACCATCGAGCGCCTCCTCAAGTCGCAGCAGGAAGCCTTTGACCGCGCGAAGGCCGGCTACGAGGCCATGGCGGCGCGCCTCCGCGGGGAGCTCGGCGAGCTCCGCGGCAAGGCCTCGAGCCTTGCTTCGGAGACCGCCTCCTCGTCGGCCTCGATCGCCGAGATCGCGTCGATGACCGCGGATTCCGCGGCGATGGCGGCGGGCCAGTCGAGGGCCTCGGGCGAGATCACGGCCCTCGTGGCGTCGCTCCAGTCCTTCGCCGGCGGCCTCGAGTCGGCGGTCGGCGAGCAAGGCGCGGCGATAGACCAGACGGCCTCCGCGACCGAGGAGATGATCGCGAACATCGGTTCGATTTCACATAACGCTACGGAGATAAAGCGGGAGGCGATCAGGCTGGCGCGCCTGAGCGAGGAGGGCAAGGAAGGCCTCGAGGAGGTCCTGTCCGCCATCGAGCTCGTGGCCGAGAAGAGCGCGGGCATGCTGGACGCGGTGGGCGTCATCACGGGCATCGCGGGCACGACCAACCTCCTCGCGATGAACGCCGCCATCGAGGCCGCGCACGCGGGCGACGCGGGCAAGGGCTTCGCGGTCGTGGCCGACGAGATCCGCAGGCTTTCCGAGGCCACGTCGTCCCAGTCCAAGGAGATAGAGGCCGCGCTGAAGGCGACCAAGGAATCGATCGACCTCGCGGTCTCCTCGTCGAACCGCGCTGGCTCCTCCTTCGGGAGCGTCCTCGACGGCGTGAGGTCCACCGCCGAAAGGATGGCGGAGATCGAGGCCGCCATGAGCGAGCAGGCGCAGGGCTCGGAGCAGATCTCCGGCGCAACGAGCGGCATGAAGGCCGCCACCGCCGCGGTGCGCTCTGGCGCGGCGGAGCTCCGGGAGAAGTCGGCGAGCCTCGCGGAAGCGGCCGCGACCCTCGAGAGGGCGGCCTCGGGCATCAAGTCGAACGCCGACGGCGTGGCGTCGCGCTCCGCTTCCCTCGACGAGGGAACGCGCGCGATGGCCAGGCTCGGCGACGAGAATGGCCGGCTCGTCGCGAGCATCGAGGAGGAGATCGCCTCGTTCCGCGTCGTCGAGGAGTGATCCGCTCCCTCATTGCCTCGTTTCGCGCGAAGGTGTAGAATTCCGCCCGACGCCCCGCCGGGATGCTTCCTGGAAGAGCGCCTGCAAAAGGGGGAAATGAATGTACGGAGCACTCAAGGGCGAGCTCGAGTCCAAGCTCGCGCAGATCAAGGCCGATGGACTCTACAAGTCGGAACGCATCATCGCGACGCCCCAGGGCGCCCTCATCCGCGTGAAGGACGGCAAGGAAGTCCTCAACTTCTGCGCGAACAATTACCTGGGCCTCGCCAACGATACCGATATCCGCAAGGCCGCCCAGAAGGGCTTCGATGACTGGGGCTACGGCCTCGCGAGCGTCCGCTTCATCTGCGGCACCCAGGACCTCCACAAGCGCCTCGAGGCCGCCGTCTCGAAATTCCTCGGCACCGAGGACACCATCCTCTTCTCGTCCTGCTTCGACGCCAACGGCGGCGTCTTCGAGCCCCTCCTTGACGAACATTGCGCCATCATAACGGATTCGCTCAACCACGCCTCGATCATCGACGGCATCCGCCTCTGCAAGGCCCAGCGCTGGATCTACAAGCATGCCGACATGCGCGATGTCGAGGAGACCGATCCCGACACCGGCAAGCCGGCCAAGGGCCTCGAGCGCTGCCTCAAGGAGGCGAAGGACTGCCGCATCAGGATGATCGCGACGGACGGCGTCTTCTCCATGGACGGCGACATAGCGAAGCTCAAGGAGATCTGCGACCTCGCCGACAAGTACGACGCCCTCGTCTTCGTGGACGACTCGCACGCCACGGGCTTCGTCGGCAAGACCGGCCGCGGCACCCACGAGTTCAACGACGTCATGGGCCGCGTGGACATCATCAACACGACCTTCGGCAAGGCCCTGGGCGGCGCCTCGGGCGGCTGCGTCTCCGGCCACAGGGAAATCGTCGAGTTCCTCCGCCAGAAGGCGAGGCCCTACCTCTTCTCGAACACCCTCTCGCCGGCCGTCGCCGCGGGCACCCTCAAGTGCCTCGAGATGCTCTCCTCCTCGACCGCCCTCAGGGACAAGCTCGAGGCGAACACGAAGCGCTTCCGCGACGGCATGACCAGGGCGGGCTTCGACATCCGTCCCGGCGTCCATCCGATCTGCCCCGTGATGCTCTACGACGAGAAGGTTGCCATGAAGATGGCCGACGCCCTCCTCGAGGAAGGCATCTACGTCATCGGCTTCACCTTCCCGGTCGTGCCCCGCGGCAAGGCCC
>Ga0209099_1003137_pt1 | contig 13727 bp, 10 predicted proteins | sample AD_JPNHW2_MetaG_FD_184430 | JGI IMG/M metagenome (GOLD analysis project Ga0209099, IMG submission 184430) | Active sludge microbial communities of municipal wastewater-treating anaerobic digesters from Japan - AD_JPNHW2_MetaG (SPAdes) (version 2) | ecosystem: Engineered > Bioreactor > Anaerobic...
ATGAACGGAAGAGCAATTACAATAAACCGTGCCAACAGGGATTGCAAATCAATAATTGAAGCTTGGTTCCCGGGTAAATATGGCAGCGAAGCTATTGCCGACATTGTCTTCGGAGACTATAATCCCGGTGGTAAGCTGACTGTCACCTTTCCTAAATCAGTGGGGCAGATACCCATGTGTTTTCCATATAAACCCGGGGCTCAGGCAGAAGCCGGGACAACAGTAAACGGAGTTCTTTATCCTTTCGGATATGGACTTAGCTTTACCGAATTTGAATATTCAAACCTTAAGATTTCACCTGATAAGCAGCTTGCTGCCGGGAAAATTGAAGTAACTGTCGACGTTAAAAACATCGGGCCAGTTGCAGGAGATGAGGTAGTTCAGCTTTACATCCGCGATGAGGTCAGTTCAGTGATAAGATTTGAAAAGGAGTTGCGTGGTTTCGACCGTATAACCCTTGCTCCGGGTGAGACACGTACCGTTCACTTCACCCTTTCACCGGAAGAGCTTTTCATGTACGACCGGGAGATGAATCGTGTGGTTGAACCTGGCTGGTTTACCGTTATGATCGGGAGTTCATCAGCGGATATACGTCAGACCGGGAGATTTGAAATCTTATCCGCTGACAGAATAAATCAGCCATATGACACAACTCCCATTAAATCGGGTCTTACCTGGTAAATTTTAAATTTACAGCCATGCGAAATCAACGCCCTTCAAATGCGTTACTGATTCGCATGGCCCTCATTACTTTTATCTTTTTCCTTTTATCTTTTATCTTTAATCGTACATTTGCAGCTTCTGTGTTATGAATAAAAACAGTAAACCATGGCACTGGCTGGCTGTAATCATGCTCTCGTTGATCTGGGGCAGCAGCTATATCCTGATGAAAAAAGGGCTGAGGTCATTTTCAGCGTACCAGCTGGCTTCAATCAGGGTCCTGATTTCATTTATGTGCCTGCTGCCGGTCACGCTTCGCAGCATTTCAAAATTCAATAAGAAGAACCTGGTTTCCATTCTCATTATAGGATTCTTTGGCAGCGGGATCCCTTCCATCCTTTATCCGCTTGCCCAGACAAGGATTGAAAGCTCTCTTACAGGAATGCTTAACACATTAAGCTCGGCTTTTACCCTGGCTGTTGGAATTATCTTTTATAACAGAAAAGCCATCAAATCTCAGATCGCCGGCGTTTTCCTCGGGTTTGCCGGAGCTGTGGGATTGCTCTACAGTGGCTCTTTTACCTTTAACTCTTATGGCCTTTTCGTAGTGCTGGCAACACTTATGAACGGGTTCAGCAATAACGAGGTCAGTAAAGCAGATGGGTTAAACGGGATGGAGATCACCTCTCTTTCCCTTACCATTTTGAGCCCATTTGCACTGGCGCTGCTCCTGAGCACAGACCTTCATGCCGTTTTACTTACTCCCGACTGGCCGCTTAACCTGGGATATATTGCAATCCTTTCTGTTGTGGGAACTGCAATAGCCAATATAGTATACTATTTTCTTATCAGGGACACCTCCCCGGTGGTGGCTTCAATTGTGGCGTATTTCATTCCTGTGGTTGCAACGCTGTGGGGCCTTTCAGACAATGAACACCTTGCTCCAAATATGGTCGTTTCGGTGCTGTTGATCCTTGCAGGTGTATATCTCATCAACAGGCCGGGAGCACTCCGGAAGCTTAAGAAAATGATCGGAGCATAAAATTCAGAAGTCTTTTAATTTGTCTGAATTATATTTTATCAGGGGATTACAATCTTTTTAAAATTTTCGTTCCTTTGAATTAAAGTGCTTATTAAGTTGCATTTATTCATTATTTTAAATAGTCTTTTTTTTGCTGCTTCCCTGTTTTGCCAGTAGCTGCTGTTCTGACCCTGAATTAAAATTCAAAATATTATGAAAAAATCTAACCTCTCATTTCTGTGCATTGTTACTATTTGTATTTCAATGTTTTCCACTAATAAATTAGCAGCACAACACGAAATTCCTGACAATATAAAAGACCTCATTTCAAACGGGGTGTCAGCATTTGATTCCGTAAATATTGCCAGGGCAATTACTGAATTTAACAAAGCAATAGAAATTGCGCCTGACTTTGCCGATACTTATTACTATCTGGGTGAAACATACTCCATTGTTCCAGGCGCTGCAGCAAGGTCTTCAAGGTATCTGAAGAAATATCTTGAACTTTATCCGGAGGCCCCTGATAAGGCAAAGGTCACAGAAGAAATTGCAGTACTTGACAAAGCTGTTAAAACCAAACATAATACTTCATTACGTGGAATTGAGCTGATATCTCTTAAGAGCGGTATTTATGTAAGAAGCATTAACCAGATGGCCTATACAAATACCGATTTTGCTTTTGATGCAAGAGCAGGTGTTATTGCCGGAGATAAATTAATTAAAATCAAGGACAAAGATATAACAGGTCTGCCTCTGCAAACTGTTATTGATATAATAGATGAAGTGCCCGGAAACAAAGTCGCCGTAAAAGTCATAAGAGGAGGCACTGAAACTTTTGCCGTAATGATAAAAACTGAAAAGAATTACCCGGAAAATATCCTTGATCTGGGTGAAGAAGATCTTTCTGAATTAATAAATGCTGAGTCAAAACCCACCATTGTGGTTTTCTGGAACACGTGGAGCAATGAATACAAGGATTATCTTGCTATACTTAAAGATGCTGCCCGGGATAAAAAAGATAGCATCAGGATTATTACCATTAATGTAGAGGAAAATATTTTTACCCCATGGTTATGTGGTATAAATAAAGTGCCTACTGTCCTTTTTGCCAAAGACAAAAAACTGGCAGGAAGTATATCCGGTTACCAGCCTGAAATTTTAAAAGAAAAAATCTCATCAATAGATAAGATCACAGATCAATTTAATTTATAAAACAGGCCCGATTGAGTGTGAGCGTGCTCGCTCTCGCTCACACACTCACACTCTTTTTTGTGCTCCCCGGTAGTAAAAAGCACCAAAATGCAATCAGATCATTGTAGATGATCAGATTATGTTTCCATAGAGAATAATTTGATGGTCTTCGGTCATCCAGGCTATTTTGTGCAATGTCACTTTTACTTTTGACCTTAGCCTTAAAATGATGCTTATCAATCTGAATTTTGTAAAAATCAGATATATTTAATCGACATTATTTAAGGATCCTGCCTGAACAACTTTAAATGAAAAAAGATTTCTGCCTCATTATCGTTCTCTTCTTAATGTCAGAGGTTCTCATGACAGGACAGAACTACCTGAGAATCACAGGGACGGTTATCGATGCAGAAACCAAAGAGCCTATCCCGGGTGTCACAGTCTTATTAAAAGGAACAGAAAGATCTACGCTTACCCAATTAAATGGTGAATATGCAATTGATGCCATCGTTGGAAGTGAATACCTTGAATTTTCTTTTGTCGGTTTAAAGACTCAGACAATCGCTATTTCGGGGAGGAATCGGATCGATATTGAAATGCTGCCGAATGTTGTCTCCCTCCACGAATGGCTTATATGTGGCAAATCCTTTGTTGAGCCAACAATATCCGCCTCTTCCTGCTTTCCATTGATTATTGGGGCTACTTTGATGGATAAAAAGCTTTACTATTGCTGTAATGAACGTTATAATCTGAACCTGGGGTTACAATATGGAACTCTTTTCACGAATAATCAGCTTTTTCTTTCGCGTATAAGCATCAACAATATTAGTATGCCCAAATTCTCTCCGGGAGTTGCAGCGGAGTATAATCGCATTCTCCTGTCAGGCAGGGGGAGTACAGATACCCTTATCTCTGATTACCGGGTCAGCCTTATTCTGAACAAGCTTTTAAAAAGCATAAAATGTGAGGCAGGCGTAGGAAGGCAAAGCTATAACAATCTGACTAACACAGGTTTTGGCGGCAGGATCAGCATTCTGAATGAGTTTGACAATTCTTTCCCGAAATTTACTTATGAGATTCATTCAGGCTTTTGGTACTGGGGTGACTATAATGAATACAGCCTGGGGTTGAATCTGTTTCTGAACTCGCGAAAAAGCATAACTGAGAGTTCACTAAGGAGGGTAAGGATAGGCTGCGAACTGAAACAGACAGATAAAATCAGGTTTGTCTCGGTCACCGTTGGAGTTAGATATTTAATAAAAAGACAGACTATTGGGTGCGGGTAAAATCGTAACAAGGGCAAGTATGAGACTTCCCTACTGCGCCCAGACGGCGATGAAAAGGTGTGAGTGCGAGTGCGGGTTTTGAGAAAAAAAGAAGCGGGAGTGCTCGCTTTCGCTCTCACTCCCGCTCTTTTTTTGTGCTCCCCAGGTAGGACTTGAACCTACGACCCCCTGATTAACAGTCAGGTGCTCTAACCGACTGAGCTACTGAGGAAGGTTGCTTTCTTTTCAAAAGCGAGGCAAAAGTAATGGGATAAATTGAATTTCACAATATCTTTGCGAAAAATTTTATTCATGAAAAAAATTGTTGGAATAGGAAACGCTCTTGTTGATATAATGACACCCATACCGGATGACTCATATTTAAGCCAGTTCGGACTGCCCAAGGGAAGTATGACCCTGGTGGATGCAGAAAAGTCGGGTCAGATAAAAGAGGTCATTAAACCATTGAACTCAACACTTGCATCTGGCGGATCAGCAGGGAATACCCTTTACGGACTGGGTATACTGGGCATAGAGTCTTCTTTTATTGGCAAAGTAGGCCGCGATGAGTATGGAAACTTTTATGAAAAAGATCTGGTTGACGCCAGCCTTAAGCCACTGCTGCTGCGATCAGATAATCCTACCGGCACCGCCGTTGCCCTTGTCTCTCCTGACTCGGAGCGTACTTTTGCAACACACCTGGGAGCAGCAATAGAACTAGATAAATCTGAGCTCGATAACAGTTATTTCAACGGGAACGACATTCTTTACATTGAAGGATACCTTATCAATAACTTTCCACTGGTGGAACAGGCCTGCCGCCTGGCTAAAGAAAACAATATGGTGGTTGCCATAGACCTCGCCAGCTTTAACGTGGTAAACGAAAACCGTGATCATTTTAAGGAGATCATCAATAATTATGTCGACATTGTTTTTGCCAATGAGGAAGAGGCAAAAGCATATTCAGGTCTCAGCCCACGTGAAGCACTTGACATACTCTCGGAGAAATGCTCGATAGCAGTTGTTAAGCTCGGTGCTGAAGGCTCCCTGATAAAAAGAGGAGAAGAGGTAATAAAGGTTGATGCACTGAAATCCAATCCTGTGGATACCACAGGGGCAGGTGACTTATATGCCTCGGGGTTCCTTTACGGATATTCACAGGATCTCCCGCTTGACATATGCGGACTCTTCGGATCAATACTCGCCGGAAAAGTGATTGAAGTTATGGGTGCAAGGATGCCCGCAAAGAAATGGGCTGAAGCAAAGAAGCTGTTAAAAAGTGCAAAGAGAGATTAATCGTTACTATTCGTTCTCCTCTTCACATTTTTTTAACCTGATAAACCAGTAACCGGCTATCCAAAAGAACAGGAAGGCAATAAAAGTCATTACCCCCACATATATCAGCAGCTTTGTTATTCCTGCCCGCTGGTTTATTCCTGTAATAATTATCAGGATAAAAACTGCCAGCGGCAAAAACCTGTTAAGATCATTTATTGCCGGCTGAAGCCTGGTCTTACAGTTCGGGCATTCAATCCTGTAGTCTCCGGGGAGTGTCAGATATTCCTTTATGCTGATCTTCTCCCCGCATTCCGGGCAAACATGTGGTTTAACTTTCGTCATAGCATTTCCTAAAAGAATTTACGCCTGGGCACATTCGCCTCGGGACAATGACATTTGCCAAGCCTTATAAACCTGTAACCAACTCCCACAGTGAATCCGGAGTTCGAAAGGATGTAAGGATGATCATCGTTAGAAAATGAAAGAATGTCATACTGCGTCTCATATGCCCTGAAAGTGATAATTATATCTGACTTGAACCGGTACTTCAACCCAACGCCTGCAGTAAAACCTAAACCGGAGAGATCAAATGAACCGTCCCTTCCGGTCTGAAGGCCTGGAACGATACCCGCTTCGGCAAATGCATACTTGAGAAAGTCAAACCTGGCTTTAACAGGAAGCGACATCATGCCAAAGTGACCGGAAGATGTAATTACTTCTGGTGTCGGAGCAGAGTGCATGGTATAATACTGTTGTGAAAAGTTAATACCCCCCTCAACGCTGAACCAATCTTTTATGATTCTTCTTACACTTAATCCACCTGTAAAGAAACCATTACCTGTATATGAGGGAGCACCCATGAGCTCATTATTCCTGAAGATGTCATTTTTCCCGCCACCAGCATAGGCGGCAATTTCACCGTACCATGTCTCCTGTGAATGACAGGTCAGAGAAACAAAAAACAATACTATTACTGATGCTCCTTTTAAGCCGAATGATTTCATAAACAATTCTCCCTGCGGTTATCCTTATACAAAATTAGTTTTTATATACTCAATTACCTATTTAACATTCTTGCGAATGGATTGTGTTTAAAATAGCTGATACTATCCTTCGCATTTTATTTGGAGCGGCTCTTATTCACCGGCAGGCACTTCTTTTGTTGTTTTTGCTCTCACAAGTGCGAAGAAAACTATGTAGGCAAAACAGATCATAGGTACAATAAACCCTGTTGCCATTCCCCACTTGTCTGCAATCCATCCCATGAAAACCGGGCATAAAGCGCCTCCCACAATTGTCATGACCAGAACAGATGATCCCTTCTTTGTCTGTCCGCCAAGATTTTTCAAACCCATGGCAAAAATTGTTGGGAACATGATAGACATGCAGAAATAATTAAGATATAAAGCAATAATTGATATCCATCCAAGGCCGGCAACTACCAGAACCATTGCCAACGTGTTTATTACTGCATAAACAGCAAGCATTTTCTGAGGTTTAAACCAGGTCATAAGCAGTGAACCAATAAAACGGCCCGACATAAAAAACACAAATCCTATTGAGAGAAGGTAGGCCGCCTTCTCTGCTCCAAACTGAGGCATTGTCTCCGTAACATAATTAATGAAAAAGCTGTTTACTCCTGTCTGCGCTGAGACATACAGGAAAAGAGCTATCACGGCAAAACGGAAATATCCTGTTTTAAACAGGCTGCCATAAGAGCTCCTGTCGCCATGACTGTCATATTCGCCCTCATGGATTTCAGGCATTTTTGTTAAAAGAAACAACAGTACAATAAAGAGTACCACCGTTCCCACAATCATATAAGGGACAGCCATAGAAGCAAACTTGTTTGCACCGGTCTCAGGGTTGTCTTTCAGTATAAGCATTCCTCCTATTGCAGGACCAATGATCCAACCCAATCCGTTAAATGACTGGGACAGATTAAGTCGCTGTTCAGAGGTTTCTTTGGGGCCGAGCACACTGGAATATGGATTTGCAGCCGTCTCCAGAAAAGTCAGGCCACAGGCAATTATAAAAAGACAAAGTAAAGTAAATCCAAAGGTCTGAACATATGTCGCCGGCCAGAAAAGAAATGCCCCTATGGCATAAAGCAGAAGCCCGGTAATGATTCCTTTTTTGTAACCCCACCTGTTCATGAATAGTCCGGCCGGTATTGCCATAACAAAATATCCTCCGTAAAGAGCCGCCTGAACAAGGCCGGACTTCGACTTTGTTATTCCCAGTATATCCTGGAAATGCTTATTAAGCACATCTAGCAGGCTGTGAGCAAAGCCCCAGAGAAAAAAGAGACTGGTAACCAGAATAAATGGAACCAGGAACTGCCGTGTAACCAATCCGTTTATCTTCCCTGATTTGATTTCTGAATTCATAAAACTGCTTTTAAAAACCTACAGAAATATAAAGCTAATTAATTGTTAATACAGCTGATCAGGAATTTACGTTTTTTGTTTTTCCATATGCAAAATTTTTGCATATTGCATCAACCCAATTACTGTCTGACAAATGAGATTTCTTTACCCCGCTGTTACGTTTTTTTTGCTTTGCAATACCCTTTATCCTCAAACATTTGATGCTGAGGTTGTAGAAAAAAAAACAGATATACTGGTACAGGATTCCAGACTTGTCACAACAAACTTTTTTAAGGTCCGCATAAACAAGCGTGCAGAAGAATCAAGATTCACCGACATTGAGATTACTCATCAGAAAAATGAAAAAATCTCCTCACTTGAAGGATGGATTGAAGATGCCTCCGGAAATGTTATAAGAAGACTGCAGAAGAAAGAAATTGTGGAAGGAGCTGCCGAGACCGGTGAATCATTTTATGACGATTACCTGACAATAAGATTCACTCTCAGGCATAACGAATATCCTTATTACATCTGTTACTCGTATACACAAAGTGATCCGAATTATGTGATAATTGCAGGTTGGTCCCCGGTTCTGGATTATGATATCCCGACCCACAAAGCCACTCTTTCATTGACGGTACCAAACGGTTATAAATTTCTTATCGATACGGCAGGAGTTAAGCTGGACCGGACTTTAAAACTTGCCGATGGCACTTTTTATCAATGGAGCAGCAGTTATGAGAAGCCATTGAAAGCAGAAGTTTACTCGCCTCCCCTGATGGAGTTCTGCCCAAGGATAAAAATCGCACCTGAGACCTTCAACTATAGTCTGAATGGCAGCTTTCGATCCTGGTCTGACTATGGGAGGTGGTTCAATGATATACTCTGCGGCCTTGACAATCTGCCTGTATATGAGATCAACAAGGCAAACGAGTTGGTTAAAAACACCTCATCAACCCGTGAAAAAGTCAGGATACTTTATCATTATCTGCAGGATAACACAAGGTATATAAACGTTTCCACCAAATTTGGCGGGCTGGTACCAATGCCGGCACAATATGTTGTTGAAAATAAATATGGCGATTGCAAGGCTCTTGTAAACTACGAGAAAGCTCTTCTTAAGAGTGTAGGGATCAATTCATATTACACGGTTGTTCATGCCGGGAGCCCGGTTATTGAATCAGACAAAGGAATTCCTTTTCCCAACTTCAACCACATAATTCTCCTTGTTCCCGATGGTAAGGACAGCATTTGGCTCGACTGTACTGGCAGAACAAGTCCGTTTAATTATCTCGGCACCTTTACCTCCGGCCGGAAAGCCTTCGTTATCAATAACGACAAATCTGAGTTTGCGTGGACACAACGCCCGTCAGTAGCAGAGTCAGAGTCCATAAGAAATTTCAGGTTTAAAATTGATGCATTTGGAAGAATGACCGTTGATGCTTCCTTTCTCCTGAAAGGCAATGACTTTGAGAATTTTTTGGGTGTAAAAACCGAACTTGATGATAAAGAACAACAAAAGCTGCTTAACAGATTTCTGGCATATTCCAACCTTGAAGCCAGCACATATAAGATTGAAATGGCATCCAGGGACTCAAAGGAAATTTCTTTCCGCACCTACGGACAGGCCGGCAGATTCCTGAAGAAAATTCAGAACGATTTTGCAGTTATGCCGGCGGCTTTCAGACTCCCGGATTTTGAGGCCCCGGCAAAAAGGAACCTTCCGGTGAAACTTATTCTTCCTTCAGCATGCCGTGACACTATCCGCGTTGAAGTATCAAATACCCTTGAAATAGTATCATTGCCAAAAGATGTAAATCTGGAAAATGAATTCGGGTTTTACAGATCAAGCGCATCTGCAGACGGGAACATGATTACACTGATTAAAGAGTACTGCATCTTACCCGGAGAATACTCAAAGGAAAAGTATACTGCATTTTATACATTCATTTCCGCAGTTAAAAAATATGAAAAAATCTGCGGAGTTATTTTAACCAATTCATCTTTAAAGAAATGAAAAAGCCAGCCTGTTTGCATATTTTCCTTTCCTGCCTTCTTTCAGGAATCACAATGATATCATTTGGTCAGATGGCTCCAACGAACTTCGGTAAAATATCTTTGGAAGAAGCTCAAATGAAATCCTTCAGTAAGGATCCCCTGGCCGATGCCGTTATTCTTTTTGATATCGGGAAAACAAGGTTTGTGCCTCTGGATGGTTCAATGAATATCCAGTTTGAAAGAACCACCCGCATCAAAATATTCAAACAGTCGGCATTAAACTATGCTGAAATAGAAATTCCATACTATTCTGAAGGAACCACCACCGAATCGGTAAAAGAGATTGAAGCATTTACATACAATTGCACCGATGGGATTATAACTGTCACAAAGCTTAATCCCACAAACATATACGATGAGAAAATAAATAATTACTGGAGGATGAAGAAATTGCCCTCCCGGAAGTAAGGGAAGGATCTGTCATTGAGTACAGGTATATTCTTAATACTCCATTTATGATGAAGCTGAGAGATTGGGAATTTCAGCACAAAATTCCAACTCTTTACAGCAATTTTATTTGTGAAAATGACGCCATTTTATGAATATAATATGTTGATGCAGGGTGCCGCCAGATTTACAACCCAGAAAAAATACACCTCTTCGGGGCTTGAACAGTATTTTGCGGGAATAAAGTATGAGGAACTTGTATACGAATATACAATGACTGACGTTCCGGCTTTCAGAAGCGAGGATTATATCACCTCAATCAAAGATTATATAATAAAATTATCTTTCCAGCTATCCGTTGTTCACCGTACCGACGGAGCAAATATAGATATTGTTAAAACATGGCCGGCTTTAATAAAAGAGCTTGATACAGATGAATCGTTTGGTAAATATGTAAACAAAGTTGAAAGATCCGCTTCCAAAATAATAGATATTGAAAAATGCAAAAAGTTACCACCCAAAGAGCGATTTGATAATATTGTCAGGTTTGTAAAAAGCAACTACAACTGGAATGAAATTAAGGGTATGGGTGCTTACGAATCCCTGAATAAATTTCTTGATCAGAAGAATGGCAATACGGGCAATATTAACCTGATGCTTACAGGCCTGCTCTCGGCATCCGGACTGGAAGCCTATCCTCTTATATTGAGTACAAGGGAAAATGGCAAGATCAGGGATATTCCTTTCCTGAACTTCTTTAATTACACGGTAGCTGCTGCAATAATAAACGACACTGTATATCTTGCCGATGCCACAGATACTTTTACTCCCTCAGATGTTTTACCAATAAGATGCATCAACGACAAAGGTCTTCTCATAAAAAGAGATGAAGTTAAATGGATACCTCTTGCAGTAAATGATCCTTCGCTGCTGAAAAGCTCTTTCGATATTCATCTTACACCCGAATCAGATACACTAAAGGCCATGCTCACCATTAAAGCCGACGGTTACCAGGCTCTGGCACTCAGAAACAGGTATTACAACAAAAAGGATAAACTTGTGGAGGATTGTATTTCATCAGGATATATTGTTGAAGAGGATTCGATTAAGATTGAAAACATAACTGAGCCCGATAGTGTGCTGACGATTAAAATACCCATTAAGATGGAAACAGAGCAAATGGGAAACAGGATTCTCATTTCACCGTTTCTTAAAGAACCTGTAAGTAAAAACAAACTGGTTGAAGAGACCAGAACCTATCCTATTGATTTTATCTTCCCCGACACCTACAGGTACGAATCCAGGATCACCTTGCCGGATGGCTTCAAAGTTGTCTCCCTCCCGGCAGAGGATAAGATAAACAACTCCGGATTCAGCTTTATATATAAAGCATCTGCTGACGGTAATACAGTGACTGCAACAGGTGAATATCAGTTTAAAAAGTCAATTTACAAACCAACTGAATATAATATAATCAAGTTCTGTTTCAACGAGTTGATAAAGGTTTTAAACAGCCAGGTAGTCGTTGAGATGAACTAATGCAATCTTATTTGCAATTTGTATCATTTTAAAAACGGATTAATCGGGGATTTTCATCCCCGATTCGTTAATTTTACATCCGTTACTAAAGAGACTTAAGATGAAAGGTATCCGGGGGACATTTCTGCTTCTTATTTTATTTGCCAGCATCAGGTTGGAAGCACAGGGGCCTGATGATGCCCTTTTGATGGATCAGTATCACCTTATCTCGGAGCTTGAGATAAATAGTTGGGTTGAGAAGATGTGCTCCCCTGAATATAAAGGTCGGCTTACCGGCACCAGCGAGTACATGAATGCTGCCGGATGGCTCGCCGGAAAGCTTAATGAGTGGGGCGTTAAACCGGGCGGTGATAACGGAACTTATTTCCAGTGTTTCGACAGACCATGGGTTGAGGTGAAAGACAGAGGAGAGATAAAGCTGCTCATCCCTCAAAAAAATGAAAAGACAGTTTTCAAGGAGTACTTGTTCCCTGACGATGCCGTTGTTGGTATGGCCACCGGAAGCGGTCAGATAACAGCCGATGTTGTCTTTGCCGGTTATGGCATCACAGCTCCGGAACTTGGATATGACGATTACAGCAACGTTGATGTCAGAAATAAAATAGTACTGATCAACAGGGATGTCCCGTACAAGGATATCTCAAGCCCCGAATATAAAAAATGGGTAAAATACTGTTATCATATCGAAAAGCTTCAGAATGCTGTAAAGCATGGAGCCAGAGGACTTTTATATATGGATGGCAACAGCGCCAATCCAAACATTGCTTACGATCCTTCAATCATCGTTTTTGGAATCAGCCAGACTGTTACCAATGATATTTTTGCGCTTTGCAACAGGGATGTGAAAGAGATTTTCAATGCCATTGACAGAGATTTCAAACCAGGATCATTCAATACCGGCATCAGGATGTCTCTTAAAGCCAACTCTGTATATCACCCTGAAGGAAGAGGTTGCAGTGTCATTGGCATCATCCCGGGTTCTGATCCTGCATTAAAGGAAGAATCGATAGTTGTTGGAGGACACTTTGATGGTGTGGGTTTTATTGGCAACGACATTTTTCCCGGAGCCTGGGATAATGCATCGGGTGTGGCAGATATGATGGGAGCACTGAAAGCAATTGCCCTTTCCGGTATAAAACCAAAAAGAAGTATTGTTTTTATCTTTACGGGAGGAGAAGAAGTAGGATTGCTGGGATCAAAGGAATATATAAACCATCCGTTATTACCTCTGGATAAGATACTTTGCTACATCAACCTGGATATGCCGGGTAATGGCACAGGGATCGGTTTTTCAAACGGTCTGACATACCCTGATATCATATCATATTTCGAACAGGCAAACAAACAGTATACGCAACGATTGTTTGCTGCAACTGAAAAAAGACCTTTCTACGGACGTCCCAGAAGCGATGCCGGCCCGTTTGAGGAAGCAGGAGTAAAAAACATGTCGCTGTTTATTACAGGCGCATATAAGGAAGGCTTTTATCACCTTCCGGGAGATACGCCGGAGACCATCACCACGGAGGTGATGGAAGATGTGGCGAAAATATTATATATTGGGTTAATAAGATTGGCCGACAAATAGTTTTTCAGGTTGAAGGTACTATTCATATCAGATTTTAACCAGCCACCGGCAATGACAAGGCCGGAGCGCATGATGCTGCTGGGGCTTCAGTCGAGGGGACTGGACTTGTCCGTTGTAACGCATACCCCCAACGAATATACAAGGGAACTTGAACAAAAGGGAATCAGTTTTCATTATATAGGACTCCATAAAAAGATATGTCCTGGCTCAATAAAGAAACTGCGGAGGCTGTTAAAAGAGAATAATTTTGATATTCTTCATTTCACTTTTGGCAAAGCGGCAACAAACGCCCTTATTGCATCCCGCGGTCTTAAAATCAAGATAATTGCCTTTTATGGATCCATGAGCCTCCACTGGTATGATCCCACTGCCTA
>Ga0209099_1003138_pt1 | contig 13727 bp, 11 predicted proteins | sample AD_JPNHW2_MetaG_FD_184430 | JGI IMG/M metagenome (GOLD analysis project Ga0209099, IMG submission 184430) | Active sludge microbial communities of municipal wastewater-treating anaerobic digesters from Japan - AD_JPNHW2_MetaG (SPAdes) (version 2) | ecosystem: Engineered > Bioreactor > Anaerobic...
CGTCATATTGTTACTGCTAACGTTCCGGGGCTTTGCAGCGGGCGGGTTTTTAATCGGCCTGCCGTGTCAACCCGTCCATAAAATTAATTAATTTCCATTCGTTTCATATTTGTCCCGCACCCGCCTGATGCAAAGCCCCTGTTAGCAGCTGGCGCCATATTTTTTAAAATTTAAATTTAGTTTATTAATTATTTTCTCAGTCAAAAACATAGATGCAATAGTTGTCAATAGTATAATTGGTCCAATTACTCTAACAAATACTGGCATTTTTATGCCAAAGAATTGAAGTGTCAATATGGTCAAGTAAAAAAATATAGATAGGATAGCAATTGTTTTAAGGTACTTGTCCACAATACTGATGAGATTTGATTTGTACCAGCTCATATACTTATCGTTGTCAGGATTTACTTTAAGTATTTTCCTAAATTCTGAATTAGATTCCTTATATTTTTTAAGTCGGCCGAGACATACTCCTTTAATAAATGTCGTACTCTCATTTAATAGTTTATGTCTGGTCGAAATACTATGCAATTTCATTAAGTCCTTTTCAATCTCTTCAATTGCTTTTAATGCATTTGTATATTGTCCGTCATGATTAAGTGAGGATGCGTATTTGTATATTTTGATTGGCAGTACAAATTCTAAATCTTCCTTTCTGCCCGTTTGCAATATTGCATTAAAAAAATTTTTGTTTTCTTCATATTTCTCTATATAGTCATGCGCTGACCTTTCTGTGTCAAAGTATTTATTAATGGTTGATCTATTTTCCATATTTCATTAAGCGCTTGCTGCTAACGGTCGAGGCTTGCTAACGGCGGGGCGAATCGAAGCCGTTTCCTGTCCTAATACAATGCAGTTTGATAGAAGAACTGCACTGTCTTAAAACCCCGCTGCCCCGCTGATAGCAAGCCTTTGTTAGCGGCTGGCTTATTGTTTAATTATTAATGTTTTTTGTCTGAAACTGTCTCCAATACTGAGGAAATAAGAACCGCTTGTCAGATTAGAAATATCAATTTCAGAGAATTCATTTATTATTATTCCTGTCATAATGACCTGTCCCAAAACATTAGAAACATAATACTTTTCTCCGATAAAATCCTTTTCACAATTTATATTAACCTTATTTGTTGTCGGATTGGGATAAATGTCAAGTTTTGATGATTTAGGCTTGGTGTGTTCTATGTTAGTGGTAATATCATAGAGTTTTATAATCCAAAAATCATTACCGCCATTATTTATCGTTACATCACCATCAGGTGATGTAGAAACACCTGCAACAGCATATCCACCGTCCATAGTTTGAATCACACAATTAGCCATGTCTGCACCAGTACCGCCTAATGCTTTTGACCATTGCAAAACTCCAATATCGTTAATCTTTACTAACCAGACATCACCGTTTCCATGGCTACCGATTACGTCTCCATTATTTGATAATGATGCACCACCACAAATATATCCACCGTCTGATGTTTTGTTTATCGAATATATAACTTCATTGTCTGTTCCCCCAAATGATTTCTGCCAAATCAAATTACCCGCACTATCCGTCTTTACAACCCAATAATCATATCCTCCATGATTACCTGTAACATCACCATTAGTCGAAGCTGAAAAACCAGCAATAACATATCCACCATCATCCGCCTGTACAACCGAATAAGGAATTTCGGGTCCACTACCACCATATGATTTTTGCCATTGTAATTGGCCTAAACTATCAAGTTTTATTACCCAATAATCCCACACACCATGATTAAAAGTTACGTCACCATCATTTGAATTTGTCATGCCAGCTACTATGTAACCTTTATCAAATGCTTGTGTTATTGACCATGCATCCTCGTCGCCACTCCCACCTAAACACTTTTGCCATTGCATATTTCCTAAACTGTCAATCTTTAATATCCAATAATCATGTCCACCATGATTACCTGCTACATTACTATCATTTGAAGAAGTAAAGCCAGCGATTATATAACCATGATCTATTGTTTGTTTTATTGAATGAGCTTGTTCTCCATTAGAACCTCCAAAAGATTTTTGCCATTGAATGCTTCCTGTATCATTTAATTTAACAATCCAAAAGTCGCTGAGTCCAATATTTCCAGTTATGTCACCATCTGATGAAGCTGATTCACCTGCAACAATATAACCACCATCAACTGTAAGTTGCATATCAAATTCCTGGTCAGCATTAGAACCACCAAAACATTTTTTCCATTGAACATTTAATGCCGTATCTAATTTTAATATCCAGTAATCAACACTTCCATGATTTCCAAATACATCACCATTATTTGAAAGAGTATAACCGGAAACTATATAACCACCATCAGGAGTTTGTCTCACAGTGGTTGCGTTCTCATTATTACTGCCACCAAATGATTTTTGCCATTGGATGGTCGGAACTTGCGCATAAGCATTGTAATATATGAACAAGATAATTAGAATAATTGATTTTTTCATTATTAGTGGTTTTGTCGTGAAATAAAGGTAATTCAAAATTTTATTTCACTAATATTCTTCATTATGGTTAGCAAGTCGTCTCTGTCAAACACTGAACTGGCCTTTAATAATGGTCTACCATTGATGTCATACCACATTAACCAGAATAATTCATTGTCTGGTTTTTTAAACTCATAAACATATTCAAGCCTTATGACATAAGATTCGTCTTTCCAAATTGGTTTTTTTGTAACACTTCCTTTAAAACCCTTAGAAGTATCTGTCTTGAATTTTCTATTTTCACAATAAAATTTCTTGTTTGTCATTTTTATTTTTTTGAGAGAGTCTTTTTTTTTAAGCTTGCCGCTAACGTTCCGGGGCTTTGCAGCGGGCGGGTTTTAAACCGGCCTGCCGTGTCAACCCGTCCATAAAATTAATTAATTTTCCATACGTTTCAAATTTTTCCCGCACCCGCCTGATGCAAAGCCCCTGTTATGCCCTGTATATTATTCTTTAATCAACTTGTTTTGAACTGTCCAGTCGTCACAAAATATTTTTATTATGTAAACCCCTTTTGATAAAGTACTGATGTCGATTTCTTTTGTAATATTATTTATTTCTTTTTGAAATATGCATTTTCCAACGATATTGTAAAGTTGCATTTTTAAATTCTGTTTTTCGGCACAGTCAATAGAAATCTTGTCTGTGGCTGGATTAGGATAAATATTAAAATCTTTCTTCTTTGTCAATTCTGATTCAGATAATAATAAATCGCAAGGACTACTAGAATTTGTTGGATAAATTTCTTGATTATTTTCAGAGTAACAATATAAGTTTCCGCCCGATTCAAAAAACAAAACTTTTTCTATTAATCCAGTCGTACTACCAATTCCCTCAATAATTGAAACATTTGATGTGTTTGCTATTTCGAAGCGTTTTCTATAATTACCATTTATTAGAATTGAGTCTATAGAATTAATAGTCATTACGGGTGAGCCCCCATTATTGATACCTAAAGGAAGTGTATCACCAACATTTAAAGAAAAGTCATACAGTAAGGTGTCGGTCGAGTAGGATGGAAGCAAAAAATAAACTTTTCTTTGCGCCGTATCTTCTCTAAATGCTCCCAAATAAATTTGTGTTTCGTCATAATTCCAAAAATCACATTCACCAATACCATTACTAGACCCATGCCAACCAAAATATTTTACTTGATGATATGTCATGGTATTAACAATTGTGTCTCCTGCAATGAAATACTGCCTGTCGTAGCACCAAGGCGATTGATAGCCACTATAATATACACTCCAAACAGCGTTTGAAGTAGGGAATGGATGATAAATGTTGGTCTGTGCCTGATTTTTTAATGTAAAAAATGCAAGTCCGATAAAAAGTAAGAAAATATTTTTCATAATTGTATTAGCTTTTATTGTAAGTTCCGTCGTCTGTTTATATTGGGCATAACGGTTTCGGGCTAAGAGCTGGCGGGCATTTCGAAGCACAAAACTGTCAATTTATTACAAAGTTTATTAGTTGCAATACCCTTCAAATTACCACTATCTGCCCGCTTGCTTTTAGCCCGTGTTACAAGCTGGCCGTTCTTGTCCTCCGATATTCCGTCTTTAATTTTTGCTGCATTGTCTTTCTGTCCGTGTGTTGGAGTGGGAAGGGCTGGAAGGCTCTTTGGCAAAATTTGGTTGTGGCGTTGGCTTCGTGCGTTTTGCCAATGTGCCTGACAGCGAAGGGAAGGGAGCGTTTGCATATTATTTTCCATATTCTGTCACCAATTTCATAAAAGTCATGTGCGTGTCTGTCTTGTCGTGAGGAATTAGAGCATATTTCCATGCCTTTTCTTTTCTTGCTTTGTTTATTTCAGTTGCATTTTTGCAATAATTGATTGCTGCTTCCTCTTTCATTTTTACAATTCTGTCTTCAAGTTCATTTTCTGCTTTAATCTCAATCAAATAAATAGTATTTTCAGTTTCCGCAACAAAGTCAGGGACGTATCTGTCAGAATTATTGTTGTACCAAATATTGAACTGTTTCGATGCAGGTCGAAGCCATTTTATTACTTCGTTTGCATTTTCAATTATTTCCGAAAATCTCTTTTCAGGAATTGAATCAAATTTGTATTTGTCGTGACAAGATTTCGTAAAACCGTTGAATACCTTAGATGTTAATAGTTTCGGACTTACTGTTTCTTTGAAATTCAATATCTCATCGTCTTTTTCCTTTGAATAATTCCAAGGCAAAATTAAACTGTATGGCTCTGCTTCTGGCTTTGATTTAGCGGTAATTTCAATTGTGATATTTGATTTTACTTGTTCATAGATTTTATTTGCAATCAATTCACGATACATTAAAATTGTGTCGCCAAGTGTTTCGGGCTTTTTTAATGATGCTTTAATTGCTGTTACTGCTTGTCCGCAAAGTTTGTATAAAACATCAGAATTATTTTCATAATCAATTTCCGATTTTTTCTTTAGTAATTCCAAGATATTATACTCAGGCAAATCAAGCATTTGAGCCTGTATTTTAATTTTATCTTGCTTATGGTCGTAAATGGTTTCACGTATCAATTCAAATTCCTGTTGCAATATATTTTCTGAAAACTTTTTGGTGTCTAAATTAAAGTCTTTGATAACGCCTTTGTTCTCGGAAATTGTAATTTTAATATTGGGAATAAGAATGTTATTTTTAATAAGGTTGTCAACTGCCGATTTGTATGCTATTTCAGCTTCTTTTGCCATAGCAACTTGTTCTTTTGGTGTTAAATCAGCATGTTCAGTTTTAATTTTCTCCTTAATTTCTAAAATGGCTTTTTCTTTAACCGTTGCATTGCTTAATTCATTGGGAGTTTGAATGAGTTTATTTGAAATAGTGTTACGGATTACAGTATTAACAATAACCTTTGCTTTATGCTGTGATTCTGCTTTCTTTCTAATTTCTTTGTCTTTAATCTGTGATATTTTTTTCTCTTCTTCTTCCAGTTCAACTATATCATTTGTTTTTGATTCAATTGTTATCTTCTTGGAGGTTAAATCAGATTTTGTGAGTTGAATTTTTCCGATTGAATATAAAAGTGAATTTTTGTCTTTTGCTGCATCAACAACTTCCTGAAATTTATCGTGCATCATTATTGAAAGTAAATCTACTTTCTCAACGCCTGTTCGTTTTCCGCCAAATGGCAAACGCAAACCTCTACCAATAGTTTGTTCTATAAGTGTTAATGCGTTTGCTGCTCGCAGAGGAACAATAGTATATAAATTTGAAACGTCCCAACCTTCTTTCAGCATGTCAACGTGAATAACAATTTCAATGATGTTGTCAGGCTTTTCAAGGGTTAGCAATTGTTCTACTTGTTCATCTGTTTTACTTGTTGAATCAATTTGTAATGCTTTGCCTTTAAATTCGCCATCATAAAACTCATCAGAAGTAACATATTCAAAAATACTTTTTGCGTGTGTTGTATCTTTACAAGAAACAAGGATTGTAGGTTTTACAGGGCTAAAGTCATTATCGGCTACATAGTTTTGAATTGCAATTTTTGTATCTCTGTGCATTTGAATAGCATCTTTTAATTTGAGCTTTTCAATTTCATCTTCCTTCATTCCTTTAAAGTCAGTATCTGCACGGGTTACAACAGCAGGATTTTTTATATACAAGCCATCTTTCAATGCATCTGCAAGACCGTATTCAAAAACGACATTTTTAAATTTCTTATTGGGGCTTACTGTTGCATCAATTGGTGTAGCAGTTAATTCAATACCAAGTATTGGATTAAGTTCATTAAGGGTTTCCATACCTCTATCACCACGATAGCGGTGCGATTCATCCATAATAATTACTAAATCCTTTAAATTGACCAAGTAATTGTAGTAACTATCGCCTAATGTTTCTCTGAACCTTTTTATTTTTGGTGGCAATGTTCTTCCGTCTTTTGTTGTTGTTTTAATATCAGCATTTATTTTCCCGATATTAAACATGTTGATTTGTATGGAATCATCAGAAGCCTTTAAACCTTTGGTTTCGTAATCCTCACCAGTAATAATAACCGCATTATTGGCTATTTCGGACAAACCCTTAAAAACATACTTTTCTGCTCCTTTATTTCCGAAATCATCTTTTAATTTTTGGTAGATAGTGATGTTTGGAGAAAGAATAAAAAAGTTCTTTATACCTTTTTCCTTAACCAAATAAGTAACAAAAGCACCCATTAAACGTGTTTTACCAATACCTGTAGCAATAGAAAAACAAACCGATGGAAACCCTCTTTCAAATTCTTCAAATAGTAAACATTCTTTTTTAATCAGCGATTCCTTTTTCGTTAATTCCGTTTCCCCGATTAGGTCTGTTTTAGTCAGAAGATTTTCCAATAATTCCAAACTTTGTTTAAGAGGTTCTCTTAAACTCATTGTATTGCTTATATATTCTGTGCTTTTACTCATATCTAAAATAATAAGTTTGTTTGAGTTGGTTGTGATTTACTGATTTTTGCCGGACTTGGTTTTACTTCTGGTTTAACATACGATGGAGTAAAAGCAGGTTTGTCAGGGTCGGCAGGCATATTGATAATACTGTTGTCTGTGCAATAATCTTCTTTACCAAACTCACATTTACCAAGCAAAACAGCAGGAATTTTTTTAATTTCAATGCGAGGGCTAATATCGTTACAACCCTCTACAAAAGCAGTACAACAAATACGCAAACTTTCATCAGGTTTTAATTCGCTTAAAATCTGTTCCACCACATCGGGGGTAATGGTGTTTGTTGTAGTGAAAATATAATGATTTTCTGTTGCATAGCCTTGTTTCCAAACAACTGATTCACTTGGACAATAAGTAAAGCCTTCGTGTCTTGCCATTGCTGCTGCAAGTAATTGTGCATTATAGTTTGGATTAATTACCCATTGGTTGTATTTATCTTTATTAAGCAAGCTTGGGGCTAACTCATAAAATTTAAAACCACCGCCTCCTTTCCATTCTACTATTTTTGATATTCCGCCTTGGTCAGTTCCATCGCATACAATTTTTAATCTTGGTAAACAATGGGTATTACAATGCTCACCTAATTCAATACCGATATATTTTCGTTTCATTTTATGAGCTACTGCTGCCGTTGTTCCACTTCCCAGAAAACTATCGAGTACAATATCATCTTCATCAGTAGCTAATTCCAGCACTTTTTGAATTAATGCTTCGGGTTTCTTACCATTAGGGAATTTTACACTACCTTCTTTGGTCAAATTATTCAAAGGAAAACCATCCCAAAAAGTCCCTGCTTTTTCCAATTTTAATAATTTGTTTCCTTTTTTTACACATACATCTTTTAGCCATGCAATTAAATCACGATTATTGCCCTTGTAATATTGAGTAGTGAGTTTATTTTTGTTTTTACCAGATTTTGGGGTATAGTCGATACTGAAAAAATCGCCATCGCCAACTGTAGCTTCCATTACTCTTGTTCTTATTGAACTTTGAGCATTAGTATCTCTAAATATTTTATCGTAATACTTAATATAACAATCTTCTTCACTCAAATTATCCTGAGCCATCAGCTCTGGTATTGTCTTATATTTTATGTCATTATGCTTATATATTTTAATGGGCTGTCCACTACCGTCAACTATTTCCTTTAAAAAAACACGTTTATCTAATCCATAAATCACTCTTGTATATTTCCAACTTTTACCATCTTCACGCATTTCTTCAATTAATTCAAATAAATCTACTTCGTCATAAACTTCATTGAATTGCTTAAAATTATTTTTGTCTTTTGAGTAAATGTGAATGTATTCAATATTCTTTTTTAATTTTTTATCTTCACCACCACCGCTTGCACCTGAGGTTTGTTTCATTTTTGCACTTACAGTATTAAGAAAATTATCTCTTCCGAAAACTTCGTCTAATAATACTTTTGCGTAAGCCATTTCATCATCATTAACCTGACAGAAGAAAACGCCATCTGCTTTTAATAATTTTCGCAAAACATTTATTCTATCACGCATTAATGAAAGCCAAATGGAATGCTCTAATCCATCTTCATAATGTTCAAAAGCTTGTCCTGTATTATATGGCGGGTCAATATAAATACATTTAATTTTTTCAGTGAATTTTTGTTCAAGTGCTTTAAGAGCAAGAAGATTGTCAGCATGTATCAACATGTTTTCGGTGTTGGCATCTCCATAAGATTTTTCAGGGTCTTCAATTAAAACTCTTGGTTCGGGTTTTACTTCTATGTCTTTACCAGGCCAACAAAGTTCAAGTTTTTTATATTTACTGTTCATTCAAAATATCTGTTTAAATAAAAACGCAAAATACTAAAGTAATTTCAGTTACTCTTTTCTTTTCTGCCATAGTTCTGAAATTTGCTTTTAGTATTATTTCTCTAAATCCGTTAAATCTTCTACACCAGCCATATCTGAAAGCATTTGAGTGTATTTTTTTAAATCCACCTGTAATGCTGCTAATTCTTTTCTAAACTTTTTACATTGCTTTTTATCATTAAATGCCCCTTCAGAACTTAATTTATGCCATTTTGCAGTAAAAGGTCGAATCACTTGATTTAAAACTACAATGGCAATTTTTGTAAACTCAAAACATTTTCGTCCATTTTCTTTGATTATTTCTCGTGTCAAATCAAAGATTCGATGAACACTTTCTAATGCAGTGGCTTCAATTCCATGTTCATCTGGCAAATGCTGTGTGGTTGTTCTTGTTATTAATTCGATATATAATTCCCACGCTGCTTTTTTATCTGCCTCTTCAAATTTTAATTCCAACTCTAAAAACTTTGCATTAATTTTTAGGCTGTCCATGTGCCATTTATTTAACCACTCTTTTAGTTTCATGACTTTTATTTTTTAAAGTAAAATTGATTTCATTGGGTGACTTGTATATTGTGAAAAGTTCTTAATAGTGCTTTCATTTAATAATCTTGGGGTATTTGAAACTGTCTTTAAAAATGAATCTAAATCATCAGTTGATTTAATTTTCCTTATAATGTCCAAATATTCTGGCGTTTGCTGTGTGAATCCCTTAATAAATAATGCCCTTATAGATTCAGATCCTGAATTATTTTTTGTAGCAAACCCTATTTCGTAGGGAACCCACCAAGATTCTTTTGTTTTATTTGATACAACGGCAATCATATGGGTGCTTTTTGATAGAGCATTATTTATAGCAGCCGTTACGCGAGCTGGATTTTTTAATACTTCTGGATTGTTCAAATTTTCATCATTAGCATCAAAGAAAACATCAATTCCGGCTTCTTCAATATATTTTGCAAGGTCAGCAGCATCTTTCTTGTCTTCTTTTTTATGACTTATAAAAATACAAGGGTCGCTTGAGGAGAAATGCCGTACACTCGACAGATAGGAGTTTTTGAATTTTGTAAATTCTTCATTTAATGCTCTGTTTAATCCTTTTCTTTCCATAATATTATTTTTTAAGGTTGCCATTGTGTTTGAGTTGCAGGTCTATTATTAGCAAACATTGGATATGAGTTATCAATTTGCTCTTTATCTTTGCGTAAAAATGCATTGTGTATCATATTTTGTAATGCGTCTAAATCTTCTGTCCAACTATAAATATGAGCGAAACCACTAGATTGGTTGTAATATAATCGTGGTGGTACTATATACTGGTTATATGTTGGTTGATTATATGATGGATGAGTTGGTAACAATAATCCAAACAAGCCACATCTTGGATTATTTTGCGTGTTTTTAATACTTGCACTTATCTCCCAATCAACATGTTTTCTTTTCCATGTTTCAGGTCCAATTAAAACAACTGTAACAGAAGCATCTGCAATAAATTCATCACGAATTTTTTGGCGAATGGTTTCAGTTGCTATGTCTGTTCTAATATCGCCATCCCCAACAGCTTTGCTTATCATTTTATCTGTTCTTGTACTCATCAAATATTCAAAACGTTCCTTCCAATAATGACCGCATTTGTAATAATATCTGCATTGTGAATGCATTGGATATAATCCAACTCCATTTCTTCCACATGAACCATTGCACGTACTGAAATTCGTCTGTAAACCAAAATATGTATTTACAGTTTTTGTTCCGCATAAATGAACAGTGTCTTCACAACCATGCTGAAAACTGATAAATACTTTATGCCTTTTAGATTCTGCCATAACAACCTTTTTAAAAATATTAATTTAATCTGCTGCCCATCTATATTCAAATGCTTCCTGTCCTAAAGAAAGACCAGTTTTTAATCTTTGATTTACTTCAGTGCCTCCTGGCATCATTGGCAACATTTGAAAATAGTTCCGTATTGCGAAATTAATACCTGTCAAACAAGTTTTTGCTTTAATCCAATTTTGTGGACTAAAAACCCTGTTTGAAGGTTGAGTTTCATTAGCCGCTGCTTCCAAAGCCATATTTAAACTACTACCAGCAATTTTTACAATTTCTGAAACAAGGTTATTCGCACTTGCTTGTTTAAGACAAACACTTGGCGAAGGTACTCGATCAGACAAATTATTTACAATTGAAAAACACATTGAAATAGCGTAAAGCTGGTGATAAGGAGCATATGCTTTCATTGCAAGCAAAGTCTGATTTAAACCGAGAGGGTTATCGTTTGACCAAGATTTCCATACCTCTTTCATCCAAATGTTTAAGGCTTGAACATCCTCTGGTTTGTAATCACGTTTGAATAATATCTCAAAATATTTGTCAAATATTTTGGTTTCACCATAAGATATGTTTGGTCTTTGGGAATGCCAAGCTATTAAGTATTTACCAAAATCTGATAAATCAATAACGTAATTTTTATCTTTTGATGCTGGAGAAAGTTCTCCTCTTTTTGTGATGAAATATCCATTAGGATATTTTAATTCAAATGCACGTTTTAAGTTTAACACCCTTTTGTCATTGCTTCTTAAATCTCTCGGTTTAACCGCACTCTGTGAATTTGTATTTATACTAATTCGGTCTGCACGTTCACGCTGTGGTATTTCATAAAACCTAAACATTACATATGTCTCGTCCAATTTTTTAACAGTTTCACTGCAGTTCAGAATAGTATTTAAAGATTGGCATCCATTGACAACACTTAATCCCTTCATTGATAGTTTTGAATCCTTCAATTCTAATTTATTGCAAATTGCAGTAATACCATTATGGAAAAAGAAAAAGTCCTTATGTTTATCACTAAGAATGGTGTTACGAATGCCTTTATTTACAGCATTACTTGTACCCAAACTCTGCCTGACATTTTTTTGAAAGAGAGAACCATCCTTTATACCCGGAAACTTAATGCATTCCTTTAGAGGGACTGCTGCTAGTATAACTTGAGTACCAGCTATTGTTTCCTTTAAATATTTACAATCTGCCAAATTAAGATCATAATTTATCAATGGATTATCAACTTCTAAAGCTAATTCATATCTCCTCTTTATTTCATCATCATTAATAACAGTGATAGTTGCATCAAAATCATCTTTTTCAGATATTTCTGCTAATTGCTTCTGAAAAGTCTCAAGATCATTCATTGCAGCAGGTGTCAATTTTGATGTTGTTATAAGTTCAAAATTTATTTCATAATCCTCATCCAAAGCATTTGAAACCTCAGAAAGTTTTCTCTGTAATTTTGAATTCGAGACATTTTGCAATCTGACCAAATCACGAATCTGCATCCAAGCTGACAAAACTTCTCTCAGGGGTGTTGCATCTACAAATTCACCTGAATAATATTTACCCTGAATGATATTAATAATTGATTTATCGTTATCTATAACTATTGCATCAATTTGCTTATCATTAGCTCCATCAATAATATCATCTTTGGTTTCATTCATGTCGCGTTTAAGGATTGAACGAAGATACCAAGCAACAAATCTTTGTCCATCATTTGGAAAGTACTGTTGAAAAAAATCAGCTTTAATCTGCTCTTTAATTGTGTCGTATATTGTCATAAATATGAATTTAAGTCGTTTTATGCATTGTGGGTTGAAAAAAAGCATGTGTGTGGCTGCGAAGGGACGGTTGCAGGGAAGGGCAGCCACACTCTTGCTTTTGTGCGGTGGCATTTTCCATATTTTCTTCTTTGTCTTTATGCAGCAAAAATTTCATTGTCATTGTGTCGTTGTCTTTTTTTCGGCTTGCTTGTAACGTTCCGGGGCTTTGCAGCGGGCGGGTTTTAAACCGGCCTGCCGTGTCAACCCGTCCATAAAATTAATTAATTTTCCATTCGTTTCAAATTTTTCCCGCACCCGCCTGATGCAAAGCCCCTGTTACCAGCTGCTCTATTTGCCTTTATTTTTCAATAATAAAATGTTTAGTCGAAGTTGCAGAATCTGTTCTAAAAACAATATTGTAAATACCTGCACAAAGGTCGTCAACAGGAATAGAAGTCAAATGTGAAGTTATGATACCAGTCATGTATAACTGCCCATTAGAATTAATTATACTATATTCAAGATGCAAGTTAGATTTATTTTCAATAGTGATTTGATCAGTCGCAGGATTTGGAAAAATATTGATTCCATTTATTATTTTGAAGTCATTTATATTTGTTGGGAGTTGCGGCAAGTAGTCACATGGAATAGAATCTGGCCAGTTTGAGTCTTTATAGAAAAGTATGCTGTCTTGGTAGCACCTTAAACACGATATTGGGCCCTCCATAACAGCAACACCAACTCCAAATAAATATTTTAAGGAGCCAATCCTTTCTATTATTGGGAGGTTGCCGAAGAAACCTGAAGGATCAGAGAAGAACCAGTCTGAATTCTGTGTTGGTGAAATAAATTGTTTATGTAATGTAATACCACTTATTGTTGTGTCAATATTGCTGTCTATGACATATTGGAATAAATTAAATGGTAAAGTTTCTGGGCAGTAGCCAGTAAATGCCGAATCTTTTACAGTTATGGTATCTCCAATAATCGCATTAAAGTCATATAATTTAATGAAGTTATTTATTTCTGAGTCGAAAAGATAAACAATTCCTAAATCTTGATATGTATATTCCAATGGGCAATACAATGTGTCCCAATGATGCGCTCCGGTCGAATCCATTGCATCATTAATTTCGAATGCTTTAAGAATTTTACAAAGTTTTGTATTAATAATTGTATCGCCAATTGATTCAACAACAGTCAGGTAGGGTTGAGCGCCACTATAATGATTATAATACCATTTAGCTCCTGTTGGTGCCCATGTCTGTCCGAAGACAGATGTCGCTAGTGAAGTCAGGATAAAAATTGATAAAAGTTTTTTCATATGACTATACTTTTTAGAGTTGCTGGTAACGTTC
>Ga0209099_1003140_pt1 | contig 13722 bp, 8 predicted proteins | sample AD_JPNHW2_MetaG_FD_184430 | JGI IMG/M metagenome (GOLD analysis project Ga0209099, IMG submission 184430) | Active sludge microbial communities of municipal wastewater-treating anaerobic digesters from Japan - AD_JPNHW2_MetaG (SPAdes) (version 2) | ecosystem: Engineered > Bioreactor > Anaerobic >...
TCTGAGATTCTCCCACCATTTCTCAGGATCCTGCTCAGCCCATCCGGGCTTGTGGGATAACATTTCCATCTCCTTTTTAGGATGAAAGGATGAGGCAAGACATTCACCCGTCTCGCCGTTTATGACAGAGGCTTTTATTGATGAGCTTCCAGCGTCTATTCCAAGTAGTAGCATATTATTATTTATTAATATTCTTTTACAGCTTTAATAAAGGCATTGATGTTTTGAGTGCTTACCTCAGGTGGCATGCCTCCACCGCAAGACCATATAATACCCGAGTGGTCATTAACAGAGCCCATCATCTCTTTTACACCAGCCCTTATATCATCTTCAGAACCTGCTGCCAGAACATCCCTGGGAGGCAGATTACCCAGCAGGGTGACTTTGTTATTTGTCAGCTTCTTCATCTCATCGAAAGAGTGATTAAAGCTGAAGTTGAAAAGGTTGATGCCTATTTCATTAAGATATGGGGCACAGACCAGGCCTGCTGCATCATTATGAAGAAATTTTACACTCACATTAAAGCTTCCGTAAATCTTTTTCATGTACGGAAGTACAAAAGTTTTGAAATCATCATCTCCAAGAAAACCAATGATATCATCAAGGATGAAGATGCCATCGATGTCTTTTATGGTTTTCATCTGCAGCTCTATCCAGTCGGTGATAAAGTCCGTAATCGTCTCAAGACCTTTTTTTACATCATCGGGCGTCATGGCCATTGCAAGCATAAGCTCCGTGGTGCCAAAGAGAAACGAGGCTATATTAAGAGGTCCGCGGCTGACAGCAAACCTGGTCATATGACCCGCTTCCTTTATCTTTTTATCATATATCGATAACCGTTTGAGGGTAAGAGGCAGAAGACCGTCGGTGGAGACATTAGGCTTCTTAAGAGCTGCCAGTGCTGCAGAACCCTCAAGTATTTTTGCCGGGTGCGGATGACTTGTCTCAGACCATACAAGCTTGCTTCCAAAGGCTGAAGGCTCAGTACACATTCCAAACTCAGACCAGAAACCAGGCAGGAACATTACATCCGGGAACTCGTTTATGGCTTTCATATTGGAGTCAAACCACAGAGATGCATCTGAAAAATAATCCAGGGCTGAAGTGTTATACCATCCGGGCAGCCAGGGACTGTCAATAATAAACCCTATGGGTCTTTCCTTTAACTGTTCTCCGTTGATGACCTTAAGCAAGGTGTTCCACTGGGCACTATTCATATAATATAACTATTTGTTTTTTGCTGTTTTATAATCTCTACCAGTAGAACATTGTTCCGTCACTCTTTCTGTTCACCGGCAGGCACGCCATGGCATATGGAAATTTTGCAGCGCTATCCTCATCAATGTCAACGCCAATACCTGATGTGTCATCTATACTTAAGAAACCGTTCTCAAACCTGTAGTTTGTTTTAAATACTTCATTAACAATCTCCTGATGAGGCATATACTCCTGTATGCCAAAATTGTTGATGGCAGTGTTGAAATGCAATGCTGCTGCAAGGTTCACGGGAGAGAGGTCTGTTGCTCCATGAAACCCTGTGTTTATGTGATAAATTGATGCAAATGCAGCTACCTTTTTCAGGTGTGTGATTCCACCGCCATGTACTATTGGCATGCGTATATAGTCAATAAGCTGTTCAGTAATGAGGGTTGTATAGTCATACACACTGTTAAATACCTCGCCGATGGCAAGAGGAGTGGTGGAGTGTTTTCTGACAAGCCTCAGTCCTTCCTGCAGCTCACCTGTGACAGCATCTTCCAGCCAGAAGAGATGGAATGGCTCAAGTTCTTTTGCCAGTCTTGCTGCTTCTATGGGTGTACAGCGATGATGTACATCATGCAGTAAATGAATATCCTGGCCATACACCTCCCTTACTTTCTCAAAAACACCGGGAATGAAGTTCAGATATTTTGAAGTATCCCAGTAGTCTGTCTTGGGAAGCCCTTTCTCAGCCGGCTCATATGCTTCTTTACCTTTCGGAACTCCATAAGTATGCTCAATGCCCGGAATGCCTGACTGTATCCTTACAGCCTTGAAGCCTTTTTCGATTTCGATACCTGTCTTTTCGATTGTGTCGTTCAGGTCTTTGCCATTGGCATGAGCATAAACAAGCACTTTCTCCCTGCTCTTTCCTCCCAGCAGATTATACAGAGGTGTATTCAGCGCCTTGCCTTTAATATCCCACAGGGCCATGTCAATGGCAGATACCGCCGTCATCGAGACAGCACCTCTCTTCCAGTATACTCCCTTGTAGAAATAATGCCATATGTCTTCAGTGTTGGCAGGGTCCTTTCCGATAATTGCAGGTATGCAGTACTCCTCAAGATAGGTGACAACGGCTTTCTCCATGCCATTAAGAGTGGCATCACCCAGCCCGTAAATACCTTCATCAGTAAATACTTTCAGGGTTACAAAATTCCTTCCGGGAGAGGTTAATATGACTTTTGCACTGGTAATTTTCATTCTTACAGACTTAACTGTTTGTACAATAATTGTTTTTAACTGAAACCGATGAGATTACCTCCGTCAACAGGCAATACCACTCCTGTTATGAAAGAGGCCTCATCCGACACCAGGTAATAGGCTGCATCAGCAACTTCTTCCGGTGTCCCCAACCGACCCATAGGTGTTCTTGAAAGAACCTTTCGTTTTCTTTCAGGGTCATTATCGAGCGCTTTACCCGACATTTTTGTCTTTATGAACCCCGGGGCTATACAGTTCACCCTTATTCCCTCGGGTGACAACTCTACAGCCATATTTCTTGTCATTCCTTCAACAGCTGCCTTGGCTGCAGAATAAGCTATGACCAGTGGTATGCCATACTGGGCTGCCATTGAGCTTATGTTCAGCACCGATCCTGAGTGCCTCTCTTTCATCACTCTTACAACCTCACGTGTCACTGAAAACACTGCGGCCGTATTGGTTAGCAATACCTGATGAAACTCCTCATCGGTAACTTCAAGAAAAGGTTTTTTTAAATGAATGCCTGCGTTATTTACCAGTATATCAATTCTGCCGTATTTTCTGATTACGGATTCCACAATACCGGGAAGCGATTTGAAGTCGGTGACATCACATTTAATATATTCTGAATTTGCCCCGATGGATTCGCATGCTTCCTTAAGCTTTGCCTCGTTTCGACCCATAATAATGGTTCTGATGTTGTTGGCTGCAAATTTCCTGGCAATAGCATATCCCAGCCCGGATGCTCCTCCTGTTACTATTGCAACTTTTTGCTCATCAACCTTTTTGTTCATTCTCCTTCTGATTCTGTTAATATATTTGATAAATCTGTTTCCTTCGGAACAATAGAAGGTGACCTGATGATATCAGGACTCAATCTTTGTTTCTTTCTGTGTCGACTTACGCAGCATTAATGAATGCGAAAGTACTATAGTGTTCAGGCTGGTTGATTGGAGGTTATTTAGTTTGTTTATAAGGGTTTGCGCGGCAATTTCTCCCATTTCTTTACCCGGATAGTTTACTGTGCTGAGATCGGGCTCAACATACCGGCTGATGGGGTCATTATTAAATCCTGCAATGGCAATGTCTTCAGGCACCCTGATACCGGCCTTTTTTAACTCGCACATTGCCGAGACAGCAGAAGTGTCGTTTGATGCAAAAATGCCATCCGGCAAAGGATCAATGCTTAATATCCTTGATAGTATCTCAGACCCCACCATGTCGTTAAGCCGGCCGATTATAACCAGGCTCTCATCAAATGGCAATCCGTTATCAGACAACGCCTGCTTGTAACCATTGAAACGATCCCTGTAAACATTCCTGGTCTGAATGCCTCCAAGATGCACAATACGACGGCAACCCTGATTTATCAAATGCGTTGTCATGTCATATCCGGCCTGGTAATTGTCAATGATGACACTTATACAATTGTTGCAGGCACTGACCCTGTCGAAAAATATCACAGGTATGTTCTTCTTAAACAACACATTGAAATGATCAAGCGATTTGGTGTCGTATGCCAGCGAAACAAGCAATCCATCCACCCGACTGTTAAATAGCGTGTTTACACTGTCTATCTCTTTCTTTACCGTTTCCTGCGATTGACTTATTATAAGATTATAGCCGTAATGATTTGTTACTTTCTCAATACCGGATATTACGGATGTCATAAAGTAACTGTTCAGGCTGGGCACAATAACACCCAGTGTGCTGGTTCTTTTTTGTCTCAGATCGCTGGCAAATTTATTGCGCTGATAGCCCATGTCACGCGCTGCGGCAAAAATCTTCTTTTTTGTCTCTTTACGAATATTGGGGTTGTCTTTAAGAGCCCTGCTAACGGTTGAAGGCGAGATGTTTAAAGCCTTCGCTATATCGTAAATAGTTATTTCTCCAGAGTCTTTCATAGTTCAAGCATTAGTGCAAAATAAACAATAAATGTATAAACAGTGAAATATTTTGAAATAAAAATGCAATCGGTTGCAAAAGTAAATCATAATATTTATTTTTAGCTCTTCTTTTTGGATATTAAAACAATTTATGCTTTGTCTTAATTATAATTTTTATACCTAAATATAAATATTAACTAATCTGCCATAACTAAAAAAATATGAACTTCAACTCAGAAAAAATTTCAGTACGGGAGAAAGTTGGCTTCAGCCTTGGTGATGCTGCAGCCAATTTTGTCTTTCAGACCATAATGCTGCTTCAGCTCGATTTTTACACCAACTCCTTTGGGATAAGCGCAACAGCCATTGCTGCCCTCTTCCTGGTAGGGAGACTGGTTGGCGCTGTAGCTGACCCCGTGATGGGCGTCATTGCCGACCGCACCAACACACGCTGGGGTAAATATCGTCCATGGATTTTATGGACAGCCCTTCCTTTTGGTATATTCGGATTCCTGGCATTTGTTACTCCCAATGCAGGAAATACAGGAAAGGTAATATATGCCTTTATTACTTATATATTCCTGATGCTCGTATACTCGGCTAACAACATTCCTTATTCTGCACTCAGCGGTGTCATTACAGGTGACCAGAAACAACGCAACAGTCTCTTCTCATGGCGCTTTGTATTTGTGGTACTTGCCACCATTGCTATCCTTGGGTTTGCAAAACCAATGGTAAACCATTTTGGCCATGGCGACAGCGCAAAGGGATATATGATAACAATGGGTATCTTCTCGGTTCTGGCTGTGCTGTTCTTTATTCTTACATTCTCATGGACAAAAGAACGTATAAAACCAAACCCGGAACAAAAACAATCTCTTAAACAGGATATCTCTGACCTGCTGGGAAGCAAACCATGGGTTATCATGTTCGTCGTCTTTTTAATGATGTTCATCTTCAACTCTCTGAGAAACGGAATGCTGCTGTTCTATTTTAAATATTACCTCAGCACAGAAAGCATGACAGCTTATATGGATAAGCTTAACAGCGGCCTGGGAGGCCTTCTCGGAGTAATAGGGCTTGCAGGCGAAAATGCTGTTCCTTCAGACAGTATTTTTGGCATAACAAATATTGCCGGACAGTTGGCCGCTATCGTAGGGATTGCGGTGTCAAACGCCCTGGTAAGACGATATGGAAAAAGAAATGTCTTTGTCTTTGGACTGGCACTGGCTGTCATTTTTGCCGCCATGTTCTATATCGTGCCTCCATCAAGCATTACAATGGTTCTCCTTCTTCAGATACTCTTCAATTTCTCATGGGGTATTACCATGCCTGTTCCCTGGGCAATGATGGCCGACGTGGCCGATTATTCAGAATGGAAGTTCAACCGCAGATCAACGGCAACAGTCTTTGCCGGTGTGGTAATAGGACTGAAGGTTGGATTGGCTATCGGTGGAGCAATAAGCAGTATGCTGCTTAAGTGGTACGGTTATGTTGCACCTGCAAAAGGCGAGTCATTTATTACACAGACACCCCAGGCAGTGGAAGGCATCAGACTTTCAACAAGTATTTATCCTTCCATTGCTATCGTTGCTATGATTATCATTCTGGCATTTTATAAGATAAACAAGTCGACTGAGATACAGATGCAGAATGAGCTGGCTGAACGTCGTAAGAATTATACAGAAGCTTAAGCAAAGAGATATGAAGAAGTCACAGTTTCTGCCTCTGACCCTTGCTTTACTGATTCTGGCAACTGCATCATGCAAAAAAACTACGCCGGAACTAAAGGAAGTTTTTAAAAATGACTTCCTGATAGGTACTGCGATGAACTCATATCAGGTTCATGGCAGAGATCCCCTTGCCAAACCCTTCATCATAAAAAACTTCAACTCAATTACTGCAGAGAATGAGATGAAATGGGAGAGGATCCATCCTGCACCAGGCGTTTATAGTTTTGCCAAAGCCGACAGTATTGCTGAGTTCGCTCAGAAAAACAACCTTGTATTGATAGGTCATGTGCTTGTCTGGCATTCACAGACTCCTGACTGGGTCTTCAGAGACTCTGTCGGAAATACTCTAAAGCGCGATGCACTCCTTGCACGAATGAAAGATCATATATTTACCGTTGTTGGTCACTTTAAGGGCAAGGTAAAAGGCTGGGATGTCGTTAATGAAGCAATAGACGACAACGGTGCCATGCGTAAGTCGCTATGGTACCAGATAATTGGTGAAGACTATATTCAGAAGGCATTTGAGTATGCCCATGAAGCCGATCCTGATGCTGAGCTTTACTATAATGACTATAATAATGAGCAGAAGGTAAAAAGAGATGGCGTTATTCCAATAATCAAATCTCTTCAGCAGAACGGAGCAAGGATCGATGCAGTTGGCATTCAGGGTCACTGGCATCTCGATGAGCCCGATCTGAATGAACTCGATGAGAGCCTCTCTGCATATGCAGCCCTTGGTGTAAAGATTGTGATAACCGAGATGGAGGTAAATGTTTTGCCTACACCACCCGAAGTATATGGCGCGGATATTCAGCAGCAGGCTAAGTATCTTGAGGAGCTGAACCCATATAAAAATGGCTGCCCCGACTCTGTGCAGACACAGCTTGCAAACCGGTATTCAGACCTGTTTACCATCTTCATGAAGCATAAGAAAGATATCACCAGGGTCACTTTCTGGGGTATCCACGACGGATATTCATGGAAGAACGGATGGCCAATTGTTGGCAGAACAAACTATCCCTTGTTGTTTGACCGGAACTATCAGCCCAAGCCGGCATTCTGGTCTGTAATAAAAACCGCAAAAGGAGAGTAATCACATTTCAAAATAATAAAATCAATATGGATAAAAAATATAAGAACCCATCTCTGCCCGTGAAAGAACGTGTTGCAGATTTGATGAAGGAGATGACAATTGAGGAGAAGGTGGCACAGCTTATGGGTCGCTGGAACTGGGGGGTGGAAGACTATACTCCCGAGACACTGAGTGATCCGGTAAAGATGAAAGAGATATTTGGAAACGGATGTAACTCGGTGCACCCGGCTCCATTTAAGATTAAAGAGACGGTTGAGATCAGGAACAAGATTCAGAAATATCTTGTTGAAGAGACACGCCTGGGTATACCTGCAATATTTGTTGATGAGGGTCAGCATGGCATGATGAGACCCGAAACCACGGTTTTCCCGCAGGCAATAGGACTGGCATGTTCATGGGATCCTGAACTGTTTGAGAAAGTCTATTCAGTTGTTGCTCATGAGATGCGCTCAAGAGGGACGCACCATGCTTTGACGCCAGTCATTGATGTATGCCGTGATCCACGATGGGGCAGGACCGAAGAGACATATGGCGAGGATCCCTATCTGAATGGCATGCTCTCCTGCGCTGCCGTTAAAGGATTGCAGGGAACAACCACCGGCAAGGTGGCTGAAAACCATGTGGCCGCAACATTGAAACATCTTGTTGGCCATGGACAGTCAGAAGGAGGACAGAATCAGGGCCCGGCAAACTACTCCCTGCGCGTGCTGAGGGATTTTCACATGCCTCCGTTTAAGATGTGCATCGACAATGTAAAACCTGCATCTGTAATGCCTTCATACAACGAAGTCGATGGTCTGCCATCTCATGCCAATAAATGGCTTATACAGGATGTGCTGAGGAAAGAGTGGAAATTTGAAGGAATGGTTGTCTCTGACTATAATGGCATTGACCAGCTTTTCAATAAACACTTTGTTGCCAAAGATGAAAAAGACGCTGCAATGATTGCCTTTAACACAGGCGTGCAGTATGAGTTCCCGGTAGATAATTTTTATAAACATCTCCCGGCACTACTGAAAGAAGGAAAAATTCACATGGCAGACATAGACAGGGCTGTTGAGATGGTTCTTGCACTCAAGTTTGAGCTTGGTCTCTTTGAGAATCCTTATGTCGATGCAGAAAAAGCAATAGCTGTCAGCAAGGCACCGGAACACCGCGACCTTGCTCTGAAATCGGCCCGCGAATCAATAGTTCTTCTTAAAAATGATGGCATTCTTCCTCTTAAAAAAGGAGCAAACAAGAGCATCGCCGTCATAGGACCATGCGCATCTGACCTTTATTTTGGCGGTTATGCAGGTGAGCCTTACTCAAAGACAAGCCTTCTTGAAGGCATAAGGGAAAAGGCAGGCAAGGAGACAAAAGTGCTTTTTGCACAGGGTTGCAAGCTAACTGAGAACACCTCCTTAAGCTACTTTAACTGGAAGTATGACGACATCGTCTTTGCCTCACGGGAAGAGAATCTGAAGCTTATTGATGAAGCTGTAAAAGTAGCATCACAGGCTGAGGTCGTAATACTGGCAATAGGGGAGAACGAACACCTGTGCCGCGAAGCATGGGCGAAAAACCATATAGGCGATAACATGACCCTTGATCTCTTTGGAGAACAGAATGAACTGGCTCAGGCTATTATTGCAACCGGTAAACCTGTTATCATTTACCTGACAAATGGGCGCCCACTTACAATTAATAACCTTATACCTCAGGTACCTGCAATAATTGAAGGATGGTACATGGGCCAGGAGACAGGTCATGCTGCTGCAGATATTATCTTCGGCGATGTAAACCCATCGGGTAAACTGACCATCACCGTACCAAAATCAGTAGGACAGTTACCTATGTATTATAACCATAAACCCAGCGCCCAGTTTGCTGATTACATCTCTCAGGATGTGAAACCTATGTTCCACTTTGGATATGGACTGAGTTATACGGAGTTTAAATACGGTGAACCGGTGCTTGAGACAGAGGTTATAAAGACAGGAGAGACTGTAAATGTAGCTGTTGAAGTAACAAATACAGGCAGCAGGGAAGGTGATGAGATTGTACAGATGTATGTACACGACGTTGTAAGCTCTGTTACCAGACCTGTAAAGGAACTTAAGGGCTTTACCCGTGTGTCTCTTAAACCCGGAGAAAAGAAAATCGTCACATTTGAGATCACCCCTGAAAAGCTCGCTTATCATGGTGTAGATATGAAATTTGCTGTTGAGCCTGGTGAGTTTGAGATACTAACAGGATCATCATCGCGCGACGAAGACCTTAAGAAAGCTATTCTCAAGGTAAAGGAGTAGAAGAGACAGTAAAACACTGATATTATTTGCATATTGATCTGACAGGCTATTGCAATGGCCTGTCAGATCTTCTCTTTACTGATTGATGTTTTCGGACCTGAAATTTTTAAAAATGAAAAGGCATTTTTTTGTTCCTGGCATGTGCATGTTATTGTTGTTGTCATCATGCCAGAAGGATAGTGACAAAGAAGATAATACCGTCACTTACACTGTAACTATAGATCCGACCCAGACTTACCAGAAGATGATTGGTTTTGGCGGAGCCCTGACATGGTATTCCGACAGGGTCATGTCAAGTCCCGGTAAAACCAATATCTGCCATTACCTGTTTGAAGATCTAGGGGCTGATATTTTCAGGTTTAAAAACTGGTATTATCCGCTTAATTATCCGTCAAACAAGTCGGCTGAATCGATGGTATCTGATGGAATGAAAACATCATTCAACACCACAAACCAGCTTTTTACCCTTGCCCGGCAGGCTAACCCTGACGTGCAGATACTGCTCAGTTCCTGGGGGCCCCCGGCATCATTAAAGAGCAATGGCAAATTAAATAATGGGACACTGGCAAAGGATGCAAACGGGTTTGTTTACTCAGCTTTTGCAGACTACTGGAACGATATCCTTGATCATATAACATTTTCACCTGATTACATAAGCATACAAAATGAGCCATCCTGGGGAGCCGATGGATGGGAGACATGTATATGGCGACCTTCAGAGACATCTGAGTACCCTGGCTATGAAAATGCTTTTGACAGCGTTTATAAACGACTAAGTAAACGGACCAATCCTCCTAAGATGATAGGACCCGAGGCAGAGAATATCGGACAAAGCAGTTTCGGCGGAAACACATTCGGCGCTTTCACCGATGTGCTTAAGGATAAGCCATACCTTGAAATGTATTGCTACCACACTTATAATTTCTCCTCATCCACCCCGATGAGCGAAACGGAGTCATTGCTTTCAATGATAGCATCAGGTTATGGCGACAGACCCAATATCATGACGGAATACTCCGGCATGACATGGCTGAAAACGGCTCAGTTTATCATCAGAAATCTCAATCTGGCAAATTCATCCGGGTACATTTACTGGGACATGGTGTGGGGAGAAGATGATGATAAAGCAATGATCAAGATAAATTATTCCGGAGATTATACCATCACACCGTTCTATTACATGATGAAGCATTTTGCCAAAAACGTTAATGCAGGCGATTTCAGGATTGATGCCGGATCCAACTCCATATCCCTGGATTATTCAGCTTTCATTAACAATGCCGGTGATAAAATCACACTGGTGATTGTAAATCCGGGAATAATCGACCTGAAAGTTGATTTAAAGGTTTCAGGAAAAACAGTTACTGCTATTTCAGGAGTGCAATCTACCGATGTTGCCATTTACACTGACCTTGGTGCCATCTCAGTGACAAATCCTGTATTGCTGAAAGCCGGCTCATTAAGTACGTTTGTTATTAGCTTATAACAGTTATCGGGGGGTAGTCTTATGAATGCAAAAAATGAAATAAAGGTAATCCTCGTCGCAATACTGATATTTGCGGCTTTCCCGTATTTATCCCTTGCAGCAGATGCCCCTTTGGCCTCATTCACAAAACAGGGTAACAGTTTTCCGGTTGCTGCCAGAGGCAGGGTATGCCAGATTTTAATAAGCTCTGATGATTATCCCGGAGTGAAACGAGCTGTCTCGGACCTGCAGTCAGATATTGAGAAGGTATGTGGACTTAAGCCTGTCATAAGCTATGACAACATCGCAGGATCAAAAAGCCTGATAATTGCCGGAACAATCGGACATTCTCCTCTTATTGACAACCTGGTGGAGAAAGGCAAAATACAGATAAGTGATGTATCCGGGAAGTGGGAGAGTTTTGTTATCCAGACCATTGAAAAACCGTTCAAAGGAGTCTCAAAGGCATTGGTGATAGCAGGCAGTGACAAGCGGGGTACTATTTTCGGCATTTATGAGATATCGCGGATAATGGGAGTCTCCCCCTGGTACTGGTGGGCTGATGTGACTCCTATACATCATGACAGGGTTTTTATTTCAAAAGGCCGGTATGTTCAGGGTGAACCTTCAGTTAAATACCGGGGTATATTTATAAACGATGAAGCACCTGCACTCTCAAACTGGGTGGCGTGGAAATATGGAATGGTGAAACCATCCGCGATGCCACCGGTGCCGGAAGGTGTGGCGAATTATGGCCATGAATTCTATTCCAGGATCTTTGAGCTTTTATTGAGACTGAAAGCCAATTATCTCTGGCCGGCGATGTGGAATAATGCTTTCAATGAAGATGATACTATAAACCCGGCACTGGCTGATGAATATGGGATAGTTATGGGTACCTCACACCAGGAACCAATGCTCAGGGCTCAGAAAGAGTGGGACAGACGCTACTGGAAATCACTTGGCCCGTGGAATTACTCAAAACACGCCGAAGTGCTCACTAATTTCTGGAGGGAAGGAATCAAAAGAAACAAAGACTTTGAAAGCATCATAACAATGGGACTGAGAGGAGCCAATGACACTGAGATGGCTCCCGGAGGACCTGAAGCAAACATCAGTGTCCTTGAAGGAATAATTGATGTCCAGCGAAAGATACTGGCCGAAGAGATGAATCCGGATGTGACTAAAATACCACAGCTGTGGTGCCTTTATAAGGAGATTCAGGATTACTATAATGCCGGACTGAGAGTCCCTGAAGATATTACGCTTCTATGGGCAGAGGATAACTGGGGAAACATACGACGGCTGCCAACACCGGATGAACGTGGCCGCTCAGGGGGTGCAGGAATATATTACCATTTTGACTATCATGGCGGCCCACGCAGCTATCAGTGGATAAACACCAACCCTATTCCTAAAATATGGGACCAGATGTCACTGGCAAAAGAGTATGGCGCCGACAGAATATGGATCGTCAATGTGGGACATTTTAAAGGATATGAACTGCCCATGGATTACTTTATGTCAATGGCCTGGAACACTGAAAAATTCAATAATAATAATATTGATGAGTATACGGAAAAATGGGCTGCTGAACAGTTTGGAAAAGAAAATGCCACTGATATTGCGCTTCTCCTTTCATCATATACAAGATATAACGGCCGCAGGAAACCCGAACTGTTATCGCCGTCAACTTACAGCCTGACAGATTACAATGAAGCAGAGACTGTGGTTGAGGATTATAAATACCTTGTACGGAAAGCAGAGGAGATAAATGAAAGGCTTTCTCCTGATTTACGTGATGCTTTTTACCAGCTGGTGCTCTTCCCTGTAAAAGCGTCAGCAATGTTAAATGAGCTTTATGTTGCGGCAGGGAAAAATGCTTTGTATGCCAGACAGGGCAGAGCTGCAACAAATGATATGGCTGATACCGTAGAGGCTTTGTTTAAAGCCGATACAGCCATGATGGGTTACTATAACAGAACATTCGCCGGAGGTAAATGGAATCATTTTATGGACCAGACTCACCTTGGGTATTTTAGCTGGTTTGATCCTCCGGCAAACAGTCTGAGGGCAATAAACCTTAAGAGAGTTGAACTGCCAGAAGAAGCCGGGATGGGAATCGCCATTGAAGGATCGGCAGAGAGCTGGCCCGGGAGCACGGCAAAGGCTATTCTCCCTGAGACAGACAACTTCAGCAGCCGTGAGAGATATATCGACATATTTAATAAAGGCAGGGAACCGTTTTCATATACCTGCCAGACAGACAAACCGTGGATTTTATTGCATAGAAGAAGCGGACTTGTTGAAAAGGAAACACGCCTTCAGGTTCTTATTGATTGGTCATCATTACCCGAAGGACGGAACGCAGGCAACATACTTATCAGAGGAGCAGGAGGAGAAACCTCTGTTGAAGTGGTTGCATTCAAAAGTTCCGATCCTGCGAATACAAAATTCAGTGGGTTTGTTGAATCTGGAGGCTGTGTTTCTATTGAGGCTGAGCATTTTTCACGCAAGAATGACTCAGATGGTTCTTCATGGGAAAATATAGAAGGTTATGGCAAGACCCTGTCGGCAATGCGTGCCACCGCGAAGCCCGATGTCCCTGCAGCTTTGCCGGGAGTCAACTCACCAAGCCTGGAATATGATATGTACCTGTTTACTGCTGATACTGTCTCCGTAAAGCTCTCCCTGGCACCCTCGCTGAATTTTATCCCCGGGCGTGATGTACACATAGGAGTATCGTTTGATGAACAGACGCCTCAGGTGGTAACGGTCCTCCCCGGTGGCT
>Ga0209099_1003143_pt1 | contig 13719 bp, 11 predicted proteins | sample AD_JPNHW2_MetaG_FD_184430 | JGI IMG/M metagenome (GOLD analysis project Ga0209099, IMG submission 184430) | Active sludge microbial communities of municipal wastewater-treating anaerobic digesters from Japan - AD_JPNHW2_MetaG (SPAdes) (version 2) | ecosystem: Engineered > Bioreactor > Anaerobic...
GGATGAAGGACATGTCGGCCATAGGCGGAGGTTACGAATTCATGGGGAGCATGCCCGACAATTACAACCTTGTGGTAAATCCTAATCACCGCCTCATTGGCCAGCTGGCCGAAACAGGTGATGAATCATCGCGCAGCACGCTGGCAAAACAACTGATCGACCTCGCCCTGCTTTCGCAGAATCTGCTGAAAGGAAGCGATCTCACAAGTTTTATTCAGCGAAGCGTTGAAATAATCAAATAATGAACGATCTTTGAATTAACCAAACCAAAAACCATTAGAATAATGAAAAAGTCACTCATCTGGATAGGCGGATTAGTTCTGCTCGCTATCATACTTTACTCCTCATTGTCAGGCGTTTACAACGGGCTGGTAACCTCTGAACAAGGCGTGAATAAAACGTGGGCCGATGTTCAGGGTGCATACCAACGCCGCGCCGATCTCATTCCAAACCTGGTTGCTACCGTAAAACAGTATGCCAACTATGAGCAGCAAACACTCATACAGGTAATTGAAGCCCGCGCCAAAGCAACAAAAACTGATATTAACATCGATCCTAAAAACCTGGACGCCAACACATTGGCAAAGTTCCAGGAAAGCCAGGGGCAGTTGACCTCCGACCTTTCGAAACTGCTTGTCATTGTTGAGCAATATCCTCAACTGAAAGCCAACGAGAACTTCATGCAGTTGCAGAATGAGCTGGAGCGCACTGAAAACCGCATCAATGTTGAGCGCCGGAATTTCAATGATGCAGTTCAGCAATACAACACCAAACTGCTGAAGTTCCCGACAAACTTGCTTGCCAGTATGTTCGGATTCAAGGAAAAAGCCTATTTCGAAGCCGACAAGGGAGCTGAAAACGCACCGAAAGTTGATGATCTTTTCAACAAATAGTTACCGGCTTTCATGAAAAAAAAGGCTCACAACTTTTTTACTCCTGAACAGCAGGAAGACATGAAACTGGCCATTATGGATGCAGAACTCGACACTTCCGGCGAGGTCCGCATTCATATTGAAACCCGGTGCCCGGGCGAAGCCAATGACAGGGCTGCTCATATCTTCAAACTACTGGACATGGATAAAACCGAACTCCGCAACGGCGTACTTTTTTACCTTGCCATTGAAAACAGGAAATTTGCCGTGATTGGTGATTCAGGTATCAATGCGATGGTTGAAGAAAATTTCTGGCAACAGATAAAAGGCATCCTTATCGATAATTTTGCCAAAGGCAAGTTTACTGAAGGACTGGTGATCAGCATCGGCAAAGTTGGTCTGGAACTCAAGAAATACTTCCCGCACCAGCGCAATGATGTAAACGAACTTTCCGACGATTTATCGTTTGGTGATGAATAAACGGCATTTAATCAACCTCCCGGGGCAAAAAACACCTGTGCATATGCAGGCTTTCATAAAACGAACGATCATCCTGGCCTTTGCCGCTATCATCATTCCGGTTGGCCTGGCCTTTGCTTCCGGTTCCATACCTCCTCCACCCGATCCTCCCCGGCTGGTAAACGATCTGGCTGGCATACTTCAACCTTCCCAGGCTGATGAACTTGAACGTAAGCTTGTTGCATTCAGTGATTCCACATCCACGCAAATTCTCGTTGTAACTATTTCATCACTCGAAGGTTACGACATTTCTGATTTTACCCAAAGACTTGGCCAGGAATGGGGCGTTGGTTCAAAGAAATATAACAATGGTTGTGTGATACTGGTTAAACCAAAGAGTGAGACAGAAAAAGGTGAAGCGGATATTGAAACCGGTTACGGCCTTGAGCATCTGATCACTGATGGAGACGGCTGGAACATCATCAACAAAGAGATGATTCCATATTTCAAGCAAAACGATTATTATGGCGGGATCAACGCCGGGGTGGATGCAGTCATCAAGTTTACAACCGGCGCTTACAAGTCGGATACCTATGGTAAAGGCTCCGGAGGCGGCTCAATGGCTCTCATCATTATTCTCATAATTGTCGGTATCATTCTGATTTTCGGCAACTCAAACCGTAACAATCACCGCACCATAGGCCGTAGCACAGGCATGGGGCCCATATTCTGGCCAGGCAGCTCAGGCGGACATTGGGGAGGTTTCAGTGGTGGCAGCGGAGGATTTGGCGGAGGCGGAGGATTCGGTGGATTTGGCGGAGGCAGCTTTGGCGGAGGCGGAGCCAGTGGCAGCTGGTAAATTATTATTGAAAAACACAGGAGATTTTACCAATAATATGATTTAGTCCTTTATATGATGCGACTAAATTATTATTTTTGCCCTCAGGTAATCTCCTTCTATGAAAACATTCTTACGTACTTTCTTACCGGCCTTGTTCATGCTTGCCGGTATTTCAGCCCATTCACAGGAAAAACAAACAGCCACTGCTGACACATCGCAATATCCTTACTGGATTCAGATGATGCAGGATCCTGATGCCAATTTCTTCCAGACGCAGCGCGCGTTTGAATTATACTGGAAGGATCGTCCTATCACCAAAGGTTGCGGATGGAAACCTTTCAAACGCTGGGAAAGTTATATGCAGACAAGGGTATCGCCAACCGGTGAAAAACCTTCACCAGATGCAGTCTTTAATGCATATAATTCATACATGCAGCAGCATGACCAGTCTGCTTCGCTCAACGGGAACTGGATCAGCCAGGGGCCTGTAACGATACCTATGGCTAAAGGCTATCAGGGGCTGGGCCGTATCAATGCAATTGCCTTTCATCCTACCGACCCGAACACTATATACATAGGTGCACCATCGGGCGGATTATGGGTAAGCACACAAGGTGGCAACAGCTGGACTACCAGTACAGATATCCTGCCAACACTGGGTGTTTCATCCATAGCCATTAACCCTGCCGATCCTCAGATCATGTATATTGGCACAGGTGACCGTGACGCCGGTGATGCTCCCGGCATTGGCGTGATGAAAAGTACTGACGGAGGCGTTACCTGGAACCTGTCAAATAGTGGGATGGGAACACTCACAGTAGGAAAAATGCTTATTGACGAAGAAACTCCTGACGTTATATATGCTGCCACTTCCGGGGGTATTTATAAATCAGTTGACGGAGGCAGCAACTGGACGAAAAAAATCTCAGGTAACTTTAAAGACCTGGTTTTCAAACCCGGTGATCAGTCAATACTCTATGCCGCAGCCGACGCCCGGTTTTATCGTTCTACCGATCATGGGGAGAACTGGTTACAGATTACATCCGGGATACCCGGTGCCTCACGCGGTGTAATCGGTGTCTCACCGGCCAACCCAAACATCGTTTACTTCCTTCTTGCAAAAAGCGATAATGGCTACCAGGGAATTTACCGCTCCACGGATGGTGGTCTCAATTTCACCGAAAGGTCAACCACTCCCAATATCATGGACTGGAGCTGCGATGGCAGCGGCTCCGGCGGGCAGGCATGGTATGACCTGTGTATTGCAGTGGATCCATTGAATGCTGATATTATTTATACCGGTGGTGTTGACATCTGGAAATCGACCAACGGCGGGACTAACTGGCAAATCAGTGGCCACTGGTATGGTGGTTGCGGTGTGCCGGCAGTTCATGCCGACCAGCATGTTTTTGAGGTCAATCCATTGAATAACAGAATTTATGTCGGGAACGACGGAGGTATTTATTATACTGAAAACGGCGGAACCAACTGGCCTGAAATCAGCAATGGCCTGGTTATCAGCCAGACCTATAAGCTCGGTCAAAGTGCCACAGTTGACGACCGGGTTGTAAACGGTTACCAGGATAACGGCTCCTCATTGTTTGATAACGGGCAATGGTACGCTATCGGTGGAGGGGACGGCATGGAATGTGCCATCGATTACACCAATCACATGGTCAGTTATACCACAGTATATTATGGTTCCATCGACAGGCATTATGGCACTGGAAACCAGGGATCTATCGCTGGTAACGGCACCAATGGCATTGATGAAGAAGGAGCCTGGGTCACCCCATTCATCCTGGATGCCAAAGATCCTAACACAATGTTTATTGGGTATAAAAATGTGTGGCGCAGCCGGAATGTAAAAAACCAGTCGGTTAGTGGTGTTAAATGGACCAAGATTTCTACTATTAATACAGGCAATCTTTCAGTACTTGAGCAGTCGCCGGTAAATACCGACATATTGTATGCTTCATCAGGCAGCAGCCTCTACCTTTCTGCCAATGCACAATCCGACGCACCAACCTGGACAAACATCACTTCATTTCTGCCTTCAGGTTCTGAAATCACCGACCTTGAAGCTCACCCCTTTGAGGAAAATACGGTATATATGACGATGGCGGACAACAAAGTGTACAAATCGACTGACAGGGCAGCTAGCTGGACAGAAATCTCAGGCAGCCTGCCCAATATTCACATCAGCAATATTGAATATTATAAAAACAGCCAGGAAGGACTCTACCTCGGTACGGATGCCGGTGTTTTCTATAAAGACCTGTCGATGACCGACTGGATTCCTTTCAACAACGGTATGCCCGCCAATGCTCGTGTTACCGAAATCGAAATCTTCTATGATTCGGTTAATATTGCAAACGACAGGGTTAAAGCATCGACTTACGGGCGCGGACTATGGAAATCGGATATGTATTTCACAACACCTACTGCTGATTTCTCAGCCAATAAAACGCTGGTACCTCCCGGCTGCCCCGTTAATTTCAAAGACCTGTCACTCGGCGTTCCATCACAATGGGATTGGTCATTTGTTGGTGGAAATCCTTCTACTTCAACTGATAAGAATCCACAGAACATTGTTTTCAATAACCCCGGAACCTATACTATTGAGCTGACAGCTACGAATGCCGCCGGTTCAGGGACTATGACAAAAACAGCTTACATCATTGTAAGCGATACGTTAAAACCTATTGCTAATTTCAGCGCTGACAACAGGGTTTTCTGTACAACCGGAGAAACCGTAGCCTTCACGGACGAATCAGAATACTGCCCGATTATGTGGCAGTGGGAATTCACTCCAAACACCGTCACCTTTGTGAATGGAACTGGCGTTAACTCTCAGAATCCCAGCGTATTATTCAGCCAGGAAGGCAACTACAATGTTCAGCTTGTCGTTACAAATACCAACGGCATTGACGCCATTGTCAAGCAGGATTATATTCTTGTAGGTGGCTACCAGCTGCCTTTCAGCGAGGATTTTGAGTCGATGAACTTCAGCACCAGGAGCTGGGATATTGAGAATCCAGATATGGGTATAACATGGGACATTGACACCATATATGCCAATGGGCCAAGCCAGTATGCTGCCAGGATGGACTTCTTCCATTACGCCACACCTCCGGGCCGCCGCGACAGGATGATCTCTCCGGCTCTTGATTTTTCAGGAATGGAGCACCCGTTACTCAGCTTCGATCACGCATATGCTTCACGCTACTCCTCCACTTCCGACTCACTGGTCATTTACATTTCCGGTGACTGCGGAACCAGCTGGACTCGTGTATTCCAGGCAGGTGAAAAAGGCCAGGGTACCTTTGCCACAACGCCAAAAACAACAACGCTGTATGTTCCGACTATTGTTGACGACTGGTGCGGTATTGGCTGGGGCAGCAACTGCTATTCCATCGACCTGAGCGCCTGGGCAAACCTGAGCGGTGTCAAAATAGCCTTCGAATCCTACAACAGGTTTGGCAACAACCTTTACATCGATAACATCAGTGTTACAGAAGCAGTTGGTGTGGTTCAGCCTGCAACCTCAGGAGGAATTGCGGTGTATCCCAATCCGACCAAGGGATTTGTCACCATAACATCCGACAACCCGATAGGAACTACCACCATCAGTGTTGTTGATATGGCCGGCGTTACCCGTTTCAGGAAGGTCGTTGACAACGCACATGCTCTGCATGAGACTTTGGATCTCAACAATTTAAGCCCCGGGCTCTATTTTGTGAAGATCAGCTCCCAGGAAACCAATGTCATGCGCAAGCTGGTAATCAACTAAAGATTACACAGAACTTTCAGAAAAACCTGCCATACTCCGGCAGGTTTTTTAATTTTGAGGCAGATATAGCCCATGCAACTCTTCTATTCACCAGACATCTTGAGTGACATAATCCCACAGCAGGTTCAACTGGGTGAGGAGGAATCAGCCCATTGTGTGAGGGTGTTGCGGAAAAAGGCAGGTGACACCATCCAGATTACCGACGGGCGGGGAGGATTATTTGAAGCCGTTGTGAACAACAACGACCCGAAAAAGTGCCTGGTCACCATTGTTTCTGCTTCCGGGATTATGCCCCGCAAATCCTACAGACTGCGTATAGCTGTTGCACCGACCAAGAATATAGAGAGATTTGAATGGTTCCTCGAAAAAGCAACGGAAATGGGGATCACTGAGATCACTCCGGTCATTTGCGAACACTCTGAACGAACAGTCCTCCGCACCGACCGGCTGCAGAAAATCCTTATTTCGGCCATGAAACAGTCGATGAACCTGCACATGCCTGTACTGCACGAGTCGGTTAAACTGTCTGATTTTCTGGAAAAAGAATTCACTGGCCAGAAATTCATCGGTTATGTAGAAGAAAAACAGGAGGTTTTGCTCAAACAACGTTATCAGAAGGGCTCTGACTGCCTGGTTCTTATTGGCCCGGAAGGTGATTTCAGCAAAGATGAACTGAAAGAGGCAAAACAAAAGGGATTTGAGGCAATCAGCCTGGGAAATTCGCGTTTAAGAACCGAGACGGCCGCCCTGGTCGCCACAATGACCATTAACTTACTGAACGATTGAAAATGAAACGGTATATTCTCCTGGTTTTTACACTTTTATCGCTGACTGCAGGGGCGCAATCGTTCCAGATCGCGCTGCTCAAATACAATGGCGGCGGCGACTGGTACGCAAACCCTACCTCGCTCACCAACCTTATTGACTTCTGCAACAAGAACCTGGGAACCAACATCAACAAGGATTACGCGACGGTGGATGTAGGCAGTGCAGAACTGTTCGATTATCCTTTCGTGCATATCACAGGACACGGTAATGTGATTTTCAACGACCAGGAAGCGCTGAACCTGCGCAATTACCTGCTGGCAGGCGGATTCCTGCACATTTCCGACAATTACGGCATTGATAAATTCATCAGGCCGCAGATGAAGAAGGTTTTCCCGGAACTGGATTTTGTTGAACTGCCTTACTCCCACCCTATCTACCACCAGAAATACAACTTCCCCAACGGTTTGCCCAAAATACATGAACACGACAATAAACCAGCCCAGGGATTCGGACTGATTTGGGAAGGACGGCTTGTTTGCTTTTATGATTATGAATGCGACCTTGGTGACGGCTGGGAAGATCCTGACGTACATAAGGACTCGCCCGAAAAAAGGCTGAAAGCCTTACAGATGGGGGCGAATATGATTCAATACGTGTTTACGAAGTAATGTGTCAGGCTTATGGTGACGGGTTGCTGAGCCCACATAGTAAAGCGGGATTCCAAAACAGAACTGTTGGATTTCCTATTTCCTGATCAGCAACTTATCAGTCTTAATATAAGTTCCAGCCCTCAGAGAATAAAAATAGATACCATCAGGAAAGCCGTTTGTATTCCAGAGCTTTTGCCCTTTCTGACCTGTTAAGACAAAGGCTTCAATTTTACGGCCCAGTGCATCCTGAATGGTAAGCACGGCAGCGCCCGTATTTCCTGGCAGGGTATAATCAAATACAGCCCACTGGCCGGCAGGGTTGGGTTTTACGGTTACATGTATCGTTTCAGGATGTTGTGTGGAAGCATACAGGTTGGTATCGGCAAACTCGAAAGCCCAGATGTAATAATCCGTTTCACCCAGTGGGGGACCACAGATAATATCGCCGGTGCTGGTGCCCTGCGCCGAGGCGGCAACCACCCAGGTACTATCACTCTTTTGTACCACACCCGATGAAATGTATTCCGATGCCTTACCTCCAATGCACCGTTGCCACAAAAGCGTGCCGGATGAGCTAACTTTTAATACCCATATTTCGTCGTAATAGACAGACAATGAATGGTTACCCGAAACATCACCATCAAATGAACTGGTGATCCCGAAAATAAAGAGATTATTACCTGTTTTTAAGATTCTGTTGGGTGAATCATACCCGCTTCCACCAAAACATTTTTGCCAGATAATGTTTCCATACAGATCAACTCTGGATATCCAGATATCATATGTTTTGTTTCCAATGTGGTCTAATCCATAATGATATCCTGCTCCTGCCATATCACCGTCATCAGAAGCTGTAATTCCCACTAAAATGTATCCATCGTTTATTTCGCACAAAGTCTTAATTCCATCGTCTTCGCTTCCTCCGTAACATCGTTGCCATTGCATAACGCCGTTTGAGTCGAGCTTCACCAGCAATCCTTCATATCTGTCACTGTGGGGAACACACTCAATGTTTCCATCGGTATTTATCATTCCCATCCCGCATAAAAGGTATCCTCCGTCGGATGTTTGAAGAACACTATAACCAATTTCAAGGCCTGATGAGCCAAGGGTAAAATTCCATTTTTTATTACCGGTACTGTCCAATTTAAATGCCCATATATCAAAGCCACCGTAGTTATAGGTTACATCGCCGTCGGCGGAACAAGTAAATCCCATTGCCACAACCCCGCCATCGCTTGTGGCCACACCATCCATAACGTACTCCCTGCAACTGCCACCTACCATCTTGTCCCATATCTTGTTGCCTACGCTATCTATCTTTATAATCCAGAAATCAATAGACTCGGGATAGGGATCGTAAGTGACATCACCATCCTCGGAACTGGTAGCATTAATGATATAAAAATAGCCGTCAGACGATGCAACCAGCCTAGAAGGCCCATCTCCGGACGAACCTCCGAAAAATTTACCCCAAAGCACATTACCTGAATTATCCAACTTTAAAAGCCAGACATCAGTGGTAGAATTCGATGATGGATAGGAACTGTCCGGTTTTTCGTACTGTGCCACTACAAGATATCCATCACTGATAGGTACAATGTCTCTTGAGACAACATTCATTTCTCCTTCGATACAGTTTTGCCAATTGAAAACAATATTTTGGGCAGTTAATCTACTACCCAAAAGAAAAGTAAAAACAAGCAATATCAATCGAGATGCCAAAGAAATTTACTTTTTGACAATAATCTTGTCAGTTCTATAAGATGCTCCTGCCTTCAAGGAGTAAAAATAGATTCCAGCAGGTAATTGGCGGGTATCCCAAATTTTCTGCCCTTGCCTGCTAGTAAGTGTAAAAGTTTCAACCTTTTTCCCATAAGCATCATAAATAGTAAGGACGGCATCCGCTGTATTTTCGGGCAAAGTATAATCGAAAGCAGCCCACTCGCTGGCAGGGTTGGGTTTAACGGTAACTGATAAGCCGTAAACTCTTGCAAGTATATCAGGCAAAACTTTAGAACTTTTATAAGCAGCTTGTGCCCCAGCCTGTAGGCATGTGGTGTAAAAGGCTTCGTAATAATATTCCATTAAATCCAACGATTTTGTAAAGTCAAAGATAATCTATCATCTCATATTAATCAAGAAAATATTTCATATTGGACAATGTCTCTCAATCATTTATTGAAAGAAGTACATCCTAATAGAAATCAAATAAGCGTTAATTTACTTCAGCGCCGCAATCTGCTCTTCCAGCACCTTAATCCTCGACTCGGCATCTGCCTGCTTTTTACGCTCAATCTCAACCACTTCGGGTTTGGCATTGGCAACGAAACGTTCGTTCGACAGTTTTACCATCACACTCTTAAGGAAGCCTCTGGTATATTCAAGTTCCTGGGTAAGTTTGGCGATTTCAGCTTCAGTATCAATCTGTTGCCCCAGCGGAACATAAAACTCCGTGGATTTGATGATGAACGACAGGGCGCCGCTCACTTTTTCATCAACATACTGAATCGGTTCGAGGTTGCAAAGTTTTTCGACCACACTGTCGAAAGTAAGGTCGGGCTGTTCGTTGTTATTCTTGCGGATCAGCAATCCGATTTTCTCCTTAAAAGGGATATTCTGTTCCTTACGGATTGTGCGAAGCGCCATTACTACTTCCTCGGCAACTGCAAACTTTTCAAGCATAGTCGGGCTGTATTCCCTTTGGCCCGGTAACTGCGAAACCATGATACAATCACTCTCCTGCCTGTCGCGGAGTTTGTGCCAGATTTCTTCGGTTATAAATGGCATGAAGGGATGCATGAGTTGCATCAGTTCTTCGAAGAAACTGATCGTCGCATCGTATGTGGTTCTATCAATGGGCTGCTGGAAACCCGGTTTGATCATTTCGAGGTACCATGCACAGAAATCGTCCCAGGTGAGTTTGTACACCGTCATCAGCACTTCGCTCAGGCGGTAATCATCGTACAGGTTATCTATCGTTGCCAGTGTTTCGTTCCAGCGTGCATCAAACCATTTCACAGATGCGGCGGCATAATCAGGCTGTGGGAGATTGTCATCCACCTTCCAGCCTTTCACCAGGCGAAGGGCATTCCACACCTTGTTACTGAAATTGCGCCCCTGCTCGCACAGCACTTCATCAAAAGGCAGGTCGTTGCCGGCAGGTGAAGTGAGCAACATGCCCACACGCACGCCATCGGCTCCATATTTCTCCATCAGGTGAATGGGATCAGGCGAATTGCCGAGTGATTTGCTCATCTTGCGGCCAATCTTATCGCGGACAATCCCGGTGAGGTAAACATGATGGAAAGGTATTTGCTTTGGGTATTCTAGTCCTGCCATGATCATACGCGCTACCCAGAAGAAAAGAATTTCTGGTGCAGTGATCAGGTCGTTGGTGGGGTAATAATACTTAATATCCTCATTATCAGGATGACGAATGCCATCGAAAACCGAAATCGGCCATAGCCATGACGAGAACCATGTGTCAAGAACATCTTCATCCTGACGGAGATCGCCAGCCTGCAATTCGGGTTTATTGAATTTATTCCTGGCAAGTTCAAGTGCTTCTTCCGTTGACTTAGCCACAACGACTTGTCCTGTCGGAAGATAATAGGCCGGTATGCGCTGTCCCCACCACAATTGCCTGCTGATGCACCAGTCGCGCACGTTCTCCATCCAGTAGCGGTAAGTGTTTTTAAACTTGTCGGGATGGAATTTCACTGTATCGTTCATCACAACATCCAGCGCCGGCTTTGCCAGCTCAGGCATCCTGAGAAACCACTGCATCGAGAGTTTCGGCTCAATCACCTCATCGGTACGTTCACTGTATCCTACCTTGTTCACGTAATCCTCGATCTTCACGATGTGGCCGGCAGCCCTCAGTTCTTCAACAATTTTTTTCCTCACTTCGAAGCGGTCTTCGCCGACATGTAACTGCGCCTTAGTGCTCAGCGTACCGTTATCATTGAAAATATCGATGGTTTCAAGGTTGTATTTCTGTCCGATCATGTAGTCGTTCACATCATGTGCCGGAGTAATCTTAAGGCAACCCGTACCGAATTCGCGGTCCACATACTCATCACTGATCATTGGTATGCTGCGGTTGAGCAAAGGGACAAGTACGCGCTTTCCGGCCAGGTGCTTGAAACGGTCGTCTTCGGGATGGTAGCATACAGCGGTGTCGCCGAGGATGGTTTCAGGGCGGGTGGTGGCTATTGTAACCCACTCATTTTCTTCACCTTCAACACGATAGCGGACGTAATATAGTTTCGACTGAACTTCTTTATATATTACTTCCTCATCCGAAAGAGCCGTCAACGCCTTCGGGTCCCAGTTCACCATGCGCACCCCGCGGTATATGAGTCCTTTGTTATAAAGATCGATGAACACGTTGATCACTGATTCGTAACGGGCTTCGTCCATGGTAAAACAGGTACGGTCCCAGTCGCAGGAAGCGCCAAGTTTCTTAAGTTGTTCAAGGATTATCCCGCCGTGCTTTTCCTTCCATTCCCAGGCATGGGCCAGAAATTCATCACGCGAAATCGACTTTTTTTCAATGCCTTCTTCCTTTAACTTAGCTACAACTTTAGCCTCGGTAGCAATTGAAGCATGATCGGTGCCCGGAACCCAGCAGGCATTTTTTCCCTGCATACGGGCGCGACGAACCAGCACATCCTGTATGGTATTGTTGAGCATATGACCCATGTGCAATACCCCGGTGACGTTGGGAGGAGGTATCACAATGGTGTAAGGTTCACGTTCGTCGGGGACTGAACGGAAATATTTCTGCTCTAACCAATAGCTGTACCATTTGTTCTCAATCGCCGTCGGGTCGTACTTGCTGGGGATTTCCATAGTAAAATGTGCGGGTTTTATTAAAGGGTGCAAAGGTACGGAATGATAAGTGAAGATTGAAGCCTACAAAACCCTAATTATCCGATAATATACAACCGGTTTTCTGAATGCTAACTTGTGTATCTTTGAACACCATGAAACCAGCCGTAAAAAGGAAAATATTCACACTGGCTATGCTGTCGATGCTTCTCATGTCCGTTGTTAACGCTGAGGCACAGGACAATCGTTTCTTTGCCGGAGTCAGCAGTGGCATTACCTTTCCCATGGGCCAGTTTGCGAAAACTGATTTTTATACCGGGGGTTATGCCCTGACTGGATTTCATGTTTCGGTTGAAGGCGGGTGGTTTGTCAGGCCAAACATAGCATTGACGGCCGGCTTTTCGCAGCAGTATTACCGCTATTACAAAAACGCTTACCTCATCGACCTGGTCAACAGCGATAACTTCATTTCGCATGTTGAGATGAAAACCGACATGTACCAGGTGCGCTGTTACCTGCTTGGAGCTTTGTACCGTTATCCGCTTACGGACAGGCTATCGCTTTCGGGAAAATTGTCGGGCGGGCTGCTGTGGGCGCAAACCCCTGACCAGTTTATCGGTGCCGATTATTACCTTGTCGGAAGCCTCTATTACAGGAAAACTCCTGCGACCAGCCTGAAGCCTGCCAGCCTTGCCGGATTAGATGTGAATTACAGCCTGTTCGATCATGTAGTGATCAGGCTTTCAGGCACTTTCAGTTACTCAAAGGCTGATTTCACTTTCGTAAAAACCGACGGATCAGAATATACACGTAACTACACCATGCCGCTTTCCACTGCAGGATGCGGTATCAACATTACCTTTTAACGCCTTGACCATGAAGAACTTAAAGAAGCATTACAGGATCAAAGCCATTCCCGAACATGTTTACAAAGCGCTCACCAACCCGCTCACCATCGAGATGTGGTCGGGTTCGGAAGCCGTGATGGATGCACAAGCCGGAACCGAATTTTCACTCTGGGATGGCGACATCACCGGGTTAAATATAGAATTTGTTGAAAATCAAAAGATTGTCCAGCAATGGTACTTCGAAGGCCAGGAAGAAAAATCGCTGGTTACCATCACGCTGACACCCGAAGGCAAGGACACCCGCGTCGAAGTGCTGCATATCAACATCCCCGACGAAGCATTTGAAAACATTGTAGATGGCTGGGATCATTACTATTTCAAGCCGCTGAAACAACTCGTTGAAGAATAAGCATTTAATGGATATCTCTGCCACACTCGGACAACTGCGTGACAAGCTCAGCGGTGATCTGTTTACCGATACGCCGGCACTGGTGATGTATGCCACCGATGCATCGGCATACCGCGAAATGCCGCTGGCTGTAGCCCGGCCCGGGAACAAAAGCGACCTGCTTGAACTCATAAGGTTTGCGAGGGAAAACAACGTAGCCCTTATTCCGCGCAGCGCCGGAACTTCTCTCGCAGGCCAGGTTGT
>Ga0209099_1003145_pt1 | contig 13712 bp, 13 predicted proteins | sample AD_JPNHW2_MetaG_FD_184430 | JGI IMG/M metagenome (GOLD analysis project Ga0209099, IMG submission 184430) | Active sludge microbial communities of municipal wastewater-treating anaerobic digesters from Japan - AD_JPNHW2_MetaG (SPAdes) (version 2) | ecosystem: Engineered > Bioreactor > Anaerobic...
GATGAAAAAAGAGTTGTAGAAGAAAATAATGCTAAAACCAGTATTGATAGTATCCTAAATATATTTCTGTTGAGATTATAAGTCATTTTAATTTAATATTTTAACTTTAAAAAACATTTGATTTTCTCCCATTTTTTTAAGGCCGATAAATATACAATTTTTTTTTTGGATTTTTATTTTAGATTGATTTTCTCTAATTTTCTTGCAGCTATAATACTGCATCCGTAGAGAGCTGCTGTTTCAGTTCTAAGACGCTTTGGTCCCAGCTTGACCTCAAGGAAATCATATTTAAGTGATTTTGTGACTTCATTGGAGCTGAAATCACCTTCCGGCCCAATCATAAGGATAATATTATCGGAAGTGATATCGGCTGTGGCAAGTTCCTCGGCTCCGTCTTCTGCAAAGCAGCAGGCAATATATTTATTTCCCTTTTGATGACCATATTGTTGTAAGAAATTGTCGAATGAAATCACTTCAAGAGAAGGAATATTGGTGGTAAAGGATTGTTTCATGGCAGCGATGGCGATTCGTTCGATTCGAGTTAAATCCATTTTAGTTCGCTCGGAGTGGTCGCAAATGATAAAGCTAATCTTTTCAATGCCAATCTCAACAGCCTTTTCTGTCAACCATTCCATCCTATCGTGATTTTTGGTCGGGGCAATGGCTAAATGAAAAGTAAAAGATCTTTTGCTCGTGTCAGCTCTTTTATTGACAATATGAACAAAACAATTGCTTTTATCGTATCCGATGACAGAGGCTTCGGCAATCATTCCTTTTCCGTCTGTGAGCAAAAGCGAGTCCCCAACAACATGATGCATCACTTTAATGCAATGTCTAGATTCTTCAGGACTCAAGGCAAAAGTATCAGATTCTAAAAGAGGACAATAATATAATTCCATACTGACTTTTTTATTCGGTTTTTTCACTTAGTTCGAGCCAACGCATTGATTTTGTATCAATTTCATCAATTACAATTTTATAACGAACGCCCCATTCTGTCAATTCTTTTACGTTCCCCTCTCCACTGTTCATCTTTTCTTCTAAATAGATTTTTTCTTCTTCCAGGTTATTGATAGAGGTTTCCAAAGTGTCAAGTTCTTTTTTTTCGCTATAAGTGAGTTTATTGTTGGTTGTTTTTTTCAATTGCTTTGTTTCGGATGCCTTATTCTTATTTAGTAGCCGTTTTTGAATATTGAGTTGTTTATTCTTTTCAATCCTATATTCTGTATAGTTGCCATAGTGGTCTTTAATCTTTCCATTTCCTTCAAAAATAAAAATATGGTCAACCAGCTTATCCATAAACCATCGGTCATGAGATACAATCAGCAGACACCCCTTAAAATTGTTTAGAAAATCTTCCAGCAAATTGAGGGTGTCAATATCAAAATCGTTTGTAGGTTCATCTAGAATCAGAAAATTTGGATTTTTAAGCAGTGTAATCAGGAGGTGTAACTTTCTTTTCTCTCCGCCGCTCAACTCTTCGTAATAAGTATATTGTTGTTCAAATTTGAATCCAAAATGATTCAGAAATTGCGAAGCACTGATATAATTCCCATTATCAATTCGTATCATCTCAGCATGTTCTTTCACAAGATCGAGAATTCTTTTATTTCCGGTCACAGAGAGTCCATCCTGAGCAAAATAGCCAAATTGGATAGTCTGTCCGGGAGTGATTTTGCCGCCATCAGGTTTTAATTCCTCCATTATCAGCTTCAGGAGGGTACTTTTGCCGGTCCCGTTTTTACCGAGAATGCCGCATTTTTCGCCTTTCTTGAAAATGTAGGAAAAGTCCTTTAACAAAACATTGTTCCCATAAGAGAAATCCAAGTTGTTAATTTCGAGAATTTTGTTGCCGAGTCTTTCGCTTCTTACTTTAAAACTTTCTTGTTTGGGAGAACTTTTTTTATCGATTTTTTCTTTCAGATTTTCAAAAGAGTCGATTCTTGCTTTTGCTTTAGTTGTACGTGCTTGGGGAGAGGTGTGAACCCATTCGAGCTCCTTTCTGAAAAGTTGCCTGAGTTTGTCATTTTCGGCAGCTTCATTAAGTAGGCGTTCAGATTTCTTTTCTACAAAGTAATCATATTTCCCCTTGTAGTGATAAAGTTGCCCGTTGTCAATTTCGAGGATGTCATTACAAACCTTGTCAAGAAAATAGCGGTCATGAGTGACCATAAGAAGGGTAGTATTGGCATTGGATAGATAGTCCTCCAACCATTCAATCATATCAATATCCAAATGATTAGTCGGTTCATCCAGAATCAGCAGGTCAGTTTCGGAAATGAGCGTTTTTGCCAAAGCTGTTTTTTTGCGTTGTCCTCCTGAAAGTTCGCTGATATTCTGAAAGATATCGTCAATGCCAAATTTTGAAAGTATCTCTTTGGCACGGCTTTCAAAATCCCAGGCTTGCACTCTTTCCATCTCTTCGATGGCCTTGTCCATTCGTTCATGGTGCAGGGGGGACTCCTCCTTTTGCAGGAGTGCAAGGGCTGTCTCATATTCCTTGATGGCTTTAATAGCGGGCGTTTGTGCATCAAAAATTAAGTCCATCACAGAAGAGTTCTCCGTGAAATTTTCCACTTGGGGAAGATACGAAACCGTGATACCGTTTCTGATAACTACCTGTCCATTATCAGGATAATCCTGCCCGGCAATGATATTGAGCAGGGTGCTCTTACCGGTTCCGTTACGGGCAATCAAGGCACTCTTTTGTCCCTTTTCTATCCCAAAAGTAATCTGATCAAAGAGTAATTTTTCTCCAAAAGATTTTGTCAGCTTTTCAACGGTTAAATAGTTCATACAAGCTCCCTGATCATTTTTAATTGGTAAATAACGGAAATAGTAATTATAAAAAGTTATTTTGTGAGGTTAAATATCTTATTTTCAATATTATGAGACTCAAGAATCTCTTTTACTCTCACTTCATTGGTGTCCGTAATAAAAACTTGGCCAAAATGTTTTTGTCCCACCAAATCAAGAAGATGTGAAGTCCTTTTTTTATCAAGTTTGTCAAAGATATCATCTAATAGCAAAATGGGTTTAATCCCTTTTCTTGCATGGATATAGTCAAATTGCGAGAGTTTTAATGCAAGGGCAAAAGATTTTTGTTGTCCTTGGGAGCCAAACCTCTTCACAGATTTATCATTAATTTGGAAAATATAATCGTCTTTATGAATTCCGAAATTGGTATATCCTGATTTGCGGTCTGCCAATTCGTTGATTTCGAATCCTTTTTCCATGGAATTTTGCATAAGTCCTGATTCATAACAGATGTCAACAATTTCCTTATTCCCTGAAAGAGATTTGTAATGTTCCTGAAAGATAGGTCTGATACTGTCAATAAAATCTTTTCTTTTACCAAAGATATAATATCCCGGGGTGAGCAATTGCTCATCAAAAATGGAGAGAAGTGAGGGTTCGAAATTATGATTTTCAATAAAATTTTTGAGGAGGTTATTTCTTTGATTGATAATTTTCTGATAAGAAATGAGATGATGCAGATAATCTTTGTCAAATTGGGAGATGATCATGTCAAAAAACTTGCGGCGAGTCTCACTCCCTTCATTGATGATATCATGGTCGTAAGGAGAGACCATCACCAGGGGAAATAGCCCTATATGGTCGCTCAAATGGGAGTATTCTTTTTGGTTGGCTTTCATTATTTTTCTCCCGGGGCTTTTAATGGCACAACTCACTTTAGTACTGTTCCCCAAGTCAAAACTGACAAATTCTCCGTGAATAGCAAAAAAGTCACACTCAAATTTAATGGAAAAGCTATCCTGTGGAGTAAAGAAACTTTTACAGAAGGAGAGGTAATGGATGGCATCCAAAAGGTTAGTCTTGCCGCAACCGTTTTCACCGACTATTCCGTTTACTTTTTCGCTAAAGAGAAATTCAGCTTCAGAGTAATTTTTGAAATTGGAAAGTTTAATATTCTTAAGGAACATCGTTCTTCAAATAGGATGTGCAAAGGTACTATTTTTTGATAAAATAATGAAATTCGAGTGAAAAGAAAACCCCGATTATACTAATCAAAAAATCTATAATCAGGTAGAGATAAAAAAAATCAAAAATACTATCGGAAGAGGTTGCGTGCAGGAACTACCTGAACTTTGTCATCACGGGTAATCGCAATAAGGCTGTTAGATTTAATTTTGTTATTTAACATGCATTTTGACGAAGCGGACAACCCTTTAAGAATTGCAACTCTCACTTTTTGAATTTCTTTTTCGTACATAACTGTTACGTATTTGGTTATAGATTTGTTCATTATAAATTTCAGGCTCTTTGTTTTTTACTTTAGCCATAATGAGTTTTGGCGAGTTGTCTGAGTTGTCAAACAACATGACATTGTCGCAAATAGGAAGAAAAATTTCGAAGAAATTGTTGAGCCCTTTGTAATAGCGCCTGGTAATAACCTGTTCGGAGATATTGTGTCCACCTTCTTCAACACGAAGTTTTACCCGTTGTTTTGCCAATTCAGTACTACTAAGCCAAAAGTAGATTAAACTGACCACATATCCGTTTTCTTGTGCGTAGGCAATCTTGTTTTTATAAGTAAGTGCAGAGAGGGTGGTTTCAACGGCAAAAGTTTCACCTTTTTCAATTAGAGAATTAATGCGGAGCGACAGAATTTTTCCGGCTTCGTAAGTAACTGTCTCAGGTTGAAAGGGGGATAGCCCTTTGGCAATTTCATCGGCATTCACAAATTCTTTACACTGAAGAATATCCGGCAGTATATAATATGCAGCGGTTGTTTTACCGGCGCCGTTACATCCTGATAGTAGATACATATTTTTCATTCATAAAAAACAGTGGACAAAAATACAATTTATTTTTATAAATCATAATAAATGTTAATAGAATTTGGTTTTTATGCCTAATTTTCTGATTTAAAGAGTGAAAAAATATTATTTTATGAACAATGATGCTAAAAAATTTAGATTTATTCACATTTTGTCAATTAATGAATGAGAGAAATTCCTATTCCGGAAAAAAGCATTGACAAACAGATGCTGTATGCAAAAAATGAAAATGCGAATTGAGATTGGTTCAAAAAGTCAAATTACTTTACTTGAATTTTGTCTTTTTCAAAATTATAGAGACTGATGCCGAAGTCTGAGATTCCTTTTACATTATCATTACGCATAGCTTGGCGAACAGTAAATTTATAAATGCCTTTCTGGTCAAATCGGACTTTGGGTTTAAAAAGGAAGCGATTTTCCTTAATACGTCCGGCTCCTTTTCCGGTCCATTTTCCATAAGGGTCGCAGAGAATACACCCTAAGGTATCCTGTCCTATGTAACCATTTGGAAATTCCGAAGTGAGAAACAGATAAAAATATTGTGTCTCAAAATCAACCGTGTTCCTGATATTAATGTAAATGTTATAAAACTGCAGAGAATCGGTAATTTCAATTTCATAATGTAAAAGCGAATCCACATTCCACACTTCGTTGTCAATATGATCAATCTTTTCATAAAAGACTTTTCCATTACAAGAGGTAAAGAAAAATGCAGTAGCCACAAATAAAAGAACAGTAAACAGCTTTATTTTCATCGTGCTGAAATTATTTATCTTCAATATTTTTAAGTTCATCCAGGCTGAAATTAACTCCTTCTTCCACTTTTTTCTGGTTAACAATGGCGAACTCCTCTAAAGTTTCAGGGAATTTTCCGGCATTGTTCATGGCAATAATATCATTGACTTTATTGAGGGGAATGGCAAAAATGGTGGAGTTATCGTTGGCATAAGAGTACCACACGATTTTTTTAAAAATATCAATTTTATTATAGAACCCTTTTCCTTTTTTAGTTTTGAGGTGAATATTGGGTTGGGGAAATTCTTTAAGTTCTTCAAGATAAGTAGATTGTTCGAAATTGAGGCAGCATTTAAGTTTACCGCACATTCCGGCAAGTTTTTGAGGATTGAGAGAAAGTTGCTGAGTGCGGGCAGTAATGGTTGATACTGATTGAAAATTACTCAACCAGGAAGAGCAGCAGAGTTCACGTCCACAAGTCCCAAGTCCACCCAAACGGGCAGCCTCCTGACGAACGCCAATCTGACGCATTTCTATTCTTATGCGAAACTGATCTGCCAGAATTTTTATCAATTCCCTGAAGTCAACTCTTTCCTCAGCCGAGTAATAAAAAACGGCTTTAGTCCCATCACCTTGATATTCAACATCATTTACTTTCATTTTTAGCTCCAGATCCCAGGCAGTATACCTTGAAGAGAGCATTGTGGTATGTTCCAGATTTACGGTTGAAATCCATTTTTCAACATCGGGAACACGGGCAGTTCGATAGATTTTTTTTGTAATATCCTCAGGTCTCAGATGTCTGTTCTTAAGTTGATTCTTTACATTAACCCCTACCATAGAAATAATGCCGATATCATGACCGGGTGTGGCTTCGACTGCCACGATATCGCCAACTTTATAAACACCTGTTTCAGGCAATAGAAAGAAATCTTTATGGCTGTTCTTAAAGCGGACTTCGGCAATCGGAAATTCAAGGTATTCAATGCAGATGTCCATCATGGACATCCAGTCATAGGTGGCCAGCTTGCAACAAGAATATTGATATTCTTCACAATTGGCATTATCAATGACAGGTACATCGGAAAGACCTCTGGATAGAAATGGATTTTGGGAAATTTTATCACTTTCTTTGCCCAAACCGGCACGAATATCCATATCTATATATTGTTCGAGATTCTCGACGGCGGAGTGGTCTTTATCATCAGTTGTTTCACTATATTTTTTCATAAAAAAGTCAATTAATCATATGTTAGTCATAAAAATCTTTTTCAGGAGATTTTTATTGTTAATGGATGCAAAAATACTAAAAAAATGGCTTGTGAAAAATTTAAATCCATAATGATACTTGATAATTAAGTTGTATATTTGCCGTTAATATTTTTATAATTCATTTGTTATTCATAATTGTAGCATTATTAAATAAAGTAATTGTCTATGAAAAAATCAGGTATTGTTATCAGTATTGTGGCAGGACTTTCCATCGTTCTTTCATCCCTAATTCTTGGAATTTCTTTTTATAATTCCAAAGGTCCCGAAAAAAGCGTCTATGTTGTCGGATTGGCAGAGAAAGATTTTGTTTCCGACTTGATTGTTTGGAATATTAGGTTAAATGTCCTCAAAATGGATTTAAAAGAGGCATATTCCGAAATTAAAAATCAAAATACTATTGTCAAAGACTATTTAATTTCTAAGGGTATTAGAGAGGACGAGATGATTTTTGAACCCATCAACACTGAAAAAGATTATCGTTATGAATGGGATAGCAAGAATAGTCGTAATATTCAATTTTTTAACGGCTATTCCTTAACGCAAACTATTAACATTAAATCGAAAGAGGTGGAGAAAATTGAAAAGATAACCCGTGAAGTATCTGAATTATTAGATAAAGGAATTGAGTTAAATGTTTCATCCCCTGAATATTACTACACTAAACTTGCTGACCTTAAGATTCAAATGTTGGCTGAAGCAGCAAAGGATGCCCGTAAAAGAGCTGAGACTGTTACCTCTAATGCCGGTGCAAAATTGGGAAGTCTTAAAAGTGCCAGTATGGGAGTTTTTCAAATTACAGCTCCCAATTCGTCGGAAGATGAATACTCCTGGGGTGGTGCTTTCAATACTTCATCAAAAGAGAAAAGAGCCAGTATTAATATGAGATTAACTTACCAGGTAAAATAACAGGAAACTTTCCCCATAAATTATAAATATCATTATTAATGAATTAAAAATCATGTTATTATGAATGAAATATTAAAATTAAAACCTACAAGAGTATTTTACTATTTTAATGAAATTTGCAAAGTTCCCCGTCCTTCCAAAAAAGAAGAAAAAATTGTGGAGTGGTTAATGGAAACCGGTCAAAAGATGGGACTTGCGACCAAACGCGATAAAATCGGAAATGTTTTAATTTCTAAACCTGCTACCAAAGGCAAAGAAAATGTGACTCCGATTATTTTCCAAAGTCATGTGGATATGGTTTGCGAGAAGAATAACGATACTCAATTTGACTTCGACAAAGATGCTATTATACCTTATATTGATGGAGAGTGGCTCAGGGCAAAAGGCACTACGCTCGGAGCTGACGATGGGATAGGGATGGCCATTGCTTTAGCCATTCTTGAGTCAAGCGAAATTGAACATGGTCCGATTGAAGCACTCTTTACCGTTGATGAAGAGACCGGCCTTTCCGGTGCTTTTGCTCTTGGAGCCGGTTTTATGAAAGGGAAAATGCTGCTAAACCTTGATTCGGAGGATGAGGGTGAATTTTTTATCGGTTGTGCCGGCGGAAAAGATACCGTTGCCACTTTGGATTGTGAATATGAAGATAAGATTCCCGAAGGAAGTGTTGCCTACAAGATTTATGTTAAAGGTTTGCAAGGGGGACACTCCGGCGACGATATCAATAAAGGGCGGGGTAATGCCGTTAAATTGCTTAATCGGATTTTGTGGAACGGCTATCAGCTTTTTGATCTCAGAATTGCCGATATTAAAGCCGGGAACCTTCGCAATGCGATTGCCAGAGAAGGATATGCTTATATCACTTTGCCCGAGGAAAATGTCAGCCAATTTGAATCTTTCCTGAAATTAATGAATAAAACATTCCGACAGGAATTTTTTGTTACAGACCCTGATGTGGTAGTCTCTTATGAAAAAGCAGCTATGCCTGCCAAGATCTTACAGGAATTTTTAATTATTGATATTATCAATTCCCTTTATGTTTGCCCTCACGGTGTGTTGGCAATGTCGCAGGATATTCCGGACTTTGTGGAGACTTCTACTAATTTGGCCTCTATCAAGATGGAAGATGATAAAATAACCATCACGACCAGTCAGAGAAGTTCTGTTGAATCAAGAAAAGAAACTGCCGTTGAAAAAGTGGTTGCCACCTTTTCTATGATCGGAGCTGATGTATCTGTCGGTGATGGGTATCCGGGATGGACTCCCAACCCCAATTCTGAAGTGCTGAAGGTTTTGGTAAATGCTTATCAGAATGTTTTTCATAAGGAACCTGCGGTGAAAGCTATTCATGCGGGCCTTGAGTGCGGTCTTTTCTCTGAAAAATATCCCTCTCTTGATATGGTTTCCTACGGTCCAACTTTGAGAGGAGTTCACTCTCCCGACGAAAAGCTTCTTATTGATACTGTTCAGAAGTGTTGGGATTTGACAGTGGAATTTCTGAAGATTTTGAAATAAATTGCCTTGCCTATGAGTAAGATTTTGCCGGTTGCGATTTATCTCCTGTTATCTCTTTTATATGGATTCGGTCAAACTCCGGAATTAAATGCAGAAAAATACAGCATTTACAGAAATAATCTAAGCAACCATTTTATTTATTGCAATGGAGATGCCGCCATCAAAGGTTCATACCTTCCCATGGAGTCTATTCGTATAAACCGAAGCAATAAGAGTTATGCTACCTGGGCAGATGCCATTTGGTGGCAAGGGCATTATATTGCGATGCTTGCCACGGAATATAAACTTTTGCAAATCAACGGTAAAAATGGTGATTCGGTATTGAAGGAAATAGAGAATGCTGTTGACACCTACTACCGGCTCGATCTCGCTGCTGAAAAGTGCTGGGGCGGTTCGGATTCTCTGAATGGATTCTTTATTCGTGATGATGTTGATACCTCCATGACCGATCTCTTTGGAGTTGACTTCATCCTGAGTGACTATGCAGCTAATTGCGGGGATAGTAGTACTATCGGAAATGCCCCTTCACAAGACCAGCTTTGGGGATCCTATTTGGGATTTGCCTTGGTTAATAAATTGGTGGAGGATGATACTATTAAACGTAAGGTTGGAGATATTACTGCCCGATTAATAAAGGCAATGCAGCACACGGATTCAAATGGAAAAGAGGTTTGGGAAATTGTGAATCCGGTTACCGGAAAGTTGATTCAAAAATCCGGCGATATTAAATGGATGCAGTATGCCCATGCACAGGCAGGAATTTATTTGTCAGGGGTGGATTGTAATTTTGGAATGTCTAACAGCACTTTCTGGAAAGACATTTGGGATTTACTCCAAAATAATCTGCTTGTTAATAAAAATGGCAATTTTTCGTGGTATGGAGTAATGGCATGTTCTGCCGTTATTAATGAATACGGCCGAGGTTCGGATAATTGCTATGACTGGCTGGTAGAACAATCTGACCGAATAGCAAAAAAACGACCTGATTTGCAGCAAACTTTGATTTTTCCGCATCTTCCGCTGGTGGCTGCTGTTCTGCACGGCTATGAAGGTGTTCATCCTTTGCCTGCTTCTGTTTATGAAGACTATTTTAACAGCGCTCCCATGGAAGGAGCTCATAATTATACTCTCAAAGACTCTGTTTTTAAAAGCAATCCTCCCTGGCACTCCTTGTCACTCTTCTGCCCATGGCATGATCACGATAACGGGAAATTTAATATGCTCGATTATATGTTACTCTATAATTTGTATCAATTGACATATAAATCTGAACTTCCGGAATTTAAATATCTTTGGAACCAAAATAATAACTCAAATTAACTAACAGAATAATATTCGATACAATGAAAAAAATAGTCGTTTTATCAGGAGCCGGCATCAGTGCAGAAAGTGGCCTAAGTACTTTTAGAGATAGTGGCGGGCTCTGGGAACAATACAGTATTGAAGAGGTGGCTTCTATTGAGGGATGGTACCGAAATCCCAACCTTATGTTAGACTTTTACAATGCCCGGCGCACTCAATTGGCATCAGCTAAACCTAATGATGCTCATAAGATTATTGCTGAGCTGGAAAAATATTTTGAGGTAACCGTTATTACTCAGAATGTTGATGACTTGCATGAAAAGGCAGGATCTCACCATATTATACACCTTCACGGGGAATTGACCAAAGCATGCAGTGAAAACCAGAAGAAATTTGTTACCGACATTGGCTATCGCAATATCGAATATGGACAGAAAGCTCCGGATGGAACTCAATTACGCCCATTTATTGTCTGGTTCGGAGAAGAGGTTCCACTACTTGAAAAAGCTATCCAAGAGGTTAAAAAGGCAACTGTTGTGATTGTCATCGGAACTTCTTTGAACGTCTATCCTGCAGCAAGTCTTATTTATTATGCCGCCCCCTCTATTCCGGTTTATGTTATTGATCCTAAGGAAATTCAGCCTGTCAGCAGAGAGGTCGTTTTTATTAAGGAAAAGGCAACTTCAGGAATGAAATTGTTGCAGCAATTATTATTAAAAGATGTGAATTAATTTTTTATGATGAAACCAAGTATTATATTGATTTGCCTGATTCAACTATTGAGTATGGTTGGATATTCCCAACAAGTCATTACCAACGGAAATGACTCTGTTCAACAGCTACATAATACCATTATTACCGGAGCGGAGCAAACGGAACTTTATTTACCCTTGTTGCAGGGCAAAAATGTTGCCATCTGTGCGAATCAAACCTCCTTGGTCGGGCAAAGACATCTTGCAGATACGCTCCTCAGTTTAGGTATTAAGCTGGTTAAAATATTTTCTCCGGAACATGGTTTTAGGGGAGAAGTTGAAGCGGGTGGGCATATCAAATCTTCCGTGGACAGTAAAACAGGAATAGCGGTCGTCTCTCTTTATGGCGTTAATAAAAAGCCTACTGTAGAGCAAATGCAAGGAATTGACATCATTATTTTTGATATTCAGGATGTCGGATGCCGCTTTTATACTTACATCTCCACTTTGCATTATGTGATGGAAAGTGCGGCAGAGTGCAACGTGAAGGTAATTATTTTTGACCGACCTAATCCAAACGGCTATTTTGTTGACGGTCCTGTTTTGCAAAAGGAATACGCTTCTTTCGTCGGAATGCACCCCGTGCCTGTCGTTCACGGGATGACCATCGGAGAATATGGTTCCATGATAAATGAAGAGGGCTGGCTGAAAAATAAAGTAAAATGTAACCTGACCGTCATTCCCATGAAAAATTATACTCACTTGATGAGATATTCTTTGCCGGTAGCGCCTTCTCCCAATCTAAGAACAGATGAATCTATATACCTTTATCCTTCATTGTGTCTTTTTGAAGGTACCGTTATCAGCATCGGACGCGGTACGCTAATTCCCTTTCAGGTTTACGGGCACCCGGCCCTTACATCGGGAACCTATTACTTTACCCCCGAACCCATTAAGGGGGTGTCTGAAAACCCTCCATTAAAAGGATTAAAATGTCGCGGTGTGGATCTTACCCTCATGGCAAGAGAGTCCCTTCCGAAAGAGAACCACTTTTCTTTGACCTATCTTATGGATGCCTATCAACATTTTCCCAATAAAGAGCTCTTTTTCTCTAATGGTGCATTTTTTGATAAATTGGCAGGTAACACTACGTTAAGAAAGCAAATTATTAACCGGCTTCCGGAAGAAGAAATTCGTAACTCATGGCAGTCGGAGCTTGCGGCTTTTAAAATAATGAGAAAAAAATATCTTCTTTATCCTGATTTTGAATAAATGATTGAACTACTCAAAAATATTGATACAGAGATTTTTCTCTTTTTAAATGGATGGGGAACCACCTGGACTGATTATCTATTTTATTGGATTTCAAATCGTTTTGTGTGGATTCCGCTCTATGTGGCGATACTTTATTTTTTAATAAAGCGTTGGAAAAAACAATCGGTATGGATCATACTTTGTGTAATACTTTCAATTTTTCTGACGGATCAGAGTTGCAACCTGATTAAGAAGAGTGTTCAAAGGCCAAGACCCAGCCATGAAACAGAGCTCTTAGGGCAGGTTCATTTGGTAGAGAATCCTGATGGAACCCTTTATAAAGGAGGAGCCTTTGGCTTTCCCTCTTCTCATGCCGCAAATTCCATGGTACTGGTTTGGGCTCTCCTCTTTTTTCTCAAATCAAAGCGTAAATGGCCCTATTATTTGATTGTCTTCTGGTCTTTGCTCATATCCTATAGTAGAATTTATCTCGGAGTTCATTATCCTTTTGACATACTGGCTGGTTTTTTCATAGGAACCTTTTGGGCTATATTACTTTTTTATCTACTTTCTTTATTTTTACTTAAAAGACAAACAGATAGCTAAGTTAGATTTTCTTTTTTCACTCTTTCCGGCTTGCGAAATAAATTCGTACTATTCCGCTTTTAGTTACGAAGCTTCCCTCGACTCATTACGAAGCTTCCCACGACCTCGTCGGAAGCTTCCCATCACTTCGTCGGAAGCTTCCCACCGACTCGTCGGAAGCTTCCCACTGAACCGAGCGAAGCTTCCCACTGAACCGAGCGAAGCTTCCCACTGAACCGAGCATAGTTATCCACCATAACCATTCTTTCAAGGCTGCTCCAAATCATTTTTTAATCAAAAACAGGAAGGTTTTATTATTAAAAAAGGGTCATTTTTTGATAAAAAAGCAACAAAAACAAGAAAAAAATTTCATATCTTCATTTTCCGCTGCAGCGCAGCGTTATATTTGTAGCCAACGAATTCCCGACGAAATACCCTCGCTCCGTAGGAGCGTTATATTTGTTTTTGAGACAGCCTCAATATGCTAAAAATGGACGCATTCCTTCCGAAATGCGAAAGGTGTTTTGCGAAATCTCCCTGCTACCAAGCTGTATTCCCTTCCGGGAATAATCTTTCAATGATTTGCAACGACAACCCATCTCGCTGCAGCGCAGCGTTATATTTGTAGCTGACGAATTACAAACGATCC
>Ga0209099_1003146_pt1 | contig 13712 bp, 5 predicted proteins | sample AD_JPNHW2_MetaG_FD_184430 | JGI IMG/M metagenome (GOLD analysis project Ga0209099, IMG submission 184430) | Active sludge microbial communities of municipal wastewater-treating anaerobic digesters from Japan - AD_JPNHW2_MetaG (SPAdes) (version 2) | ecosystem: Engineered > Bioreactor > Anaerobic >...
CACCAAATGCTTGCTTAACAGCAGATTATTTCTTATTATGGATTAAAATGGAAATACCAAAATACCCGGAATTTGCTCCCATAGACTTCTCCATGCGCGATTCCCTTTACCCAGCGCTCAACCTCAATAAAGACGGCATCTCAGAGTTCACCTTTGCGGGCCTCTATCTCTTTAGAAAGACCTACGACTACAAAATTTCAAGTCTGGGCGAACAGGGTTTACTCCTCGAGGGCACAAAAAATGGGCAGAGCTTTTTCTCTGTTCTGTGCTGCTTCCCTTCTGCAAATGTTTTCGACGAGCTTATGCAGCGCTTCGATTTTATGAAGAATATGTCAGAGAGCCAGGCACAAGCACATCGGATCGAGCTGGAGGGTCGTGGCTATATTGTTACAGAGGATAGAAATAACTTCGATTACTTGTACTATCGCAAAGATTTGGCCGAGCTGAGCGGCCGCGAGTACCACAAGAAGCGCAACCTCGTGAACGGTTTTATCAATACCTATGAGTGCATTCAACGTCCAATGTCCAAAGACAACGCGCGTGACGCCCTCGTGGTGCTCGACAAATGGCGCGAGGAAAAAGGTTCGGACGGAGATTATGCCTCTGCAAAGGAAGGAATCGAGCTCTTTTCTGAATTGAACCTGAGGGGCGCCGTCTATTACATAGAAGGCAAGCCGGTCGGCTATTGTATGGGGGAGGCGCTTGCCAAGGGCACGATGTTCGCGGTCCATTTTGAAAAGGCCATCGACGAATATAAAGGGATTTATCAGTTTATGAACCAGGCCTTTGCACAGTCGCTGCCTGCATATTTTAAGGTGATAAACCGCGAGCAGGACTTGGGGGATGAAGGCTTGCGCCAGGCAAAGATGACGTACAGACCATTCGGCTTTGTAAAGAAGTATCGCGTGACCCGGCCTGACACTGAAAATTTTGTGCCACGGCAGGTAAATGGGCCAGCCGACACAGGTCCTGGATGTGAGCATGATTGATATTCGTGCGCTTGTAGGGGCCGAGATGGACAAGGCGCAGGATTTTCGCTGGCAGGTCGCCACAGAATTGTCCCAACAGTTCCGGCTCGAGCGCCTCAACGTTGCATGCCTGACGCTTCTTGCCGGAGCGGGCACGCGGTGGGTGAAGAGCCTCGCGGCGGCCCAGGCAGACGGTGACGACGCTGCCCGTGGCCGAAAAACCGTGGCCAGGGATTTTCCTCTGTCGGCACCGAGAGGTCTTTATCCTGTAAAGAATTATATTACTCGTCTTGGACCTGTGGACTTTGTGCCAATGGCAAGCTATGCAGTCGACGCATTCTTGGGGTTGGGCAGGCAGATTGTGGTGATACGAGGCTGGCAGGACGAGATTTGTTCTCACGTACTTAAGCCTCTTCATATTCCTTGTAACGATGTGAGCTTTTTTGAACAGCAACTGGATGTCAACGGTAAGGTAGCGGGGCATGGCGATGCAACCTGGCAAGCGCAGGCATTGTGGCAAGATTCAGACTATGTGCTTGTCAATTTTGGAGGTGACGCCAATTCGCCACTTACGGCCCTGGCTTCGCTCGTCGCAATGGCAGCGTTAGCCGACAGTAAAGAAGACGTGGCCTTGCTTCTGCCTGTTGCACGAATAAAAAACCCGGCATATCCGGTGCTTTTGGACGAAAAAGGCCGACCAATAGGCTTTGGGCACAACAAGCTCGGCGGCAAAACCGGCACGAATGCCAGTGACGCCAACGCACAAAAGAATGATGCATATGCGTACACCAACGTGGGTATTCGTGTGTATCGTGCTTCCGCTTTAGCCAAGGCCATTGCGGAGATTCGCGCGCAGTATTGGGATGCAACAAGTGGTTATGCAATCCCGGGCAACGATCCGGAAGGACACGAATTTGCGCTGGACAATGTCGACGCCCTGCTCGCCGCCCAAGGCCGCGCCCGCGTCCTCGCCATCGCCCAGCCCGAAGAACTCTCCCCCGCCAAAAGCTTCGACCAAATCCCCGCCTTCGAGGCCGCCATCGCCACCGTCAGGGCCGAGTGGGACCGCTTTGCCGCCTTACATGCCACCGACCGCGGCCTCGCCCCGTATTTCGCGAAGCGCGGCGGCGAGCAGGGCGTCCCCGATTTCACTTTGTAACCACGCAAGCTCTGCCGTCCTAAGCCAGAAAATCCCCAGCCTTACCTTTTTGCCCGGTGCAAACTTTTGGGCCGCCCTACGATAGAGCTCAAGCTGTACCTCATAGCGTGCGCTTTCCTGCACGGCGTCCGACTTAAAATCAATTATGTCTATTGCATCGGGTTTCTCGACAAAAAGGTCCATACGCCCTTCGACCACCATATCGTCGACTTTGAGCAAAAATGGCTTTTCTGTCGTGATTGTACAGTCGCAGCCCATCGCTCGGGCCTGTCTCCAATATTCCGAACCAAGAAAGCCCTGTGCAAGTTGTACGGCAAGAGCAACGGCGTGCGCGAGCGGCTCGCTCTCGAGTCCTTTTGCCACGGCGCGGCCAGGTGCAAACCCAGACCAAAAACCAGAGTCCGCACCTTGTTCAAGCGCAGGCTCGGGACTTGGCCTAAAGAGGCTTGCTTCGATTCCGCGAAGTTGCTCAGCCTGCAACTGATGCAAAATACCCCATTCTACGGCATCGTGGCAGAGGGTGCCAAAACGGTCGGGAGGTATCGGCACATCCAAGGGCATTCGCCCAGGGGCCTCCACCTGCGCCCTGGCCGCGCCTTGCCAGAAAGGGGGCGCCTGCGTATTACCATACGTCTGTGCACCACCTGTAGCCTGTGCGGACGCTGCAGCGTTCAGCGCCACGGCGCTCGTACGGAGCCTTCCTTGTGGCACAGAAATAACGCTGGAGTTCTTGTACGCAGCAAGAAAATCCCCTACAACTGCCGGTCGTGTGTGCTTCTGCAGGTTGTAGACGTCTCCAGTGGCCGAGGGAGCCAGATCTACTTTCTTTATCTGTTCCGTAGTTTGTTGTGCGCAATATCCTTCCAGATATGCCATAAAAGTCTTGGGTGTCGGCTCATTTTTCATTCTCTTACCAAAGAAGAAAAGATGGTCCTTTGCGCGTGTACAGGCGACATAGAGCAACCTGCGTATTTCAGCTTCTTCTTTTTGTGATTCGAGTTCGCGGTTGATTTCGAAAAAGACGTTGTGCGACTTAGCATCGGGCATGTCGTATGGTTTTATGTCAATCGTCAAACCTTCCGGCAACATGTGCCACAGTTTTGTGGTACGAGAATTCCGGCCTGCGCTTTCCACCCAGGGTATGATTACGATAGGGAACTCCAGCCCTTTGGCCTTATGGATTGTCATAATCTGAACACCGTGCTGTCTATGTCGCTTCACTGCAGAAGATTCAAAATCCCCGCGTTCCCCCTCGATAAAGGGACGCAACGCGGCGAGGAAGTCGCCTAGATTTGCGCCTTTGTCGTCGATGTTTGCAGCAATTTCAAATAGATGATCGAATTGTTCTAGGTAAAAACTGGATTCCGACCTCCATGCTATGTCCAGTCGTATGCCGGAAAAATGCCAGGTGTAAAGCACAGCCTCTGCCACAGAACAGACGGTAGCCTTTTGAGAAAGCGCCTTGTAGAAGGAGCTTGCTCTTTGTAGAACCTGTTTATCATAGTCGGCAAGATCAAATTCCTGCTCAAAAAGTTCCTGTGCAGTTGCCCTTTTGCAGTCCTCATCATACGCTGTCATCAGGGTCAAGAATCCCTCGTTGCTGATCCTGCAAAGAGGCGACCGCAAGACTGCTGCAAACGCGAACTTGTCTGTAGGGTCTTCTAAGAGTCTTAAAAGATAATAAAGGTCCTTGGCCGCGGATTCTTCAAAAAGACTGCGCTGACTTTGACTCTCAAACGGAATATCAAAAAGGCGCAGGTATTTCTCCAGCCTGCTTTGATTTGTTGTTGCACGCAGCAGAATGGCAAAATCCTCATAACGTGCTGGACGGTCGCTTCCTCGTACCGCGAGCTTTCCAACGCTGTTCCTGATAAAGCGGGCTATTTCCAGGGCGAGATTATCGTTGGCGTCCAGAAGGTCTTCGCGCTTTGCACTAAGGTCATCACCAGCAGGTAAGGGATGCTCGTTTTCTGCAAACGTTGCATCCCCGGCAGTATTGCCATAGTCATCGGAATCGTCGTCGTTTTCGTCGTCGGAGTCTTGAGGTGTGTTCAAGTAAAAGTAGGTGATTTGGCTTTCCGGTATGCCGTCGGCCTGTACACCTGTATCGGCACGTCTTTGCTCATTGTCCAAGGCGGATTCAGTTTGTGGCGAATGCATTGCCACATAGTGTGCAAAATAGTCGCTTAAGTTTTCTTTTTGAAAGAGATATTCGGCAAGATCTTGCGCATGCTGTTTCTTTTTTGACTTCGTATTTTGTTCAAAATGTACAGGAAGAGCAAAAGAAAAAAAGGAATTAAAAAAGTCGATAAGTCGACTTGAACTTCTATAGTTAGTTGCAATTGTGAGGTTGTGCGACACAGCTTCCCCGTCAAGCCTTGCTCTGTCTTCTGGAGTGGTATCGTCGAGATCCTGAGCAAGCCGCTTAAAGACCGAGACGTCTGCTCCGCGGAATCTGTAGATTGATTGTTTTTCGTCTCCCACAAAAAAGAGCTTGTCCGGTGCGAGCGATTGTTTTTTGGGTATGCCTTCGCTAACCACATCTGGACGTTCCGCAAGCAAAAAAAGTAGATTGCGCTGTAAATCGTTGTTATCCTGAAACTCATCAATGAGGATGCTGTCGATTCCATTTTTCCATTTTTGGCGTAAGTCTTTTCTGCGCTTCAGCGTCTCGACGGCGCAGATTCCCAGATCTTTGTAATCCATGACATCGGCAGATTGCTTTGTGTGTGCACAAATTGAGGCAAACTCGTCCAGACGGTCGATTATTTCGTTGTAGACTGGCAAAAAGTCTTCAAATTCCCGCAAGTCTTTGACATTGTGGCCTAAATCGCGCAGTGTGGAGGCAGCTTCCTTGATAGTTTGCTCATCGTCGGTTTTCTTGTACGACCGCATTTCAAGCTGCAAAATGGGTGTGAGTGCCGCATCGAGTTGGAGGGAGTTACGTTCCTGTGGTGCGGTTGCCGCCCAGGATTCAAAGCCGCGCGCGGCTGCAATGGCTGCCACACAGTCTTTGTTGTGTTGGTTCGACTTCGCTGCCTCTTTTACAATCGAGTTTGAAAGCTCAAGCATTCTTGCTAGCAACACCTGGAGTGATTGCGTCACAAGCAGACGCATATTCGCTTTCATGGGCTCGAATTGTTTTGCAAGCAGTGCTTGAGGCGTCACGTAACGCCGTGCCACATCTGCAAAAAGATCGTCTGCTACAGAATCGAGCGGGTGCGCGAGCAAGAGTTGCGAAAGGCCCTCCTTCTGCGCGCTCTTTCTGACAAAATCTCTGGCAAGGGTTTGGATGAGGTCAGAGGCTTGCTCTTCGTCGATGGAAAAATCGGGCGTGTAACCAAAGTCGCGGGCAGCTTCTCGCACAATTCGTGCGCAGAATGCGTCCAGTGTAGTAATCTGAGCGTTGGAAAAATTCGCTAGTTGCGTCGAAGCCCACGAGTCAACCTCGTCCGACGAAGCAACCTTTGAGAGCTCTCCATAGATCCTGCCATACATCTCTGCAGCCGCTTTGCGCGTAAAAGTCAGAGCCAGGATTCGCTCAACGGGGATCTTCTTGTCCATGACCAGGTGGACGTAGCGGGCGGCCAAGGTGGTTGTCTTGCCTGCGCCGGCTCCAGCAGTCACAACGCAGTTGACCTTTGCAAAAACGGCACGCGCTTGCTCTTCGTCGAGGCGCATATGCGGGGTGTAGCTCAAGGCAGTCATAGATGCTCCAGTGCAAAGTGCACCCTGCACAAAGCCTTCCACTGGCAGGCATCGCATGCATGTTTTGACGGGCAAATCTTCATGAATTCCCCGTTCCGAATAGATTGAGCTGCCTTTTCAAGCATATTTCGAACGGCTTTTCGTTCGCGGGCAAATTCCTCAGGTTTTTTTGTCCTATATCTTTTTGTTTCGCGCGCTGTCAACCATTTTTGTGTCGTCGAAAAAACACACACTGGTTTTGTGCTTTCAACTGACCAATAGAACGCGGTCTCGACGATCTCGCCCTGCGAAGCGAGAATCTCGGTGTAAGCGGCAAGCTGCAAGTCCTCAAGCTTCCCTTCGTCGTCCAAATAGAAATCCGCCTTTTTGGGGGTATTTTTTTTCTTGAAGTCTATGAGCGCAAGCGTATGCCCATCTCCCACATGTCTTTGCGCAACGCGGTCGGCGCGGCCTTCCAACACTGCGCCCGCAGTTTCGTCGTCCAAGTGCAAGGGTACTTCAAAGTCTCCGATGGACCAGCCTTCTTCCTCAAACGAGACTTCAAACGTGAGAAGACTCTGCAATCTGTTTTTTATCCTGGAAAAGCTGGACCTCAACGCAATTTCCAGGGCCGGTCCGCTATTCTTAATGGTTTGTGCAAGAGCCTGTTCTAGCGCCTTGTCGATAATCGCATCGTAATCGGAAAGCCTCGTTGGTATAAATCGTCCGTCGCGAGCCTGCACTTCGGAAAACAACCTTGCAATCGCGTTGTGCGTCATAGAGCCTTCAGCAAGCTCAGTTGCATTGCTCGCCTGAACTACTAACCCTGGCAAAACGGAAATAAGCCACTTAAAGGGGCAATCAGCGTAGAATGACAGTCTATCAGGATTGAAAATAGCTTTGCCCTGGCTGAATGCTCGAGGCAGTTTAGCCAAGAGTTCAATCAGTCTGGAAGGAGTTGCCGTTGCCTCAACGGAGGTGTCGGATGCAGCAGGTGTAACAAGGTGGGTTTCTTGTGGCACCGTGCCTTGCATCAGGCGTGGTATGAGATAGCTTTCTGATTCGTCAAAGAGCCCCAAGGCTGCATTCTTTATGTACCAGGGTAGCGCTTGAGGAATGAGGCTTGCTTTGCCAGAAAACCAGGCAGCTTCCTCAAGGTCTTCTGGAGAAAGCCCGGTGTCTTCAGCGGCGGTCAGGTCGATTTCATGGGCCTTTACCTGTGCAAACCATGCATTCGGTACAGAAAAACCGCTCAGTCCTTCATTTGCATGGCAAAAAATCGCATGGTTGATGTCAAAAGATTCCATAACGAGCGCGTCCGAAATGGCTGCCAGTTCTTCTTTCTTAAAAACTTCTTGCGGAAAATCATTAAGCCAGGTCGTAAAGCCCTGTACAGAATCCTGCGAGCATTCCAGAACAAAGTGAAGTTCGCTTGCGGTGAGTACGCCAGTCTGATACGAAAAAACTGAAACCTTGTCAAGGTTGGAATCGGGCGGAATATAAACCACCATATCGAGTAGAGAAAGGAAAGTGGCAAAGGCATTCGCCGTTTGCAGCTTGAGCCTTGCTTCGTATTCCACAAGCCTGTCGAGCTCGTCCAATGTTCTTTCCAGGCTTGCGGCAACGCTGGAAGGCAGGGCAGACTCATCGAGGAAGCGCTGCCTAAAGTCAAAAATCGTCGTTCGTACGAGCAGAAAATTTCTGGCTGCAAGAATGGCATCGCAGCTTTTCTTAAGTTCTGAATAAAAGCGAAAAGCTTCGTTGGACTCCTTCGCGTTGTGCGAAATTGAAAGTGAAAAAGTTGATAACCACAATTTCGACATATAATTTCTGTCGGACGAACTTTCGGGGATGGCATACTGTTCGCCAAAATGGATCAAATCGACCGCGGCGGAACGTTGTTTCCACGAGAACGCGCCGATACCAATAAGGTTGCGCAAACTCTGTAGCGACAAACCTTCAGAAGCAGTTCGGGCAAGTGCACTAAGAAGCTGACCAAAAGGATAACCCGAAAGTTTGGCCCCAATTCTGAACTCAATGGGTACGCTCCAGGATGAGGCTGCCTGATCAAGATAGGCTTTAGTCCTAAGGGATAGTACCGGCACGGAGATGGCAATTCCGCTCGGTTTTGTTCCCTGCTCGATTAGTGCTTTACAGGTTCCAAAAACCCAGTCGAATTCTTGGCGGAAGTTGCCAAAATGGAAAAGGGTGGGGCCATCAGTCGCTGGCTCTGGAACATGGCCTGGTTCAGGCGGTTTTGTCGTTATCAATTCAAAATGTTCATTTGATTTTAGAATTTCGGCATAGTGGGCGTAGGAAAACGCAAGCTGCGGCGCAAAAACAAAGTACTGTGTATCGTCATGGTCAAAGTCTGGTGCGTAGTGCAAGGGCTCGTATGCGTTATGCGAGACCAAAAACCGGTCATAGTCCTCATTCAAGATTAGAAAATCTCTTGTTTCCTCAGAAATTTGACCGATGGCTTCGCGCTCGAGCGCTGAGCGGGCTCTGAGTGCAAATACCTTTAAATAGGGGGCGACACGCGCCAAAAAACTGATCTGCGATTTTGTAGCGGGAAAGTCGGGTTTGGCGAGTGCCGTGAGTTCCGGTAAGGAAGGATATTCGCCGGCCGGTACTCGGCTGTCGGCATTGCTTTTTGTAATACCGCTCAAAACGCCGGTGGCCCACAAGAGCCGCAGGGCTTGATCTGCAGGTGTCTTGTCCAACGGCAAGGCCCTCTCCCGTGCCGCAGCAATCAGCATATCGAGGCTCAAGAATCGGTCGGCCTCTATCGCATCGACAGCCCCGTAGCGCAAGAGTGCCTCAGCCCAGGAATCCGCAGAGGTTTGCGTAGGAAACACAAAGCGCACTTTTCTATCCCCAAGCGCATTAAGTATGACTTTGCCCATTGAGGATGCGCATGGGTTTTGAGTAGAAATTTTCATCATTGCGTTATCATTGCCCTAATCCACCGCCAGACCACAACAATTCATTATATAGAAATGAGGTATAACATCAATTAGAAAGGCGCCTGGCCCTTATCCTGTTCGACCAAAAGATCGATCAGCTGCTCAATCTTAAAGCCGCTTGGCTCTTCAAGCGCCTTTATGGTGTCACACATCGTACAGATTGCAGCGATGTCCGGTTTGTAGAATGCCTCCAATTGGCGCTCGGACAATTGGCGCTCGGATTGCGGTTCCTGCGGTTTCTGCGGTTTCTGCTGCTCAGGATTCTGTGCGACATAGCGCTCCACGAGGCTTAAAAGCGGCGCAAGTTCGAGTGTGGCCTCCAGTTTTTCCTGGTTGAAGTATTCGACCCCTTCCCATGCATTGATTCCAAGAGCAGATCTTGCCTCAGCGTCCACCCTGGCCCACCGCAGGAGCTCGACACTGCGTTCGACAATGTCTTGGCCGTGTGCAGCTTCTGTTTGAGCCCCTTGCAGAGAAGGCGTTTCAGCATTCTTGTTGTGCTGATCTTCGGCATTATGTCCAGAGGCAGAAGGCTTAAGCTGGGTGCGGTCGGATACAATCTGGGGCGGTTCTTCCAACACCGCCGGGCGGGTTGCAAAAGCAAAGAGTATGGAACACAAAGCCGCTTTGTCTATGCGGTCCAGTGCCAGTGGCGAATCCTTACTGCCGTCGCACAACGCCTCAGTCATTTTTTTACGGAGCAGGAATTTGTCCAGCAGAAACCGCAATTCTTCGGTACGGTTGCCAGAGTCTTCTACTTCTGCCGTGGCCAAAACAAAACAATAATAGAGCAGGGCACACAGGGCGCGATCCGATTTAAGTACGCGTGCGATAGGCGACGTCATCTTAAAGCTTGCCTCTGCAACGAACGCCATACCGGCTTCGAGCTTTGCACCGCACTGTGTGGCTGCGTCGATAGAAGGTTCGGGAGCGTCTCCCGCTGCCATAGCCTGGGCCAGACGCGAAAAGAATTTTTCTGCTACCTCGGCCGTCCTATGGATTTCGGCCTGGATTCGATCCATCCTGTCGCCATCTTTGTTTCTCAACACTGCAACAAAGCCGCTGAGGGATGAGAGCGTATCCATAAGGCTGCGATACAACTCTGGCCTCGATGCTTCTTCGAGCGCGGAATCAAGGTCTGGAATGCCTTTGCTGTCCAACATTTCGTAAAGCCGCGCGTAGCTGCCATCAAAGTCGTGGACTCGCACAAAATCAACAAACACCTTTGCCTCGTAGCCTTCCAGGGCAACTGGCCATCCGTCGGACTGCAGTTTTGCGCAAGAGTATACATAAGAGAGTCCGCTTTTTACTTCCTGGACGACGAGATAATTGCCGCTGCGCGGGTCCAGGTCAAGCGCATGAATCAACGATTCACGCCGCAATCGCTTGCCTGCCGCGCCATCTTTGACTGCATATTGACAGGACAAAGAGATTTTTCCTGACGTGCGCTCCCAGTGGTTATTGTAAAAAACGAGGGCGCGCTTGTCGCCAAGGCCGTTGGAATACGCAAATACATTCTCGTCTACATAGCCATTGGGCGTGTAAAAGTCGTAAAGGTAGAAGTTGTCCACTTCCGCGAACAGTCTTCGCATTCGCACAAGCGGGAAAATCTCGCGCTCGTGCCTTTCTATAAGCGCAAGATTTGGCTTTTCATCGCGATAGGAGCGCCTGTATTCCATGCCGTATTTTTCGGTAAAACCTTCGATCTGCCCGTGGCCGAACATGGGCAGGCCGGGCATGGTCACCATCATCGTACAGACGCCAAAGTATTTGTCGCCTGCGCCAAATTGGTTGATCGCGGTCTCTTCGTCGGGGTTGCTCATGAAGTTGACATAGCGCTTAAGTATCTGCCTGTCGAATTCCTGAGTGTTCTTTATGGTGAGGCGGTACATCGAGTTCTTTTCGTCTTTGAGCATATTCATGAAGGCTGAATTGTAGACTCGATGCATTCCGAGCGTTCTTACAAAGTAGCCTTCCATCATCCAGAAAGCCTCTGCCAAAAGAAGCGTGTCCGGCGCCCTGACGGCGCATTCGTCCACAACCTCGCGCCAGAATTCGTTGGGCATTGCCTTGTCAAAAGCTTCGTCGCTCATCGCGAATTCTGACCTTGACGGAATTGCTCCACCGGCTCCTGGCGCCGGATACCACAGCCTCCTGATGTGCTGTTTTGCAAGCACCATGGCCGCATCGAAGCGGATAATGCTGAAGTGCTGGGCCACATGAAGTATTTTCTCTCTTACGGCGGTTCTCGCTTCCGGATTGAGGAAGTCGATCTGGGCGGTGTCGTTCCAGGCCATGCCGGTGCCGTCGTTGCCGTGGTAGATGTAGCGCACTTTGCCGGTGCGCTTGTCCATGCGTTTAAACACAACAGCCGCATCGGAACGGGAATAGTAGTGGTCTTCCAACCAGATGCCGACGTTGGGATCGTCGGACAGGTCTGGCCCGTTAAAGGTGTAGGAGGGGTAGGGGCAATAGTCCAGGCCCATAAAGAGCTCAGGGCGGTTTCGCACCCAATCAGAATCGATGCCCGTGTGATTGGGAACCATGTCCGCGGCAAGGCGGATGCCCCGCCACAGGCAGCGTTCGCGCAGTCTGTCCAGGGCAGGCCAGCCGCCGAGCTCGTCGGAGATGTCGTAGTCGTACAGGGCGTACGCCGAAGCCGCGGCTTCAGGATTGCCACACAGCTTTTTGATCTTTTCACTTGCCCTACTGCGCTGCCAAATGCCGATGAGCCACAGGCCATTGATGCCCCGGCGGGCAAGCACATCCAGTTCTTCGTCTGGGATATCGTCCAGCTTCACAATGGGACGGCCATAGCTCTCCGAAAGCTGGTGGAACCAGACGAGCACGTTCTTGGCGATGAGCACGAGAGACGGCATCCAGTCGCTGTCAGGGGAGAACTTTTCGTATTCATGGCGCATCGAGCGGTAGTCGTATGGTCGCACAGGCCCGGGCCCAGGCGGAAAACGCGGCGCCTGTTCCTCTTTGATTAGATCCAGGCTGGTCAGAATCCGCAGCTTGATCGTTTCCAGACTTGCACCCCAGTTCTCTTTGATCCATGCCAGCTGTTCGGCAAGCGAATTGGGTGCCATTTTTGCAGGTAGACGCAGCAGGCTTATGATGTCCTGTTCCATGCCGGTGGGGCCGAAGGTTGGCATTGTCTTACTGACGTTCTCTATTGCAGCGATGGCCTCAAGGTAGAGCGTATTTGTAGTCAGCGTATCCGGAACTGGCTGGTCTTTTCTGTCGCCATCGTCGAAAAGAAAGCGGAACGGAGCAAACGCTGGATTCTCGTTGGCGAGGCGCAGAAGAATCATTTCTTCCAAAACGAGCTCTCTATTGGACACGCCATTGTTCTGGCCCGTGGGTTGGTCGCCCGTTTTTGTTGCGCCAGGATCGCCCCGTGAAATGGAGGCTAACCAGTTTTCGTAATCTGTAACGCCGCGATACACGTCGCGGGGAGGAAATTCTCTTCCAAACTCTTTGAGCAACTTTTCGTAGTTGCCCCTGCCGAGTTTGGCAATCACCGCCAGCTCGAATTCGCGAATTGCGTCCTTTTTTGTTGTCTCGCGGTATAGTTCGAAAACAAGATGCAAGATCTCATCGATAAGAGCCATTGCGTTGAGGTTACCGGCGCTGATTTTTGAGACGTCCTGGCCTTTTATCGTGCCAAAAGTCCGCATCTTTTCAGCCAACACCCGTGCGGAGAGGAAGTCCGGGAGTATCAGGTTGCCGGTGGTTCTGAAAAGCGAGGCCTGTGTCCCTAAAAGCGAGCGAATATCTGCCCTTATGTGGAACTCCATAATCCGGTCGCCACAGTATGGCTGTACGCCTTTTGTTGTACCTAACCACGATCCTGACCTGAGCTTTGCCGGGGACTCAGGTAAAAGCCTGAGCCGACAGACCAGCACTTTCTCGTCTCTTGGGTTTTCCAGGGCGGGGACTGCCTTAGCTTGCACCTGTGTTTTGTGGATTGCTTCCATACCTTTGACTATAGTCTGTCAAAGGCCTCTACACAAGTTGGAATCGTTTTTCGTCACAAGAAAACGAACGATCGCTTTCAACACTACACAGGGCGCTTCATGGCTGTTATACTGGTTTATGAGCCTGAGCTGTGTGGAGGCGAACGTGTCTGTTTCTGTCGAGCACGAAAAGAGAAAAAACGAGATCCTGGATAAGGCGCTGGAAGTTTTTGAAATCGAGGGCTACAAAGATACCACTTTTCAGAAAATTGCAGAACGTTGTGGCATTACGCGGACCATCCTGTATCTTTATTTCGACAACAAGACTGACATTTTCAATGCCTGCATAAAACGTTTCTTGAGCAAGCTGGAATCTGAACTGGTCGAGGTTGCCAACAGCAAAAGTTTGTCGTCGCACGACAAACTGCTCAGGATAAGCACCCTGGTTGTCGAGATTTGCCAGGACGAAACGCGGATGCTCTCTGTTATTGTCGATTACCTGTTGCGCCTTAAGTCCGGCGGCGGCGATCCGGACGAAAAAATACGGCGCAGAACCATAAAAATGCGTCACATTTTTGCCTACGTCCTCATTGAAGGCAAGAATCGCGGCGAATTCTCCAAAGAAATCTCCGTCAAAGCCGCCTGTGAGCTTTTTTATGCCCTTATAGAGGCGGTGGTTTTTAGGCTGACAGTCCGCGGCAAGAAGGAAATTCAAAACCTTCAGGAACCATTGGAGCTCCTGGTTTCAAGGTTGAGCCCTGCCGGCGGGCATCGCGCTAGTCCTCAGGATTAGTGCTGGTCTCCTACGCCTGAACTTCCGCCCAAGTCCAGAAGCGGCATGGCCTTGGCCTGGTCTTGTGTCAGAAGCCCAAACCTGACCTTGTCCATGGTGGAAGAGCGTGCCACAACTTTTGCGGTAAAAAGGCTCGAGATGTTCTTCTCGTAGGTGAGGATGCGCGAAATATAGTCC
>Ga0209099_1003148_pt1 | contig 13698 bp, 10 predicted proteins | sample AD_JPNHW2_MetaG_FD_184430 | JGI IMG/M metagenome (GOLD analysis project Ga0209099, IMG submission 184430) | Active sludge microbial communities of municipal wastewater-treating anaerobic digesters from Japan - AD_JPNHW2_MetaG (SPAdes) (version 2) | ecosystem: Engineered > Bioreactor > Anaerobic...
TCAAGACCTGCCCCCACCTCCTTGAATACCTCCATACCTTCCCGGTCAACACCTACGGCATCCCCCTGTTCCTGCCGGAACTGAAAAAAGACCTGCGGACGATGAAGACCTGGAACCTCATCTACCCGGTCAGTGAGACAACCTTTATCCATATCCTGCCGGACCCTGACGATGTCAGGAACTTCTACATCCCCATCGAACCCTCGTTTTTGCACAGCGTCTACGATCTCATGCCCATCATCGAGACGAAACTGATCGACCTGATCGACGGGCTGGAGAAGGATCCCCGGACCGACCAGGAACGGGCCGAGGTCTTACGGAAGATGTTTGAGTCCATTGCCGTCGTCAAGCCGAAAAATGTCTCCCTTGCGGCCCTCACTGGTGGCGAGAAGAAGGATCAGGATGTTAAGTCCAAGTTTACAACGTTCCTCAAGACCGATTTTACCGCCCAGAAGAAGATGACGAAACAGCGGAAATCCATAAGTGTCCCCGTCACCCCGGACGGCCGGGTCATCCTCACGCCGGAGGAGTACCGGGCGGTTGAATACCTTTTAATCCGGGACAAGATCGACATGGGGGCGTTAAAACCGTTCCTCTCCGATCCCTATATCGAGGATATCTCCTGTGACGGCGTCGGGCCGATCTTCATCGAGCATAAAATATTCAAAGGCTTAAAATCCGTCATCGAATTCAAGGTGGCAAAAGAGCTCGACGAATTTGTCGTGAAACTGGCCGAGCGCATCAAGCGCCCGATCACGTACCGGAGCCCTCTTGTCGATGCAACGCTTCCCGACGGCTCCCGTATCAACATCGTGTACGGCACCGACGTCTCCCGGCATGGCAGCAACTTTACCATCCGTAAGGTAAACGAGATCCCGCTCTCGATCCTCAATATCGTCGAGAGCGGTGGCATCGACTATATTGCAGCGGCGTACCTCTGGATCTGTGTCGAGTACGGGATGTCCCTCTTCGTCTCCGGTGAGACGGCAAGCGGCAAGACAACGCTTCTGAACGCCATCACGACGTTCATCCCGCCGGAGAACAAGATCGTGACCATCGAGGACACCCCCGAGCTGAACGTGCCGCACCGGAACTGGGTGCGGGAGGTAGCGCTTGCGAAAGGAAAGGGCGAGGGGACGGGGCAGGGGGGTGAGGTATCCATGTTCGATCTCTTAAAAGCCGCGCTTCGTCAGCGGCCCAACCAGATCCTTGTCGGTGAGATCCGTGGTGTCGAAGGAGCGGTTGCATTCGGCGCCATGCAGACGGGACACCCGGTCATGAGCACGTTCCACGCGGCATCGGTCGAAAAGCTGATCCAGCGTCTCTGCGGTGACCCCATCAACATCCCCAAGACCTATGTCGATAACCTCAACCTTGTCGTGATCCAGAGCGCGGTCAAGCGCCCCGACGGGCAGACCGTCCGCCGGATGATCAGCGCCAACGAGCTGGTCGGGTACAATGCAGAGACCGGGGGGTTTACGTTCGTTGCCATGTTCACGTGGGAACCGGTCAGCGATACGTTTGTCTGGACAGGCAAAGGAAGTTCGTTTTTACTGGAGAACAAGATTGCAACCATGCTGGGGATTCCCGACAGCAGGAAAGCCGAGATCTACCAGGAAGTCGAGAAACGGGCAAAGATCCTTGAACGGCTCCACAAAGCCGGGTATGTCAAGTTCTGGGATCTCTTCCACATGATCACCAAGATTAAGAAACAGGGTCTGCTGACGATCGGTGCCTGATCCATGTTCGAATCGCTCAAGGACAAGGTCAGGGCATCGTCGGGTGGCCAGATCCCCTTTGAATCCAGCATTGCTTCTTTAAAAGAACGGTTTGCTCATTTTGTCGAGAGCAAGAGGATGGGCGCCGACATCCTCTTCATGGTCACCTACATGGCATCGATGTCGATTGCCAACGCCACCCGCCCCGAGATCTTCGGTTATGCTGCAAACCGGAAGGAGTACATCAGCGCAAAATACATTGCGAAAGTCGATACCTACGTCAAAAAGTGGAGTTACAGCTACGCCGAATCCCTCAGTATTGTCGCAGAGCGGACGAACAACGACATCCTCCAGAACATGCTGATGCGGTACGCCAACTCGATCGAGTCCAATGTCCCCGACGAGGAGTTCCTCTCCCAGGAACTCAGCACGGTACGGAGCGTGTACCGGAGCCAGTATGAGCAGGGATGCGAGCTTGTAAAAAAATGGGGCGACGCGTACGTTGCCATGCTCCTTTCGGGGACCGTGATCGCAGTCACCATCATGATCTCGATCGCGATCTATTCCCCGACAGGGATGGAGACCACGCTGAATGTCTCCTACGGGATCATCCTGCTCATCTGTTTCTTCTCCAACGTCCTCATGTACCAGTCAGTCCCGTCGGATCCAAAAACCCACGGCCTGACTGACCGGACTTCAAAGGAGCAGGCAACCATTTCGGCAATGGAACGCATCATCGTGCCGATCACAGTTGTCATCGCGCTGGTCCTGCTGGCGCTCGGGGTCTCTGTCGGGCTCATCTACATCCTGATCGGGGTTTTGCTCGCACCGCTGGGCATCATCGGGTTCATCGACGACCATAATATCACCCTGCGGGACAACGACTTCGCGACATTCATCCGGAGCTTCGGATCGGTCATGGGCGGGCAGAGCGCAACGGCAGTCCGTGCCCTCGGGGCGATCGACCGGAGATCCTTCATGGCACTGGAACCGCTGCTGAACTCCGTCTATTCAAAGATGAACCTTGGCCTGGATGTCCGGCAGACCTGGGACCGGTTCATCGGGGAATCGGGCAGCAACCTCATCAACATGTACCTGAACATCTATCTCGATACGGTCCAGCTGGGCGGGCCGCCGGAACCGATCGGCAAGACGGTTGGATCCTCCATGCTCGAGATGGTTCTTCTTCGGGATAAAAAAGACATGATCTCGCGGGGTTTTATCCTTCTTATGATCCCGATGCATGTTGTCATGGCCGCCATCTTTGTCGCATTGTACCGGCTCATGGTCATCCTGACAGGGTCTGTTTCGACCATGATGACACATTTCCAGGAGACGAGCGCGGCGGCAGGGTCAACCGGATCTTCCACCGGGGTGACTGCCGCAAGCGCCCTTGGGAGCAGCATGGGCATGTTTACGAACTTCCCTGAGAAGGAGATGGGAATCTATGTTGCGATCCAGCTCACGATTATCACGGTATCCAATATCGTTGCAGCAAAGGTCGTTGGCGGCGGAGACCGATATATGTATTACTTCTATGGGGCAATATTCTGTATACTTACCGGGCTGGTCATGCTTGTCGTCCCTATCGGGGTTGGGATCTTCTTCAACCCGGAGGCATTGAACGCAATGGCTGCCGGGCATTCGTGAGGGGCCGGATGGTATGAAAGAACGCGTTCGCAGGATCCTGATCTTTACCACGATTGTCGGGGCAGGCACCCTGCTGATCTTCATCGATCTCCCGCTCCTGCTCATCCTCCCCCTGATCGCCGCCATCGGGTTGATCCTTCTGATCCTTCTTGGAGCTATCCAGATTTCCGAACTGAAAGGCGCCATCACATCCCGGTTCAGGAAAAAAGAGGCGGGAAAACCTGCTGCAGCAGGATCTTATGGAAAAACAGCAGCAGCAGCAGCAGTAAAAACCCCTTCAGGACCAACCCCGTCTGAAAAAGGGGGTTTTGCATCCCGTTTTACATCCTTATTTAAGAAGAAGGCGGAAAAGCCGGCCCCTGTTCCTGCCGGAACGCAGCCGCATAAGACCGCATCCGGGGCTGTACCGGAAAAAAAGCGCTCCTTTGATATCCGTTCGTGGTTCCGGAAAAAACCCTCGGCCGGACCGGCTGCCGCATCCCCTGCCATACAGAAGCAACCGGGAGCAACGGCTGCAAATAAGCGCGGGCTTTCCCTCCATTTCAGTTCCCTTGTTTCGTCGTTCAGGACGTTTGGCACCATCATAAGGACAAAGAAGGAAGCGGATCCCGACAAGCTGAAGAAGATCGACAGCATGCTGGATGCAGCTGTCCATGAAAAACCGTCCCTCTCCCCGGCAAAGAACCCCGCGGTTCCTGCGCCGGAAAGGAGAGCCGCTGCGCCAGCCCCGATAGCTGCCGGGGGTGCCGGCGCAGCTGCTACCGGGCCGGAACCCGTATCGGAAGACGATCCCTTCGCCGCGCTCCAAAACGACGAATTCGATGCAAGCCTTCTTGACGGCCTTGACGATGACGACGGGAGCACCGGGACACCCGCGCCGGTGCCGGAAGGGGAATCCCCGGAAATTACGATCACCCTCCCGGAAGAAGACCTTGGCATCGCCGTTGTTGAGAAGGGAGCAGAGAAAGAACCGGAAACCGAACCGCCGCTCCCGCCGGAACTTGCGGCCGCGGCCGACGATATCCTCAAGGCAAACGATCAGGATTCCGGCGGGCTTCCCGCGCTGGAAGGCCTCGAATCCGTCGATGATAACCTTGGCGATCTTGACAACCTCAACCTCGATTCCGTCGACCTCGAGGACGACGATGACACGGCGGATGACGGCCCGGTCCCGGGGTTTTCGGAACCTGCCGCCCCCTCCATACCTGTCCCCGAGGCAGCTCCCGCACCCGCTCCTGCGCCGGCATCCGGTGCGCCTTCCGGCAAGAAAGGATCCGACCAGTCCGAGATGGCGGCATTTGCCTCGGCATCCGGCGGCGACGACGATCTCATCAGTTCGCTCTCCGCCGAGATCAAAACGGTCAAGAAAGAGCAGGATATCAGTCTGCTCCGTGAACTCAAGGATTTCAGGGCCCCGGGGGCAACGATTGAAACGGAACTGACCGAACTCTACACGACCCTGAATGCAGCGGCTGAAAAACAGAAGAGTCTCCGGCCCAGAACGGCAACCCCGAAGAAACAGGCCAAATAATATAGGTGCCGGCGTTGAACCTAACCTACAAGATGGTATCAGGGAATCGTGAGGGCTGATGAAAGAGGTACCGGCAAAGGTTGAATTCAACAATACCTGGATCGTTGTCAAGCTGGGGATAGCGGAAGACAAGATCGTCATCCCGGCGCCGGTGAACCTGGAGATCCCCTATAAATCGGTCAACGACCTTGCAGAGAAGAAGAGCACCTTAATCATCAGCTACAAGGCCCCGGCAGAAGCGACCCTGAAGGTAAAGTCTGTCGATAAAGTCCTAGAAATCTTAAAAAAACTGATCCTGAACTCCTGCAACGCGTACCGTCTTGCCGCCTATTTCAAGTCCCCTGCGATCCGGGGGGGAGTACTGGTCACCGGCGCGCAATGGGAGAAGGGCAGCATCGTCGTCGTCAAGACCGGCATCTGGTTTGTCTCCGCGACAAAACAGGTCTGTATCCCCCTCCTCGATGCCGCAGAGATCACCCTCACAAAGACCGAGGTCCAGGGAAAACAGACCGATATCGTCAGGATCGATCATGTTGATGCCGGGGAAGTGGTTGCAAGCCAGGTGCTCTGCCCCCTCTCCACTCTGCAGGTGCTCTTCAACTTCCTGAAGGATGCAACCAAAGGCATGGATATGAAGGGCAACGAACTCGACGGGGTTGCCCAGCAGGTTGCCATGCTCATCTATTCCGGCATGGACTCCCATGCAATCGAGAGCATGCTCAATATCCCCCACAAGCAGCTGGACGGGATCTACGACCAGATCATCGGGCTTGGCCTTGGGGAGGTCACGGCTATCCGCCGCGAGATCCAGCTCACGACCAAAGGGGTCCGGTATATCTCGGATGCCACAAAATCCCAGAAATAATCCTGTTTTTACGTCTGCAATGCACCCCAGCAAGTTCTTTATTATAAACGATCCAATTTATCTCTGATGTACCATGGGTAAGATCCTTATCGTTGATGACACCCTCTTCATGAGAACTCTTCTAAAAAATATCCTCTTTACCGGAGGTCATACCATCATTGGCGAGGCAGGTGACGGAGCCGAAGCCGTTGAAAAATTCAAGGAACTCAAGCCCGATCTCGTCACGATGGACGTTGTGATGCCCAAAATGAACGGGATCGAAGCGTTAAAATCCATCAAGCAGCTCGATCCCGCTGCCCGGGTCGTGATGTGCACCGCAGTCGGCCAGGAGCAGATGGTCAAGCTTGCAATCAAGACCGGTGCACGGGGCTATATTGTCAAACCATTCCAGGCACCCAAGGTGATTGAAGAAGTCAAAAACGTGCTGGCAACATAACATGGCTCGCGTTCTCATTGTAGACGATTCCGTCTTCATGCGGACCGTCGTGCGGGATATGTTGTCAAAGGATCCATCCATCGAAATTGTCGGGACGGCATCCGACGGGGAGGATGCCATCAGCAAGATACGGGATCTTAAGCCCGACCTCATCACGCTCGATATCGAGATGCCTAAAAAGAACGGGATCGAGGTCCTCCAGGAGATCGGGAAGAAGAAGGACCGGCCCCGGATCCTGATGCTCAGCACTCTCACGACTGAAGGTGCCGAGATGACCCGGCAGGCAATCCGGCTCGGGGCTGACGATTTCATGCCCAAGCCAAAGGATATCCCCCATGTGAAGGAGATCGGGAACGAACTTATCAGCAAGATCAAGCATCTCATCGCCCTCCCCCGGAGGGAACCGGTCCGTCACGCAGAACCGTCCGCAAAAAAGGTCGCGGACCGGCTCGTCCTGATCGGATCGTCCGCAGGGGGTCCCCAGATGCTGGACGTGCTTCTCTCTGCGATCCCGGCCGACCTCAAAGCCGCCGTTATTGTCACCCAGCATATGCCGGTCGGGTTCACCGCCCCGCTTGCCGACCGTTTTAACCGCCTCTGCCTGCTGCCGGTCAAGGAGACCGAGAACGGGGACGTCCTCGAATCCGGCAGGATCTACATCTCCAAAGCCGGGTTCCATACCATTGTCACCGGTTACCTCACCGAAGGTTGCAGGACGGGAAGGCTGGTCCATTCATCGGCGCCTCCCGTTCATGGGGTCAGGCCGGCGGTCGACAAGACCTTCGAATCCGCAGCCCCGGTCTTTGGGAAGAATATCGTGTCGGTCATTTTAAGCGGCATGGGCAACGATGCCGGTGAAGGGGCGCTTGCCATTAAGAAAGCGGGAGGAACATGCATCATCTGCGACGAGAAGGACTGTCTCGTGTACGGGATGGCGAGATCTGCCATCACCCACAATGCAGTGGATTCAGTCCTGCCATTAGACAGCATTGCAGAAAAAATTTCAAGAACCGTAAACCGTATGGAGGGAAACTGTGTCTGAATTTGAAGCCTATCGCAGTCTCTTTGTAGCCGAATCCCGGGAGAACCACGAGAATCTTGTCAAGTACCTTCTCGTCATCGAGAAGGGATCCGATCCCGAGGCCATCGGGGAGATCTTCCGGTCCATCCACACCCTCAAGGGAGCTTCGGCATCGATGGGGTTTTCCGCTCTTGAACACCTCTGCCATACCATGGAGGATGTCTTCCAGCTGATCCGTAACGGAACCGCGACCATGAACCCGGATCTCGGCAATCTCCTGCTCTCGTGCAGCGACATGATCGAAGAGATGCTCGATGACATCGAGGCCGGCGGGGATTCTTCGTCGGTGAACCCGGAAGAGAACATCGCTTTACTCAAAGACTGGCTCTCTCTGCACCAGGCGGGCGGTGCCGTTGTAAAACCGGTAGCGGAACCTGCTGTCAAGAAACCCGAAAAGAAGGAAGCTGCTGCGCCATTTTTGGAACCTCCGTCTGCAATTCCCGGCGATTCACGCCCGGTCTTTGATGTCCGCATCACCATCGCCAATGAATGCCTGATGAAGGATGTCCGCGCCCTCCTTGCGGTAAACAACCTCGAATCCCTCGGCACGATAATCACCTCCGCCCCAACAAAAGAGCAGCTTGACGAGGGCACCTGCGACGGATCCGTCCTTGTGCGGATCGCAAGCGATGCCGGGGAAGAAGCCCTTAAGACAGCAGCCCTTGGATCCGAGATCGCTGCAGTCACCATCGTTCCTGCGGGAACCCCCATGGCACCAGCTACAGCCGATCCCCCTGCGGCATCAGGCGACAGCGGGAAACCCGCGGCCCCGGCAAAAGCCGCCCCCCCGGCGGGAGCGGATAAAGCCCGCGAGATCAAGAACCTCCGGGTCGATATCCACCAGCTCGACCATATCATGAACCTTGTCGAGGATCTCGTCATCAACCGGGGCAGGCTCAAGCAGATCGCGGACGAGCACAAGATCAAGGAGATGGACGAGGCGATCGGCATGGTCGAACGGTCGGTCTCCGATCTCCAGAACCTGATGATGAACATCAGGATGATCCCGCTCAACCATATCTTCAACCGGCTGCCCCGCGTAGTCCGGGATACCGCCCAGTACGATGGCAAAGAGGTCGAGTTTATCATGGAAGGCGGGGAGACCGAACTTGACCGGAGCGTCATGGACGGGCTGAACGACCCGCTCCTCCACCTGATCCGGAACGCCGTCAACCATGGGATCGAATCCCCCGATGCCCGGGAGAAGGCAGGCAAGAACCGGAAAGGGCTTGTGCGGCTGTCCGCCCACCGGGACCGCGACAACGTTATCATCGAGCTTACCGATGATGGCGGCGGCATCAACGTGGAGACGGTCAAGGCAAAGGCTGTCGAAAAAGGCATGATTACAAAGGATGCGGCAGCTGCCCTCAGTACCGACGAAGCAATCGACCTCCTCTTCCAGCCGGGATTTTCAACTGCGGACAAGATCACGGATATCAGCGGCCGTGGTGTCGGGCTGGATGTCGTCAAGCGTGCGATCGAGTCGCTCAAGGGCACGGTCCGGGTGGAAACCAATCCCGGGAAAGGGACGACATTCGAGCTTCTCCTGCCCCCAACCATGGCGATTGTCGATGTCATGATCGTAAGAATCAGCGGCAAGAGGATCGCGATCCCGATAAAAAGCATCATCGAGATTGCCAATTACCAGAAAGACTCTACCCACCGGATCGGGAGGAACGAGACGATCCTGCTCCGTGACGAGGTGATCCAGGTCAGCCGGCTCGACGATATGTTCGGGAATTCGGATGACTGCCCGGTACTGGTTGTCGTCCAGTACCAGAAGAGGAAATGCTCTGTTCCGGTGGACGTTGTTGAGGGTCAGCAGGAAGTTGTCGTTAAACCGATCTCCGGTTTTATCGGGAATATCCGCGGCATCAGCGGACTCACCATCCTTGGCGATGGCGATGTTGTGCCGGTCCTTGATGTCAACACCATGATGTGAGAGATGAGGCTATGAGATTATCAGAAATCCAGAAAGATGCACTGCAGGAACTGGGGAACATCGGTTCGGCTCACGCTGCAACAACGCTCTCCCAGATGCTGAACAGCCCGATCGAGATGGGCATCCCCAGAGTGGTTGCCGTCGATATTGCAAAACTGTCGGAATATATCGGGGAAGATCCCTCGGCCATGGTCGCGTTCGAGCTGCAGGGGGAGATCCCCCATGGCGGCTACGTGATCTTTTACCTGTCCCGGGACTCCGCCATCCGGATTACCAACACCATGCTCGGCATGACCGACATGGACCGTCCGTTCAACGAGATGGATGAGAGCGCGCTGCGCGAAGTCGGCAACATCATGGTTTCTGCCTACCTCGATGCAACGGCAGAACTCCTTGGTTTTGTCATGCTCCCCTCCCCGCCGTCGCTCGTCATCGATATGGCCCATGCGGCAATGCAGTCGCTGATTGCCCAGATGCAGGAAGAGATCGATGAAGTGTTCCTGTTCCGGACGGATCTCATCTGCGAGGAACACAAGATCGACAGCGACATTATCCTTATGCCGGAGAACACCTCTCTCCAGAAGATGCTGGATCTGCTGGAACAGATGATGAAACCTGCGGCATAACCGGGCAACCATGACCATCCTTACCTCCAAAAATGACCAGCCCGCTATGATCGGGATTGGCGAGTACCGCGTAGGATCATTCCCTATGGCATCCATAGGGCTCGGATCCTGCATCGGGCTGACCCTCTATAACCCGGAACAGAAATCGGGCGCGATGGTCCATATCATGCTCCCGGAAAGCCAGGGACGAACGGATCGTCCCGGCAAGTATGCCGACACCGCAATCCCTCTCCTGCTTAAGGAACTGGAAACCTCCGGAATACGGAAGAACCACCTGATCGCCAAGATCGCCGGAGGGGCAACGATGTTCGAGGCGTTCTCCGCATCCATGAATATCGGGCAGCGGAACATCGATAAAGTGAAAAGTATCCTCTCCGATCAGAACATCCGGCTTGTCGCCGAGGATGTCGGAGGCAAGATGGGAAGGTCGGTCTATTTCACTCCCGGCGAAAACGGGAAAGTCACGGTAAGGTTGGCAAATGGTTCGTGCAAGGAGATATGATCGCCTCCTTATCGTCATCGCAGTCGTGTTCTGCATATCGTTGGTTTCAGCCGATCCGGTAAATTCTCCTGTTCTTAACGGCTCTGCGGTCCCTGAAAATTCTTTGGCTCCGGATAATTCCACGGTTCTTTTGAACTCCACGGGTCCTGAACCTGCGACTGTGGAATCTCCCCCGGTCCCTACGGATATCCGGCTGTTCATGCCGTCGTCAGGATCCATCCACAGCACCCAGGTTCATGGAGCGATCAACGGGAAGAACGGAAGCGTACTCTTTGCAACCAGTTACGGGTTGTCGGCGTATGACGGGGACTGGAGCACCCGACACGTCACCCGGGACGATATCCGGTACGGGCTTCTTTCAGATTTCATCACCGCCATCGGGTACGACAGTTCCGGCAACCTGTGGATAGGCTATGGCGAAGGCATCCAGATCGATAACGGGACCGGATGGTATGAGATTGTCCGGGACCAGCAGCTGTTAAAGAGCCTCCGGATCAAAGCATTCCAGCGCTGGGGTGATGCCATGTGGGTTGCCACCGGCAACGCAGGGATCCACCGGTACGAGAACGGGAGCTGGACATGGTTCAAGCCGAAGTCCAAAGACGGCCCCGGGTTTTATGAGATCGACAGCATGGTCCTCGATCCAAAGACCGGCTCCCTCCTGATCGCAACCGACGATGCCGGCATCTGGCGCATACCATCCGGAGCAGATCCTGTCAGGTTCGAGCGCCTCGATACCAATACCGCCGGACCTGCCCCGCTCCTGCATATCCGGCAGGATCCGCTTGGAGGGGCATACCTCTTTGACAAGAATTCCGTAACGAAGTATTCCCCGGATTCCGGCTTTGACCCGGTACTGACGGTTTCCGGTCTTACGGAAGCCCCGGTTGCAATCAACGATATTGCCGCCGCTCATGACGGCACGCTCTTTGTAGCAACGGATGACGGGATCTATGTCTGGCGGGACGGAGCCGTGCTGTACCACTTGTCCCGGTTTGAGGGGATTGGCACATCTGCTATCGTGACATGGGTCTTTCTGGACGCGGAGAACCGGCTCTGGTTTGCCACGCAGAAAGATGTCGGGTATTATTCCGGAGAGTATACGCACCTTCCGGTCATCCCGGTCCGGATCCTGACCCCGACATCCGGAGAGACAACCGGCGTTGAGACCCTGTCGGTCTCCTCACCGGTCATGTCATCCCAATCTCAGGCACCGGTGGATATGACTGTCGGGGCACCTGCAAAGGATCCGACAATTCTGGAACGCATCATTGCCTTCTTCTCGGGGCTTATTCCCGGGTCCCCCTTATAGATATTATACTGGCATAAGTCTTGCAGAACTGCCCGGAAGTGGAAAAACGGCACCATACCGGTTTCCTTATGGACAAAGCGGACGTATTATATGGGCATGTTACCGTTCCTGCGGATCGCATCTTACGCCCGGGTGCTCCCCGGCCTTGTTCTCACCCTCGTTATTCTTGCGGCAGTCCTGCAACCGGTGGCAGCAGATACAGGAAACTGCACCGGCTGCACGGTCTGGGACGATCCCTGTCTCCTGTTTGAGCAGGGAAACGAGACGGCATACAACGCGGCGATGACGGCTTCGTTTGCACCGGTCGCGGCTAACATGACGCCGGCTGCCGATTACCGCAATCTCTCGTGGACGGACGCGTTTATCGCGCTCAATACCCTCATGAAGGAGCGGTATGCGTTCACAGAATGGCGTTCGGTCGATTTCGACGCGCTCAACCGGACGTGGGAACCGGTTGTGGCCGATGCGGAAAAACGGCAAGACAAGGCCGCATATCTCCGGGCAGTCAAGGGGTACCTGTTTGCAATCCCCGACGGGCACGCGAACCTGCTCCCGGCATCGGGGGACTTCGGGGCAAAGGATGCCGACATCGGCGGGGGATTCGGGCTCGCGCTCGTGCAGGTCGATTCGGGCGATGTGATCGCAGGTTACGTGGCAGACGGCAGCGCAGCGGAAAAGGCCGGGATTGCACCCGGCGACATTGTGACGGCATGGAACGGGCGGGAGATCCACGACGCCATCAATGCAACGCCGTATATCTGGGCAACAAAGAAACCCTCCACGCGTGAGGGGATCCGGCTCCAGCAGTCCCGGCTTTTGACACGGGCACCGGTTGGGACAACGGCTACGGTGACATTTTCCGGGGGTTCTGCACAAGAGAGCCGATCCGTAACCCTCACCGCATACAACGACTCGTATGACAGCCTGATTAAGAGCAGTTTCTTTTTAGGAAGGCAGATTAACGATATCGGCGCAGCAGACCCCTTGAACGGCATCGCCCCGCAGCTCGCCCCGGAAACGGTGACGGCAAGAACACTCCCCGGCGGGTATACGTACATCAGGATCCTCGGGGAATCCTACGATGCTTACCCGGCGTTTAAGGCTGTCATGCAGTCCGCGATCGCGAACAACTCCCCGGGCGTCGTTCTCGACTTCCGGTGGAACAGCGGCGGGGAGGACAACCTTGCGGCCTGCACTGCCGGCTGGTTTGTGGACACGCCGGTCTTCTTCGAGCACGCGACGATGTACGACCCCGGTACCGGCCGGACCGTTCCCCTTACCTCTACATGGGCGAAACCGCAGCCGGTCCGGTATAACGGGCCCGTCACTATGCTCGTCTCCCCGGACACGATCAGTTCCGGCGAAGCAGTTCCCATGATGCTTACCAGGACCGGCCGGAGTGCGGTCGTCTCCTGGTACGGCACCGACGGGGCGTTCGGGATCAACGGCCTCCAGGCCATCATGCCGCTCGACCTGTACGTCCTTTTCCCGGCGGGGGCATCGCTCGATGAGAATTATGCAATACAACTGGACAGCAACGCGTCGCTTGACGGGGGTGTACCCCCGACAATCCGGGTGCCGCTCAACCGGGAAACGGTAGCCCGGGCTATGGCCGGTGAGGATGTCCAGCTCACGTATGCGCTGCATTGGCTGGAAAGCCGGCAGGACCGGCAGGATACTTCAGTACCTGCAACATCAGTACCTGCAACACCTGTTGCCACGACCCGGAAAGCTCCGGTTGACATTGCTGTCATCCTTGCCGCATTTGTGGCGCTCGTCGCAATCGCAGGAAGAAAATAAGTTGGGGATAGTCCTATTCCAGCGACGGGCTTTGTGTTCAGGCAGCAGGTTGATGCGGTTGACAGTATCATAATCCTTTTCATTTCTATGCTTTCATCTCCGGTGGTCATCATCCGGTCATCCATACATTACCAGAAAAGATCCGGCAGGTTCCGGAGCAGGCACCGGCCTTCCCTTGTCAAAGTCCGGACTCCTTCCCGTTCAGCATTCCATAACCCGGATCAAAAATAAAATG
>Ga0209099_1003150_pt1 | contig 13689 bp, 2 predicted proteins | sample AD_JPNHW2_MetaG_FD_184430 | JGI IMG/M metagenome (GOLD analysis project Ga0209099, IMG submission 184430) | Active sludge microbial communities of municipal wastewater-treating anaerobic digesters from Japan - AD_JPNHW2_MetaG (SPAdes) (version 2) | ecosystem: Engineered > Bioreactor > Anaerobic >...
CTCCTCTTCTGAGAAGCCCAGCACGGTCAGCATTTTGTTCTGCAAAGATTTATTGTGTATCCTGATGGAGCCACCGCCGATCTCCACTCCGTTGATTACAAGGTCATAAGCGTTGGCATGGACTTTCTCTAGATCGATTTGTTCGTGGATTGCTGCTACATTGTCCGTGCTTTGCTGTTTCAGGCCCAGATAGTGGTCGATCAGTGGAATATCGCCGGGTACCGGGGCTGTGAAAGGATGGTGTTTGGCATAATAGCGTTGGGTCTCGTCGTCCCATTCCAGCAACGGGAAGTCGGTTACCCAAAGGGGTTTGAAGGAACCCGGTTGCCGGAGGCCTAAGCGGTTGCCCATTTCGAGGCGGAGGTCGGAGAGGGCCGAACGGGTTTTCTTCACTTTTCCGGCGAGGATGAGGATCAGATCACCGGCTTTTGCTTCAAACCTTTCAGCTACAGTTGCCAGTTCAGCAGGGGTATAAAATTTATCGACAGAAGATTTCAGTGTGCCGTCGGGTGCCAGGCGTATATAGACCAATCCTGAGGCTCCGACCTGTGGTTTTTTGACAAAGTCGGTCAGTTCATCTAATTGTTTCCGCGAATACTCGCCACATCCGTCGGCTTTGATCCCGGCCACCAATTCTGCCTCATCGAACACCCGGAGTCCTTTACCCTTTACCAGATCGTTCAATTCCACGAATTTCATGCCGAAGCGCAGGTCGGGTTTGTCGGATCCATAACAGCGGATGGCTTCTTCGTAAGTGATACACTGAAAACGACCGGTTTCAAGGTGCAGTACTGATTGGAAAAGATGGCGGGCCAATCCTTCAAAGGTGTTCAGGATGTCATCCTGGGTTACAAATGACATTTCACAGTCAATTTGGGTAAATTCCGGTTGACGGTCGGCCCTCAGGTCTTCATCGCGAAAACAACGCACGATCTGGTAATAGCGGTCAAAGCCAGCGACCATCAGCAGTTGTTTAAATGTCTGTGGTGACTGGGGAAGGGCGTAAAACTGTCCGGTATTCATCCGGGAAGGGACCACGAAATCGCGCGCTCCTTCGGGGGTTGATTTGATCAGATAGGGGGTTTCGATTTCCAGGAAGTTTTGACCATTGAGGTAGTTGCGGGTTTCGATGGCCATCCGGTGACGCAGTTCCAGGTTTTTCCTGTTCACGTTTCGTCGCAGGTCCAGGTAGCGGTATTTCATTCGCAACTCCTCCCCGCCGTCAGTATGATCTTCGATGGTGAAAGGAGGGATTTTAGAGCCATTGAGTACCGTTAACTGATCGACGAGGATCTCTATGTTGCCGGTATCCATTTTCGGATTCTTGTTGCTGCGTTCGGCCACAGTTCCGGTAGCTGCCACCACGTATTCACGACCCAGGGAACGGGCTTCTTCGCAGAGAACCGGATTGATCTCCATGTTAAAGACCAGTTGTGTGATTCCATAACGGTCGCGCAGATCCACAAAAGTCAACCCGCCCATCTCCCTGACCCGCTGTACCCACCCGCAAAGGGTGACATTTATTCCGGCATTTTCAATGCGTAGTTCACCACAAGTATGTGTTCGAAGCATGATTTCTGGATTTAATAAATAAGGGCGTCAAAGATACAAAAAAGGCCAAACCCTTGTTAGTATCCGGTTCATGGTTCCACCCGGAGCCTGATCCCTTCAGAATGGGCCGAGAACTCAGGAGCGTAAAGGCATTGTAACGTTGTGATGCCGTTGGAATACTCCCCGGCAGCATTCGCTTTCAACTTGTACTCAAAAACGTGGGTCCCTTTGGGAAGATAGTCAAAGAAGAAATGAGCAGCTACATCTGTTATCGATTGATAGTATCCCAGGCCTCCCTGGTACCGGTAACCCGATAACGCCTCCTGCGTTCCCCCGATAGCATCTCCATCCGCGGAAGCAGCCATAAACCAAGGCTCCATTCCCGCGGCACGCATATCTTTCAGATGGACAAACTCCAGATCGCGGTCCAGTGAAACCACGATCCTTACCACCACCACATCCCCGACTTTAAAAAGCGAGGAGGCATTCGATTCCAACACCGGTCCGGCCGGGGTATTCCGGCTGACAAACAGTTGCTTTTCCAGTTTCACAGGGAATGGTGCTTTGACGATCTTGTCAAGGTTTTCGAAATATTGCCAGTACAAAGCTCCCCATGCGGTACCTTTACTGCTTTTGGAGACAGTGATCCGACCCATTTCCGGTTTTATTTCATTGCCGTTCCACAATAGCTGAAAATAGCCCGTACCGGCTTCCTGCTGAAGTGAGGCCATCCGGGCAGGGTTGATTTTCTCTTTCCCCAGGGTGATCTTTACATCAGCCTCTTCCGATAAAAGATCGGTTCCGCGGAGCAACAAGGCGTAGCAAGCCTCTGCCGTAGCCCGCGGGTTTTTCCAGTCATGGGTTTGTTTCTGTTTTAAAAGCCACTGTTTCAGGTTTTCCACCATCTTTTCATCCCGGGTAATCTCATCATAGGCTTCGATCATCAGGGCTTGTGTTTCTATGGGTGCCTGGTACCAGAAATAACCGGCATCGGAGGCCCACCAGGTACCCATTTCATCAGAATGAAGGGCTTTTTCAGACAACGATTTCAGGATCAAAGCGGGAATCTCACGGTTGCCCAAGCGTTGTAGAGCCAGGGCAATCATCCCCTGAAGGGGACGGTCATTTTTTAGCCAGTACTTTTCTGCCTGTTTTTGAAAATAGATAAAAGCTTCTTTGCTTCCGGAAACGGGATCGGGAATCCTTCCCTCTTTGGCTTCCCTTGTCCCGGGCTTCATTTCCTGCATAAAATAGCTTCGGGCATACAGGTATTGTACCTGGGTGGCCGTGAGGTGATTGTCGTCGAGGTTTTTCCGGTTGTACTTTTTCAGCTCTTCATAGTCCCGGAGCAACGCTTCGTCAAGGTATCTTATTCCCTTCACGATCATCTCCCATACTTCGCGATCATTGCGTACCGATGTCACTCCCAGTTGATCCAGGTGGCCCAATCCTGTGATGATGTACTGTGTGACCCAACGGTTTTCCGGCATTCCCTCAAACCAGGTCCACCCCCCGGAAGGTTTCTGTAATTGCCTTAATTTCAAAAGGTTATCGCGTTGATTGGCGGCCAGATTGCTAAGGTCGAAATATTGTCCCAACTTTTGTTTGCGTTCCGTTTCATTGCGGGCATCGGTTACCCAGGGAGTTTCCTGAAGCAAGACAGATTTCAACTGCTGGTTTTTTTCGAGATTCGATTGCAAAGAGGAAGGAGTCAGCGTTTTCCAGCTTTCAAAAACATTTTTAATCCTTGGATTTGAATTCATCAGGAAAGCGGAGAGGGCGTTGGAATAGAACGCGGTGAAAACGGCGTCGGCATTTTCATAACTTCTGGTATTCAGGGATGGTAGCGCCTGAACAGCGTACCATGCCGGATTGGAAGCAAATTCAAGGGTCAGTTGATGGTTTTTTCGTGTTGCGTTTTTACCCGGATCTCCGGAATGGAGGAGGTTTTCCATTCTAAACTCAAAGGTCCCGGTTCCATTCACAGGAAGGGGCATGGTTTCGGTGACCATCATGCGATTGTTCAGGACAGGGAGGGTCATTTCTTCACCGTCGCTGAAATTTCCTGCAGTTGCACTCACCCGGTAAAGCAGAAGGGAGGAGGGGATCTCTTCCGGTATCCTGAGGGTGAAAGTGACAGCGGTACCCGATCCTTTACCGGCAGACCAGGATTGATTCCCGTTTATCACAAGGCTGTCGCAGGGAGCCATTGTCAAAGCATTGAAGAGTTGAAGGCGGATGGTTCCCGACAGCTCTTCTTCTGACAGGTTGGTGATCCTGACTGAAAAGGCAAGGGTGTCTCCCTGGCGCAAAAACCGGGGAGGGTTGGGAACTATCATGAGGGGTTTGCTGGTGAAAAATTCTTTTTCCGATAAGCCGAACTGAAGATTTCTGGTGTGCGCCAGGCTCAAAAGTTTCCAGCGTGTTAGTGATTCAGGCACGGTAAAAGAGAGGAGGAGCGAGCCGGTGGAGTCAGTGACGAGGGAGGGAAAGAAAAAGGCTGTTTCACGAAAGTCCTGGCGGATCTTCAGGGGAGCGATGTACGCCGGTTGTTCCGGTGTTCCGGTTGTTGCCTTCTCGGTGATGTTTTCTCCGGCGCTTTCCTGTTTTTGTTCAGGGGCCTGCTCCGGAGCAGGCGTTTCCATTGGTCTGGCGGTAGTTTTCGCCATCATCAGGTCGCTTTTTGCGCCCCCCATTCGCTGATATCCGCTCCGGTATCCACCTCCAAACATTGACAAGCCGAACCAGTTCAGTTGATAACCAGGCAGGGGTTGAAGATCAAAGGGTGTTTCAGGACCCGGTGCAAACCACTGTCCGGTTGCAGGGCCGAAAGCCCGGCTGATATCCCAGGGGCTGGTACCGGAATACCTTTCATAGAGATCGAAAGACCATTTTTGGGCCCGGAAGACATCCAGGGAAGCATCATACATTCCCGCCAGAAATTCAGCAGGAACGGCTTGTTTGTTGCAGTCGCTGATGCGGATCTTCCACGTTTCCAATGCCCCCGGATCCAGTTTATTTCGATTCGTCTCAAAAGCAATGTCCAGTTTCCGGTCAGTATAGGGAACCTGAATAAGCTGACTGTTTTGGAAGACCCGGTTATGCCTGATAAAAAAGAAGTTGACAGTAAAATTACCCCGGTCGTCCTCCGTAATGGGAATTTCTACCAGCATAGCCCGCCTGTTGATCATTACTTCTTCGCGCGAGCGGAGGGTATCGCGGCGGCGTACCTCATAGATGAGATGAACCGCTTCCTCTGATGAGCCGATCAGGAACCTTGCTTTTTCCCCTGGCCGGCCTGATGTTTTTAATGGGACAAACCAGTTCAGTGTTTGCACGGGGAGTTCTCCGGAGGCAGGATCGAAGGCGGTAAAGAGCATTTTCCTGATCACTTTTTTACCAAAAGGATCGACGCTTGATAAAGTCAGCAGGTAAGTACCGGGTTGCAATCCTTCCGGGAAGTCTTTTCCGGGTTCTTTAGAAAGCCTGAAAAGTGTATCAGTCGAAGTTGCCACCTGTTTTTCGAATGGACCTGCAGCGACCGGCCATTTTTCAGCATTGTCCTCATCCCCGTAAAGGTCATTGGGAAACAACCGGCAGAACTCATCTTTTGAAAGGGTCAGCAGGTCGGGGCGCTCCCAAAGTCGTTTTTTAAGAAGCCGTTCCGGTTGCTGCAATCGTTTCAGGGTGACATGAACCGCTGCCGGGGTCGGGATCCCGTTGAGGTTGGTGGTAGTGATCACAAAGAGGGTATCACCGGAAAGATTGATTTGTTCGGGGATCGCCGCGTTGATTATCAGCGACTGGTACCCGGCTGAAACCGAATGCCCTGCCGATTGCATCTCTCCGTTGATGTCGGTCACATCGGTGAAGATGCGGTAATCGAAGACAGGGTTATCGCTTTCGGGAATGGAATAGTCAGGGATTGCAGGAAAAGTGACGGTAAATCCGCCCTCTTTTCCTGTCCGGGTAGTTCCGCTTACGATCTCTGTTTCGCGGGAATCGGGGACAGGACGGAACCACCACCCGTCGCGGAAAGGATAGCGGGCGGTACGTACTACGCGATAACTGACGACGGCTTCTCCGACCGGGCTGCCCGAATAGGAAAGTGCTTTGCCCTCTACTGTGAGTTTTTCACCCAGTCGGTAATTGCCTTTCATGGGCTCAAAGGTCACCTCAAAAGTGGGTCGTTTATAGGCCTCCACAGATACCGAAACAGACCCTGATTCGTTGGACAGGGTCATCATGCCGTTCAGTGTTCCCTGAGGGGCAGTAAAGGATCCGTTAAAGGATCCGAAATCGTTGGTGATAAATTCAGACTTGGAGATCAACTGGCCGTTGACATCGGTGAAACTAACGGTGGTGGGCTGTCCCTGTTTGATCTTTGGGTGGTCACCGGTTCTTTCCACCACGATTCCTTTAAACCAGATGGTCTGGCCTGGCCGGTAGATGGCCCGGTCGGTGTAAAAGAAGGTTTGCAGGTAGCTTCTTTCTATGGATGGTCGAACCGGGTAGATATAAAAATGATCAGTGATATAGGATTGACCGTCATCATGAATTTTCAGGAAAAGGTTGTTCTCCCTTTGCCGGTTGTCGGGCGCCGGAACCGAGAAAAAGCCATCCTGCCCGGCCGTCAGATCAGTCAGATGGGTCGTGATGTACCGACGGTTTCGGTAATCATAGCTTTTCGACCACACTTCTGCCCTGGCTTGTGACAGTGGTAATCCGGTTGAGCGGTCGAGAAGAAAATAGTCCATTCCTCCCTGTTCATTCTTTTTATTGACAAAACTGATGCGGGTTGACCATACCGGGACGATGGCATAGGCCTTGTCAGGATCATGGAAGTTCTTGTCGGCCGAGCAAAACAACACGTAAAATCCCGGAGCCAGCGCCGGATTGGCGAATTCGGTGGAATGTTGCTGGAAATCGGATTGCAGGGGGAGATCGACTGTGAAAGCATGGGTGACAGACAATCCGGCTAAGTAGTTGTAAAATTCTTTTCTTTCGGTGGAAGAGGATTTTTCGCTGTATTTTTCAGGATCGGTTTTGACGAAACGAAAATAGACCTTTTCGAGGTTTTTGAACTTGATCAGCGCCGGAAAAGGTTTTTCAGGGATTACCGCTGATTCTGCAGATATTTCAAGGTAGGGGTCCCGTATAGAAGTGAGCAATTGTTTGCATTGCCTGGCTCCGTACGATCCCGGGAAAACCCGGATCGCCTTCTCACAGAGAGAGGCTGCTTCCCTGATCTCCCGGCGATGTGCTTCCGATTCAAGGGGCCGGTACAGATGACCCTGGTCGTTGAGCCATTGGGCCAGTTGGTAAAGCGCCCGGGTGGACCAGGGAGAATCTTTATAATCTTCTGCCAATCGCGATAATGCGTTTCGGTAGAGGCTGTCGGTGTTCAGGAAACGTGCATGCGCTTTCATGTATTCCAACCTTGACAGGTCGAGCGCGATCAGGGCGGCCGGGTCTTTATCTGTAAGGTGGAAGGCGGTCAGTTGCTGATAAATTCTGAATGTAAAATAGTCAGAAAGGAGGGAATCGCTTTTGCAATTTTGAACGGTCAATGTCGGGAGAGGGCCTTTCAACAAAGAAGAAAACACCCCGGCATTGCTGAAAAAAGCCGGATTATCGATGTAGAAAGTTGGTACAGCCTGACTTTTTTGTTGCCGACCGGAAGAAAAATAATCAAGTGCTCTCCAGGCAAGGAAATCGTAAAGTGTGGGCCGAAAGGTGAATGCGGATTCAGCATCCTGTTTATCTTTTTTTTCCGGGGCAGGAGGAACTTCCAGAACTGCGCGGTAGGAGGTAATGGGGATTTTCCGGGTTACTTCCCGGTCATTCAGGGAGAGCAGGTATTCGTTGAAGATCGTTTCGCGAAGGGTCCGTTCGTCCCAGGTGGCAAGGCTGTCGTTGAGTGATGTGTTGGTGGGGGTGCGGCTTCCTATCTTCCAGGCGTTGTTTTGCAGATACCGCTGATAAACCTCGGCCAGGACAGAATGCAGGACATAAACAGCGGCTCCCCGGGTAGTGACCAATTCTTCACGGATTTCACGAATTGCCTGATCTTCAAAATTTTCCATGAATTCACTTTGAAGACGCAGGCGATAGAGCAAAGATTTGAGGATCTGGGGATCGTTTTTATCTTCTTTCGCCAGTTTATAAATTTTGGTTACTACTTCAAGCGCTGAACGGGGTTGACCCAGATCAGCCAATGAATCGACTGATTTCCAAAGTTTTTTATAGGAAGTTTCCACTTTTATTTTTTCCTTTCCGGACCCTTTGTTGCTGTTGCCGGCGAGGTCTGAGGCCGGGCTCTTTCCGGGCAATAAAAGTGCCACGGCGGCAATGAGTAAACAGAAGAACTTGCTCCTCATACGATTAAATTTTACCGAAAATTAACAAAAATCTTTGTAATGTGAAGAGAAAAGCAGGGGTCAGCGTACAATGTTGATGATTTTACCCGGAACAACGATCACTTTTCGGGGCTTTTTTCCTTCGAGCCATTTCTGCGATTCGTCGGCATTCAGGGCGGCAGTTTCCACTTCAGCCGGTGTCATTTTTAGCGGTAGTTCCAGTTTAAAGCGGGTTTTGCCGTTAAAGGAGACGGGGTATCCAAAGGTGGTTTCCTTCAGATATTCGGGATTGAAGGAGGGATAGGTGGCACCGTTAATACTGGAATCGTGGCCCAGCAGGGACCAGAGTTCCTCGGCGATATGCGGTGCGTAAGGGGAGATCAGCACCACCAGGTCGGTAAGGATAGCTCTCTTGTTGCATTTCAGTTCCGACAGTTCGTTAACACAGATCATGAAGGCGCTCACAGCGGTATTGAAGGAGAGGCGTTCAATGTCTTCCCTTACCTTTTTAATGGTTCTGTGTAAACTCCTTAATTCCGCGGTGGTTGGTAACTCGTCCGACACCCTGAAGTGGTTTTCGGCATCATGGAAGAGGCGCCAGAATTTTCGGATAAATCGGAAGACCCCTTCGATACCGTTGGTATCCCATGGTTTTGACTGTTCCAGAGGACCGAGGAACATTTCATAGAGTCGGAAGGTGTCGGCGCCGTACTTTTCAATGAGTTGGTCGGGGTTGACGACGTTGTACAGCGATTTTGACATCTTCTCGAGCGCGTAATCGCAGTGATAGCGGCCCTCTTCGAGGATGAATTCAGCGCCGGCCAGATCGGGGCGCCATTTGCGGAAGGCTTCTGTATCCAGGATGTCGTTGGAGACCATGTTCACATCCACATGCATTGGCAGCGTTTCATATTGCTCTTTGAGGCCTTTTGAAACAAAGGTGTTCGTCCCTTTAACACGGTAAACAATGCTGGAACGCCCCTGGATTTTACCCTGGTTAATGAGTTTTTTATAGGGTTCATCTTTTACAGACAATCCGGTGTCGTACAGGAATTTATTCCAGAAGCGGGAGTAGATCAGGTGGCCGGTGGCATGTTCGTCGCCCCCGATGTACAGGTCCACATCCTGCCAATAATTCACGGCTTCCGATGAAAAATATTCATGGTTATTGTGAGGATCCATGTAACGAAGGTAGTACCCGCTGGAGCCGGCAAATCCCGGCATGGTATTGGTTTCCAGAGGATATCCCTCAAGAGTTTTCCAATTTTTCGCCCGTGCAAGGGGAGGTTCCCCGGTTTCGGTGGGGAGGTAGGCATCTATTTCGGGAAGACACAGGGGTAATTCCTTCTCATCAAGGGTATAGACGATTCCCTCTTTATAATAGACCGGGAAGGGTTCACCCCAGTATCGTTGGCGGCTGAAAATGGCGTCCCGCAGGCGGTAATTCACGGTTCCTTTGCCAATACCCGCTTCGTCAATTCGCCGGATGGCGGCTTTTATCGCCTCTTTTACATCGAGGCCGTTGAGGAAATCTGAATTTACCAGAACGCCCTCTTTTGCGTCGTAGGATTCCCGGGAGATATCACCACCGGAGACCACTTCCACTATCGGAAGTGAAAAATGGCGTGCAAAATCATAGTCGCGGCTGTCGTGTGCAGGCACGGCCATGATGGCGCCCGTACCATATCCGGCCAGGACGTAGTCGGCTACCCAAATCGGGATGGGTGTCCCGTTGAAAGGGTTCAGGCAGTATGCACCGGTGAACTCACCGGTAATTTTTTTCACTTCTGCCATTCGTTCCCGTTCGGAACGGTTCAGGGCCTCATGGAGATAAGTCTCCACGGCATCTTTGCAGTCGGGGGAGGTGATCCGGCCGACCAGTTCGTGTTCCGGGGCCAGGACCATAAAAGTAGCGCCAAAGATGGTATCGGGGCGGGTTGTAAAAATATTCAGCGTGAGCGAGGTATCCTTGATCGGGAAAAGGATTTCGGCCCCTTCCGACCGTCCGATCCAGTTCCGTTGCATCTCTTTCAGCGATTCCGAAAAATCGACCTTTTCCAGCCCGTCCAACAGGCGTTGGGCGTAAGCAGTGATGCGCAGGAACCACTGGCGCATGAGTTTGCGTTCAACCGGGTGACCTCCCCTGACCGAAAAACCGTTGGCTACTTCGTCGTTGGCCAGGACAGTCCCCAATTCGCCACACCAGTTGACGACCGCATCGCTCTGGTATGCCAACCGGTAATTCATCAAAATCTCCCGCCGGGTTCTTTCGGAGAAACCGTTCCATTCGCGGGCCGTGAAAACACCATCCGGAGATGCAGTGAAAGAGGGATCTTTCCGGGCGGTTTCCTTGTGCCATTCGGGGGTAACAGCGGCATTAACATCTTTATTTCCTGCTTCAGAAAAACGTTTTATCAGTGTTTCCACCGGTTCGGCTTTCTGCGTTGTACGGTTGTACCAATGGTTGAAAAGTTGGATAAAGGTCCATTGGGTCCAATGGTAGTAAGACGGATCACACGTCCTCACCTGCCGGTCCCAATCGTAACTGAAACCGATTTGGTCCATCTGTTCCCTGTACCGTGCAATGTTTTTTTCGGTGGTCACCGCCGGATGGGTACCCGTCTGGATGGCGTATTGCTCCGCGGGCAGTCCGTAAGCGTCGAAACCCATGGGATGAAGAACGTTGTACCCATTGAGCCTTTTGTATCTTGAATAGATATCTGAAGCGATGTACCCCAACGGGTGGCCGACGTGCAATCCCGCCCCGGAAGGGTAGGGGAACATGTCGAGAACATAATATTTCGGCCGGGAAGGATCAATTTCCGTTTTATAGGTTTTATGATCAACCCAGAATTGTTGCCATTTTTTTTCGATTTCAGGGAAGTTGTAATCCATTGTTGTCAGAGGCTTTATAAGAGGGAAAAATGAACCTGCAAAAGTAGAAAAATCGACGGAATAAGGGAAATCCATATCTTTGAGACAGAAACCCGGCTGAATGATGACCGAACCAGTTCCTGCCAACAGCGCTCCGGTAGCTCCCATAAAAAAGCATCGATGGTTGAAGGTCACCCTGCTTATTCTGTTGGTCCTGGCAGTCTTTTTATATCTTTTTACTTTCTTCGGGTTGAACTATTTCGGTGAAAAATTTCTCCGGAATTATCTTCGCGACAGGATCCTGAAATCGAGTAACGGTCTTTATACAGCCGATTTCAGGAGAATGAATTTCAACATCATCACGGGAAAAATATCGATCGACAGTTTCGAGCTGATACCGGATACACTGCGTTACCAGGAGTTGAAAGCCCGTGGAAAAGTTGCCCGCTCCCTGTACCGTGCCCGTTTTGAATCGCTTATCATCGACCGCTTGCATGCCTGGCAGATCTATACCCAAAAAAGGATCAAGTTCAGGCAGATCAGCCTGGTCCGTCCGGAGATCAGCATTGTCGGTTTCCCTGATACGGCCACTGCACAAAAAGGCCGGCTCAGAATCATCTACGAGGACATTTACCCCGCCATTTCACAGGTATTCAATGATTTTCACGTAGATTCTGTAAAGCTCGACCAGGGTAAGCTTACAACCTCCTTCCTGCAGAAAACGGGAAAACATTCCGAGGGAATCTATCACTTTTCAGCCGTTCTCCGCGATGTCTCAGTCAATCCTTTCAGCTATTACAACCGTAAAAGGGTCTTTTATTCCCGGGATATTGATTGTGTTATCTACAATTTTGAATATGCCCTGGCCGACAGTCTTTATATACTACATGCCGATGAGGCCGGGTTTTCACTTTCCCGCTCCATCCTTTCCGGTAAAAATATCTCCCTCCGCCCGCGGAAAAACGCCATTGTTGCAAGCCGGGCCGGAAAAGGAGATTTTTTCGAATTAAACCTGCCCGCCTTTTCCATCGACGGTATCAATTTGTACGAGGTCTTGGTGGATAAACGGGTGGAAATCAACCAGGTATTATTGAGTCACCTGACAATGAAGCTTTTTCATCACCAGGGAGGGTTAGAAAAAGCATCCCCTGCCCCCAAAAAGAAAAAGTCCAGGATCACTTTAGCCGGTCTCTATACGGTCATCTCAGGTGTTTTGCGCGACATTTCCATCGATACCATCGATCTTTCTAACGCCTCCTTTGAATATTACGGAAGCCTCTTTCAGCAACGTCCTGAAATGAAGATACGCGAGGTGGATCTCAGCCTTTCCGATTTTTACCTCGATTCATTGGCCTGGCTGAACCACAACAAAATTTTCTATTCCGATGATATTGAACTGGAGCTGAAGGGATTTGACCTGAAGTTGAAAGACCAGATCCATACCCTGACTGCGCGAAAGATCAGCTTTTCCACCCGGAAATCGATCATCCGGCTGACCGACGGGCAAATCTATCCTGATACCCGGCGCAATGAATTGTTGTCAGAAGGGCAACAGAACACGGTTGATTTCAGACTTCCGGAAATGACTTTTCGAAATATCGATCTGAAAAAGCTTTTTAACCGCAGGATCCTGAAATTTGATTTGCTCGACATCCGTGAACCCGACCTGAAAGTGATCCGTTACAGGGCTCCCCGGAATAAATCCCCACGGTTCCGCAAAGCAAGAGATTTTTTTGAAGAGCATAATGAAGACGTAGTTTATAACTTGTTGAAAAAATACGTTTACTCCATCCATGGTGAGGAAATTCGAATCAGCCGCGGGTATAGCGAGGTGATGAGGAACCAGAACGGGATCGAAAGAAAGATTGCTGCAGCCGGTTTTGATCTTTCCATGCAACAATTCCTGATCGATTCAGTCCATGGATTGAATCAACAGGGATATTTTTACAGTCGTGATTTTGACCTTGACCTTCACTCAGTCACCATGGAATCACCCGACAGCCTTCGCCGGCTCAGCATCAATCACCTGCAGGTCATCACCGCCGATTCGCTCATTCGGGCCGAAGATATCCGGATTGAACGACTTGGGCCTCCTTCCGGTCAAGCCTTTCCCCGAAAAGCACGCTCTCAGCTTGCCGTCAGTTTCACCCTCGACCGACTTTTACTGACAGGCCTGAATCATAAGAAATTATTTCTGGAAAAAATCCTGAAAGCCAACCATATCATCTTCGAAAATCCCATGTTGGCGCTTAAAACCGAGCCCCTGGCAGTGACAGACACTACAGATGAAGAACACGACCTGATTCCGGCAGAAGATCCCGTGAGGAATTTCGAAATCGGCAAATTGTTGGTGAAAAAAGGAACATTTTCATACAATGGACAGGAAGACCGCAGGGCTTCGTATTTCACCCTGAAAGATATCGATTTCTCCGTGGTCAATGCCAGGGTCCGTTTACCAAAGAAAAACCAGCATGACGGCCTGATCCGTTTTGATTCACTGCAACTCTTCGTTCTCCCCCTCCGCGCAGCATTAGCTGACAGCACCTACCAACTTGAAATCAGCGCCCTGGGCGTTGATTCTTACCCTGCCAAAATCATTGCCCAGGGCGTAAAAGTCTATCCCCTGACAGCCACAAGTACCCCGGCCGATACTTTACCTCGTTTTTCGGTTGAAATTCCCGAAATCAAAATCAGCGGTTTTTATTTTGATAAAGCCATTTTCGACAAAGAGTGGTCCTTTTCGCGCATCATCCTCGAAGAACCCCATCTTTTTATGGAAATGAATAAAAACGTGCTTTCCTCAAAAAAAAGCGTCGCGCGTAAAATCCAACCCTCCGTCACGATCCCGCCCATGATGAACATCCTGAAAATAGCATCGTTAAAAATCAACGAAGCCTCGGTGGCA
>Ga0209099_1003154_pt1 | contig 13675 bp, 15 predicted proteins | sample AD_JPNHW2_MetaG_FD_184430 | JGI IMG/M metagenome (GOLD analysis project Ga0209099, IMG submission 184430) | Active sludge microbial communities of municipal wastewater-treating anaerobic digesters from Japan - AD_JPNHW2_MetaG (SPAdes) (version 2) | ecosystem: Engineered > Bioreactor > Anaerobic...
GCTCAGTATTTTATACTTGGTCTTTCCGTCAGACCCGGCGAGCGGCCATTTCACGAACGAACCCTGACTGACCAGAGCCAGTGTTTTATAGCTGTCGTGGCAGCAAGTCCCGGCGGTATAGCGCCATTCCACATCAGCGCGGAGCCAGCCCGTAGAATTTTTCGGTGCCGTCTTTTTGACGATGGTGTCAAAACGGTCAAGGCACTTGTCCAGACTCCGGCGGGCATCTTTGACAGCATAGAGTATGCTGTCCAGAATTTGTTCACTGTTCTGCTGCGTGTTTATGCGGTTCAACGGCTCGCCGGACGCAGCAGGGACGGGTTCTTCAGTGCATCGATCAAGGTCATCTTCGAAGAGAAGGGAGGGGCAATTGCGGCAGCAGTCTGGGACGGTTCAGTCATGATACGGATCCTTTATTTACGGGATGGATGCAGTAGGGTTAACCTCCATTCCAAAAAGAAACTCAAGACGGTAGAAAAAGCGATGGATCGCTGGTTCACCGGTAAGTGCCGGGGAACCGGCACGGAGATTTCGCATCTTAAAAAGGCGGACGCGCATTGGTTTGTGGTGCGGCGCGGCGGTGTCTTCGCCGGAAAACATTGGTCAATCAGAAAACGAAGGATAGTGACGCCAGCTTCTCGGTTATCCAGGGGCCTAAGCACATCAGTTGCAGGCGGGATTCTCACAGGAGACGTGGCCTTCCGGGCGGATATGCACAGTACTACGATTTCGCTCTATGAACGGGGAGAACGCCAGCCGAGTATACACGGTTTTTATTCTGGCGCGGGCACTTGAGAATCAGCCCGCATCCCTTGTAGCCGAGCTCCAGCAGATGAAACTGAAACCGGCTTTATATCGTAACCTGCTGATCGCAGATAGATCCGGTAAGGTCGACGCATGGCATTTTTTTGCGAACGATCACGTTCATAAGCCAGCGGCGGATCCGATTCGGACTCAACGTCCACTGAGTGGCTGAGGATTCGCACAGCCATCAGCGTCCGAAGTCCACTCCGATTACAGAGCCGCATGAGTCGGGAAAGCGTTAGCGGATAGCGATAGCAGTCACGGGTTTCATACAGCTCGGCATAATAATGACGCACTTTTTCCAACACGAGATCGAGCAGCCTCTGCTGCCGGAGATCAAAGGATTCAATGGTTCCGGTTCCGAGCCATTTTCGCTGTTTCATGATTTTAAATCCTCATCTTTTATCGCTCCCGGCTGAACAAGGATCTCTTGGAATTGCACATGCGTTGGCGGCAGACGGCCCTTGATCTTGACGATACCTTCGCCCACGCCAAGCCGGTCCAGAAAGACGTCCTGATTACGTTCCAGAAATAACGCCTGTCGTGCGGAGATGATGTCGGCTTCGTGTGTTAGGGACATAAAGATTAACGTATGAGTATTGCCCAATACATAGATGGGAAGCATGGAGGGATGCTGGGTTATGGCGATCAACGCCTGACCGAAAGAACGGATCTCCCGGTAGACATTTTCAAGTCCACCATTTGAGGTTGTGCCATAGGTCGGTGCAGGAAAAATGTTGTGGGCCTCTTCGAGTACCAGCACATGCCGCAGGCGATCCGTCTCACCCTGACTCAGCCGATAAAGATGAATCCACCGCAGGATCGTTTCCGTGAAAAACGTCCGCACGGTTTTGGGCAGTTCGAGATCAAGTTCCAAAATTACGGGTTTATCGAGCAGATCTTCAAGATGTACGGGGTGCCTGGCGTTGAACGCCTTTGATGCCGGTCCGAATACGAAAGTCCGCAGGATACGCAGACAGCTGTCCCGCCACAGGGCTTTTCGTCCGCTGTATTTCCGGCGGTCCAACTGACTTTTAAGGTCGAAGAAATTGGGATACTCACTTGCAGCGCCAGGTTTTGCATAGAACCCTTTGGCCTCAAACTCCATATCCGCAAGCTCGGCGAGCACATCGGCAACACCCTGCCCGGAGACGTGAGTCTTCTCCAGCACGTCGGCAAGAATCTGTATCCATGTCTGCGGATGCACATTTGGGGGCGGGCGCAGCGGATTCCATGTAAATGGATGCGCGTCCCTGCCGACGGTGAACACATCGAGATCCTGCATACCGGGCAGACTTTTCAAATTCCGATAGCTTCGCTTCCAGTCTATCACAAGAAACGGAATTTTATTTTTCACGAATTGCCGGAGCAAATTGTACGCGACATGGGTTTTTCCCGAACCGGTCGTGGCAAAGATGCCGGTGTGCTTAACGAGATCGCGGCTATAAAGATACAGCGGCTGGGACAAGCGACCGGGATAGCGGATATCTCCAAGAAATATGTCGCCTCCTGTGTCCAGCGTATCGGACGGGGGTAACCGGACTGCCCGGTCATCGACCTGAGCGCCGAGATAAGAGACCGCCATCATCCGGATCATGCTTTCCGCCTCGGCCCGGGCCGCGGGATTTTCGGCGAGCTGGTAGTGCGTCCAGAGAGAATCTGCTGAAGGGCCTATCAGTGGCTTGAGCTGCCGGCACAGGCCGCGCAACTCCTCAGCCAGACCGAACATCATCCTCCATGTTGTGAATCAGTACTTCTTTCCGCTCTTTGCCTCGGGTGTCCTTGGAGACCTTGGAATTGCCCAGCATATATTTGGTTTCAATGGAGTCGATTTTGAAATCCTTGAAGATTTCCCGCACCTCGGGGGTGTCGTTAAGAGAGAGGATAAACCTGCCCTGAATGTTTAGTAAGGTGTCTCGTAGACGCAGAAAATCATCGCCTTTGAATGAAACCGCATAAAAGTCGGCCTTCCAATATGGAGGGTCAATATAGAAGAAGGTCTCCGGAGAATCATACCGCCGGATGCAGTCACACGCATCGAGGTTTTCAATGGTGGTTCTCGCCATCCGTTTGTGAGTTGTCCGCAATTTTTCTTCAACGGTTAGCAGGTTCAGGGAGCTTGGCCGCACGATACCGGTGCCGAATGTACGATTTACCGTTCGTCCTCCAAAGCCCATTCGCTGAAGCCGGTAATAACGCACAGCCCGTTGCACGTCCGTCAGCAGGCCGGGGTTCTGGTTCTTTTCCCGCTCGAATTCGGCTCGGGAAACGATGGTGAAATCAAGATAACGTAAAAATTCCGGCAGATGGTGACGGATCACGTTCCAGAAGTTGGCTAATTCACCATCCCTGTCGTTAAGAATCTCAACGCAGCTCGGTTTCTTGGTGAAATAGACCCAGGCTCCGCCGCAGAACGGTTCTACATAGCAGGTATGCTGCGGAATCCGTTCGACGATACGCTTGGCCAGCCTGGACTTTCCGCCCAGATAGCCCAGCGGGCTTTTCAGCGGCTTGCTCTCAGCCGTATCGGTATTGCGGGGTGTATGAGGTGATGGGGTTGTCATTATGAATTATTGAATACGCCTGTCGTCGGCTTGCTGGCACAACGGAATCGAGGCCGGGCAAAGCCTGTTGCGGCAGCGCGGACAGAAAACGGTTTCTGGCTTCGTTCCTTGAAAATCCTTCCCATGCGTTCAGGAAATCACGCATTACATTGGTCAGGTCACGCCAGCATTCGATATCTTCACGCCGCTGTGCGCCTTTAATCTGGGAAATGCTCTGGTTTATCTGGGATTCAATTCCAAAAAGATCCTTATTGAATCCGGGTGGGAACTGCCCCTGGATCTGAAGCAGTTTGTTATCGATGGACAGTTCCTCATCCAATAGCTGCTTCAAGTTTTTGGCCCGAATCCGTAACCGCTCAATAATCTGTACCGCAGTCACGGCCAGCCGGGTCTCGGCCAGTTCGGTTCGGCCATTCAGAATAGCCTCAAGTGCCGAGTGCTGTGCTCTTTCACGGGTGGTGTCAGGATGGGATTCCATGGGTTTGTTTTGTTGCCTTTTTGCCGTAGCAACGGGCTGTTACCATTTTAGAATGTCTACATTCTTTTAAAAATCTGGTGCTTGATTTGTGGGATGTCAGGTGCCTTGCCCCGTTTTTCCCACCGATCCATGGCAACCATATTCTTTAGAAGGCACTGTTTTGATGAATGGAAAAACTCCCTGTATCCAATGCATACCCTGTTCGGGGAAAACAACGGCTCGCCGTTTACCATGCCCTGAAAAAACCTGCTTCCGGCAGGCAGATTCTGGAGCAGGCCCGAACGGTCGCCCCATCCATGACCTACCAAGATCTTCGCCATATTCTTCGGAATTTTGAGGAGCGCGGTATTGTCGTCTGCCTGAACCCGAAATGCCAGACCGGACGGCTTCATGTGCTGGCTTCGGCGCTCGATACAGAAGCGTTTACCCGAAAGCAGATCGAACTCTGTGCGCAGATCGGCAGAGCCAAAACCCGGCTTGCCGTATTGAGGGATATCTCAAGGGATCGCTTGTACGGGAAGCATCCGCTGACCGCCACTGAGATCAGGAAACGGCTAAGAGAACGGTATCCATTGAGTCTCAACCATGTGATTGCCGCCCTTAAATTCTTAAGCGAGCACCGGCTTGTGGAAACGACTGATCATACGGATGTACGGCAAATGAAAATTTACCGGATTACGGATCTTGGAAAAACCATTCTGCACCATGTGCTGAGTGCAGAAAAAACACCATCTTTCGGAAACAGCCCCACACGTTAACCGTGTAATGGGCCAGAGCCGGATGTCGCTGCAAACCGGCCGGAAACCGAAAGATTTATATATCCCGACGCTTCTGAATAAACGTCTTTAAAGAGTAGGGATGCGTTGCCCTGTAGGAGCGTTCCACGGTTGGGGCGTAATACCAAAAGTTAAACGCACCTGCGCTCCCACTCTTCGAGGACAACATTTAAAACTAAAAAGAGGATGAGTGTACCGTGCCAATAACAGACTACAAAAGAAGGGCTCAGAAAGCCGAAAAACAGCTTATGGATAATCCGGAGATTCCGGAACAGAACAAGCGGATACTGCAAAGGTTCATGACCGCCTATGACGTAAGCGATGCCAGAAAGAACATCTTTCTGAACAAGGTCATGCCGCTGCTTGCTGAATTCAACCCCATCGAATCCGCGCTAACGGACCGGGACCGGATCAATGAATTGTTTGCCCGGCTCAGGCGGCGTTACAGACCGGCCACGTACGCCACGTATGTCAATGTGATCAGACGATTCCTTTCTTGGCTGGGCGATGGCGGCCGTCCGGCCAGCATGCGTGATATCAAACCGGGGAAAGCCAGCAGCAAGAAACGTGATCTTGAACCGGAGGACATGCTCACATGGGAGGATGGTCTGCGGATCTCGGATGTGCTGTGCAACATTCAGCTGCAGGCCGCCGTCCAGTCCCAGCTCGATTGCGGATTCCGGCCATCGGAATTCATTGACCTGAACTATGGCGATGTTGAAGTGAGCACCGGTCTCGCTGTATTTCATGTCAGGGGAGGCAAAACCGGAAGCCGTAGCGTTGTGGCCCATCGTTGTGTTCCTTCATTGCTGAAATGGATGGATGCCCATCCGACCCGGCGACCGGGCGATCCGCTTTGGATTTCGGAAGGCAGCATTAAGCAAGACGCTACCGGCCGGCTTCAAGTGATCCGCTACAGTTATCCTGCCATTGCCAAGCGAATCCGGGTTGCCGGACGAAAGGCGGGTCTTGGCAAACCTCTGGACTTTTACAACCTGCGTCATTCCAGCTGCGTGCTTGATAAAATGGATAACCTGCCGGTGGATCTGGCCGCAGAGCGGCATGGCCATGGGGTAAAGCATTTTGTTGGAACCTATGGTAGGTTGAGTGTGCAGGATGTCATGCGGCGATTTCATTCCCACTATGGAACCGGTGAAAAAGAAGAAGAGAAGCCGATGATTGAACACCAGACCTGTCCGGTCTGCAAAAGATTGAATGAACAGGCAAAAGACTGGTGCTCATCCTGCGGTACTCCCTTAAACGCCACAGGAGCGCGAGCGAGCGCCGTACAGAGCGGTTTGTTGGGTCAAGTGGGCAAAATCCCGGCTCAGGAAGAAATGGCGCAAATAAAGGCGGAATTGGCGGCCGCTCGTGAGCGGGAGAAAGAGTTCAGGAGAGAGCAGCTGTTCCTTCTTCAGCAGATGCAGGGGCTCAAAGAAGCATTGGGTCGTCCTCAGCCATTGGAGTATGGCATGCGTACTATTCTTACCGACCAGTAATATTTTGGCTATAAATCGCCTAAAACCCGCACATAATACCGAGCGGTAATATTCGCGGGCATCGATGGTGGATTATACCAATCCTAAACGCCCGGCTCTGGAGCGAATCAACTCCTTAAAGCGATCTTTCATGCGATCTGTACAGAGTCCTTTCCCGAGTAGTTCGAGTGCCGCGTCCAGATTGGAGGAAAACCGCGAGAGCGTATTCATCGCCTGCTTTTCGGTCAGTTGCAGGGATTCGGCAAGCCTCATAAAATCGTTTCGGCTTAGACGGCTTTTCCGGCCATTCAAAGTGAGTGCGGTATCCTCCGTGTCTTCGGGCAGTAGCAGTTGAGTCGGAAGCAGATCGTAGGCAGGAGACAAGGCAATTGACCCGTCCGGCAGATGAAGCAACGAAAAGTTCTTCAGATGCATGTCGGAATTGCCGGTAAGAAAACAGTAGAGGGTCAACTCAAAGAAGCGCAGGGCATCAAAGAGTGAATTATCGCAATGGCGGATAATCGCTTTGCCGACTTGCTCCATGGAGCCCCTGTATTTTTGCTCGGTCAGGCGGTCGGTAAGCTGGCACATATCTTCCATATGCAGCTTAGAGCCTTCTTTACGATCCATGCGCTTTGTGATGAAGGCCAGTTGTCCGTCTTCCAACGGAATCAATCCGCATTCAGCTGTCGTAATGTCAAAACATTCGGCCATACGCATCGTCACATGCTCGAGCTCCGGCATCTCAGGATACTGAGTGACCGGGGCCTTCAGGATATATCCCCCCTCCAATCCAACAAGGGTCAACCTTGAATCCTGCCGGCTTCCATCCCGCTCAAGGTGCATCGAAAGCTTTGGCTGGATGCCGGGCACAGCAATGTGCCGGCGAACGACATTCTGCGCCAATGCATTAAGATCCTTCCATGCATACGGCAAATCCGGGGGGATGGTGGAACCAAACAGCTTTTTGCAGCAGGATTCATGATACAGCTTTTGTGGTTCGTCCAAGGGCTGGAGACAGGTGTGGCAAGTTTTCTTATTCATCATCACCCTCCAGTGGAACGACAGAAACCGCACCAATGCAGTCGCGGCAACAGGCCAGCAACAAGCCCATCCGGTCGCGCGGATTAAGCTTCCATGTTTGTTCGGCAATATCCAGAAGCCAGCCTTCAGGGATTAATCCGTCGAAAAACGGAAACAGCCGCTTGTCTTCGTAAGCTTCTGCGCGTAGCGGAAGCGTCAAGCTGACAGCTGCCGCATCCGTCCGATCAAGATATTCAGGCGAATATGAAAACACATAGCGGTTGCCGTGCTCTTCAAGAGTGCCGGCAAAACGGCCGTCCATAAAAATACTAGCTTTTCTCATGTCCAGCCTCCATGCGATAGGCATTGGGTTCCAGGCGATGACCAAACAGCGCCAGTACCTGATTGACCTTGTCCATGCGTAATGAGTCCTTGCCTTGCTCCAATTCACGGACGAAGCGCAGGCCGACTCCCGCACGATCCGCCAGGTCCTTTTGGGTTAATCCCATTGAGCGCCGCCGGCTCTTAACAAATTTAATCAATGGATCGTTCATATTATCCCCTTTCGGGTATACATAGTTCTGATTAATTTATAATAACCCCTTTCGGGTATAGCAAGGCAAAATTTTATAATAATTGCCCCTATCGGGTATAGATCACGTGCCATCCATTCAAGCTTCCCACTGATTCAGGGCAATCTTTTAAAAAGTACGGATAATGATACTCCTATGGAATTAAAACAAAAATCCAAACGGAAGAAAGGAACGAAGGTTTCCCACAACAAAGCCGAAGGCGATCTGTCCGGCCATCTGACCGACATCCAGCTAAAACTGGACCACATCATTGACCGTATCAAGGATTCGCTCTACCAGCGGAATATCCGTGACCATGAGGAGGATGGACAATGAACAATATCCAGCTCTGCGGCACTGTCGCCGGCAGACCCGCCCCGAGTTATGACGGGACAGCGATCTGGTTCAATTTGCGAGCCAGACATCCTCCCGTCATCCCCGGTCTCCCGCCAGATATAGCCCATGTTCCCTGCCGTGTATTCCGTGCCTCCCCGGAACGGCGGGAAATCCTGCTGAGAAGAAAGCATCGAAACGTTCGTGTCGCGGCAGCCGGTCGATTAGAACGGATTGTCTCCGAAGGCGGCGGCAGCCGGAAAAATAACGGCAACAACAGACGGCAGGACAGTGGACTTGAAATGATCGTCAACCCGCAGGGGTTGCAGCTGCGGCGGGGGAGATAAATGTACTCGCCCAGAATCTACGAGAACCAGATTCCCAGCCTCTATCATGCTGCGCAGAATTTGGACGTGCCGATGACCCAGTTGGCAAATTCTTTTGTCTATTACGGGCTGGCTACCGGAGATTATGGAACGGCCGCTTCTCATCTTTTGCCGCCTCCAAACAAGGTGCTGCCGGAAGGCGTTTTGCCGAAGATGCCCATCTTCAGCCACCACTATGATTCCGTGCGGGATTTCCTGATGGAGCCGCGATTTGTTGCTCCGAAAAACGCGACCTTTGAGCAGCTCATCAATCTGACCCTGCAGGACATTCTTCACAGGAACCATCGCCGTGATAAGGGTAAGCAGGCATGAGCAGGTTCGGTCGGCACGGCTTATTGAACGAATATAAACGCATGTAAGTTGTATAAAATACAACTATCTCGCCTTTAATGAACACATCAAGTTGGAGCTCGATACGCCGTCGCCGCTTAAGATGTGCGGCCCTTCCTGCGCGATCCCCGTGAACTTCAGCTCTGGAACGAGGAGTTTTTCATGCAGCTGATTCCGCAACTGCGGGCCGCTGGCAACTGATACGGCCGGGAAGCCGCCGGTTTGTATGCGTGAAACAACCCCGAATTATCCTTTATTCGGGTTGTTTCGGGCCTATTCCTCTCCTGAAACAATTCTTTCTTAGCACACATGATTATTGCTTTTTCACTACCACCATCTATATAACCCCATAAAATCAGTTTTAGTTTATCAGGATAGTCCATATCTGAAGAGGGTTTTATGGCCAATTATGCACTTGTCATTGGGATTAATTATAAAGGTTGCGCCGCATATCTTGGCCGTGGCTCCTGTGTTCAGAATGCAATAGAAATACATAACTTCTTTGTTGCGTCAGGATATGCACGCTCGGAGTTACTGCTCGAATCAAATGCGGATTTTAACAGCATACACAAAGCATTAAAGTCTATCTGCGAAAACCTAAAAAAAGGAGATACTTTCTGTCTGTATTTCTCTGGGTATGAGGATGGATTACTAAATACTGAATGCATCGTCCCATATCATGCTGGGAAAGAGGAGGAGCAGCCCGCAAAGTGCTTGTCTCTAAAAACGATTGAAGAGATAAGCAGGAAATCTGGTGTTGAAAGGATGCTAATTTTAGATTGGGAGAATATATCCGGCCAGAGCAACGATCTTTGTGAAAAAGCTATTGCTAGTTCTGTAGATCATGCTCCAACCGACTCCCCAATTGGCATCTTTTGCGGCCAACCCCATGACTTTGCCTGCCTTCCTGAAAGGCAACGCAACAACCTGTCTTTCACCTCGACTCTTCTCAATATATTTAAGGATAGAGTTGAAGCCGGACTTGCGATTTCATTCCCAAGCGCCTGCAAACCGGTGTCAAAAAGGCTATTGGAATGGGCAGATCTTTTTCCAGAAAAAGGGTTAACTAGCTTTTATAGTAATACAAACGGAACCGAGATCGTAATCCATTCCGGGAAAAGAACAATATCTGACCTGTCGGGTAAAAAAAGAATTAAAGCCGAGGCTGATGAGTTACTGGGAAAAATGCTTGAAGATCATACCCTCTGGAGAAAGAACGATCCACCCGTTAATGGTTTATATCAGCTGAATTCGACAAAACTACGACAAATCATTGATGTATATCGAAACGAAAATTTGGGCACTATAAATTTAGCCAACCGAAATTTGAGTGGGGCTGATTTTAGTTCTTCTGAACTCATCGAGGGAATAGATTTTTCATATTCAGATCTTTCTTGTTCAGATATTTCAACATCTTCCTTAGTTAACATAAATTTTTCACACTGCAGCTTGAAGTCTGTTGAGTTTCTCTTTTCAGACATATCCGACTGTAATTTCAGTTATTCTGATTTGACTGATTCCAATCTTGGTCGGACAGATATAGAGCATTGTATTTTTGACCAATCATCAGTACACCGGGCAAACTTTGAAGAGGCTATGTTAACAGAATCATCTTTTCGGCATGCCAATTTAACACAAACAAATTTGTCACGGGCAGCAGCTATTGATTGTGATTTTACCGATGCTAATTTGTCTACATCGCTGTTAGTTAGAGTTAACTTTGCTGGATCAACCCTGACTGGCGCAGGATTATACGGAACTGCTCGAGCAGATTGGTGCATCAAAGATGTAAAATGCCAACATGTGTATTGGGACAAAGATGGAAAGGAACGATTCCCTCCAGACAACGATTTCCACGAGGGGGAATTTTCCACGCAATACCGTCCCTACTCCATGTTTTCCTATACGTTCAAAGAAGGTTTTACCCCACTTGATTTGATGCTGGCAACGCACATTGTCGATCAAATCAACGCGGCCGATATAGGCTTTACCATTAAAATTGACAACGCTTCTGTTCGGGGCCTCAACCCAACGCTGAATTTCATCATGGAATCTGGCGATGACAAAAGAGCGGATGCTCAAGAACTGTTCACGCAGGAATATGAGAAACAAATTCAAAAGCTAAAAACAGAGCTTCAAAAAGCGAACGAGCAACTGCTGACTGAGCGCGGAGCCCGGGCGAACTTTGCGGAAAAACATTTAGAAATATCCGCCAAGCACCAGCAAATCATGAATCAATTTTTTACGCCTCTTCTGGCCGAACTTCTGCAACGAAAAGATCCTCCCATCAGAAAACGGTTGAGCCATCGAGAATCGGAACAGTCCAATGGGAAAGTTCAGAAAGTGATGCTTTGCGACAAATCCTTGACAGTCCAGATCGGTGAAAATGAACCGGTTGCTTTTGGCTCGGTCAAGCAGTATGCAGTGTTCAAAGCAGTTATACAGGCTTCAAAAATTCAAGATCAGCGAGTTGATCTTGAGCAGATTGCAGAGAGCGCCGGAGAAATAGAGAGCGCACTGACCCCAGCAAAAGAAAAGAAAAGGCGGGGCTGGCAAACCATAAACAGGGCAAATGAGGTCAGCGGCATCTGCCATGACCTGAGAGAATACTGTGAAAAGAACGGACAACTGGGCTTCTTGATGCCCTTGATTCTTCAAGCATATAAAAAGTCAGTCCCTCTTGCAGGTTATGAGATAGAAGAGGTCGAATTTATTTCCGATGGACGCCCCATCTCCGACTACTGATTTTCTGTTTTCTTCTTTCTAGGGTGCTTTACCCAAAGCGCCCCGCCGACGGTCAATTCCGGTCTCTATCCCAGAACTTTTTATGCCGCGCCCCTTGTTCAAGGGCCCCTTTCTGCCAAATATGACGAGTTAATAGATCGCGCGATATTGCGCAATATCGTTGTAAATCCTTTTTGTTGAGTATCTTACGAATCTGGCGGATAACAGAATTCGTTAAACAACAGAAAGGAAGACGTGATGGACATTATATCATGGATCTGGAACGGCTACTCCAGCCTGACCTACAATCTGCCCTCGACCGTGTTCTCTTTTCTGCTACGGGCCAACCTGCTGCTTCTGTGCCCCGTTATTGCCGCCTACATAGGATTCTCACAGATTGGGCGCAGCCATCAGCTTCAGGCCATCCTGATGGTAATCGGAGCCTTAGTTGCTATCAGCATTCCGCTAGAGTGGCTGACAGTACCATCTGCCTGGCGGCCCTGGACAATCATTATTCTCTTGGCGGGGTGCTGGTACCTACCGGTCATCTTTTCTTTCCTCGCACATCGGGGACTGGGCACTCAGGCAAGAGTCCTTAGAGCCACGCGAATCACACTGGTCCTCCTCCTCGTGCTAAACCTGATTTTCTTTGGAGGGCAGCAATGAGCATAATTCGTCAACTTATCGACTTTTTCAATGGGAACGCTCCGGCCGCAACATCAGGAGGGCAGGCCGCCCCGTCACCAGCTCCGGCGGCAACGCCATCAAGTTCCTCCGGCAATGGCTTCGTCACATCAACCGGCAATCAGCACGTTGAGCGCAAAAAGGTTGTTTTCCGGCGGGTGGGGCCGAACGACATCGTCTCCGAATCCGAAGAGCAATGGAGGCAGGACAATGGTGTGATAGAAGGCGATATCCTGAAGACCCGGGCCATTACCGCCTCTGGACAGCTGGCCGAACCTTCTCAGTTGCAGGCGGTCTGCAGCGTCTGTAACCGGCTGGAGGATGTTGTCATTCGCTCGGAAATCAGCCATGCGACCCTCTGCCGGGTCTGCCAGCGCAGCTTTGAAACGCCTGACGGGCGCAGGATCACGGTTACGCCGCAGGAGCATGCGGAGCTGACCTATCGATTCGATACGTGGGCGCGACACGACATCGTCAAACGTAAAGGGGCCGGAAAATGAAATCTGCAGACGAGCCGACTCTTCATAAGCTGATCCTGTCGAATGCCAAACGCATGCAGAGCATGGGGCTTCAGTATCGTAAAGACCTTCAGTTTGCCAACAAGCTTGGCCGTGCGCTGGATACTCTGGAATTCCAGCAGGCGGTTCGTGGCAATGAAATGGTTCCTGACCTTGATCCCGGCATATCTCTTGAGATCGGTAAAACCGCTGGCAGGGGTCTGCCGTACCGGATTCGCATCAGCGACTTGACGACGCACGCGGTCATATGCGGAGCATCCGGTTCCGGCAAGACGACTCTCATCGTCCGGATCGTGAATGCGCTTCTGGGCGAACAGCGCATATTCTTTTTTGACCACAAAGACGAAGGCCTGCGTTTTGTAAATAAAATCCAGGATGCAGTCTATATTCCAATGGACCGGCAGCGGTGGAACTGCCTGTCGGGTATCAGCGATCAGCGCGGCTACATTCGGTTCATTTGCTCTCAGCTCACAAAACTGATGGCGCTGCTTCCGGTTACCTCCAATGCGGTGCAGGCCAAGCTGCTGGCGCTCTGTTCTGATCACAGTAATCTTCCTGCTGTTGCCGATCTGTCCCGTGTATTTCTGGTGCTGGCGCAGAAAGATCTTCGCTCCAGCCTTCATACCGCGTCGAAAGGCTTCTCTGATCTGGCTGTCAACATGGGACGGTGGGCTGATGTGCGGCAGGGCCATTGGCCGTTTGATGATTACCTGCTGAGCGTTATTCCGCTCAAAGATTGCCCGGGGGCCTTTGAGTTTTTTTATATAGCCACGATGTTCCGCCAGCTGATGGATCGGGCCACGGTCGGGGGGCATACAGGCAGCCTCAAGCAGCTTATCGTGTTTGATGAAGGCCGCGGCTTTTTCGGAAGGGAGATGGAGCCATTATCCGGCAGCGGGCGTGGGAATTTGCAGGCGGAAATTTTCACGAAGAGCCGCTCCTACGGCATCGGCAATATCATCGGAACGCAATCCATCTCCAACTTGCAGTCCTCCGTCGTCGACA
>Ga0209099_1003155_pt1 | contig 13674 bp, 23 predicted proteins | sample AD_JPNHW2_MetaG_FD_184430 | JGI IMG/M metagenome (GOLD analysis project Ga0209099, IMG submission 184430) | Active sludge microbial communities of municipal wastewater-treating anaerobic digesters from Japan - AD_JPNHW2_MetaG (SPAdes) (version 2) | ecosystem: Engineered > Bioreactor > Anaerobic...
CCGCCGTCGAAGGTGAGCGCATCATGGCTGACCTGGTGGCTGAGGATATTGAGCGCTTCCACGTGACCCAGCCTGGCGCGCTGGATGACTGCGCCGAGGTCGAGGATCGCGCGCCGCGCCAAGAGCGCATCGAGACGCGGCTGAAGCGGGAGGGATGGCGATGAAGCCCTACCGCTGCCGCGCCTGCTACGTCGAGCGCGCGACGGTGCTCTGCCGCGAGTGCAGGGCGCCGCTGTGCGATAAGCACAGCTATATCCGCGTGGACGGCAATAACGCCAGCATTACCAAGCATGCGCCGGTGTTGTGCGCCGCGTGCTATGAGAAAATGTATGGGATGAAGCCATGAATAAAATCACCTGTAATCTCGCTGCGGTCCTGAGCGAGCAAAAGATGACGCAAACCGAGCTTGCCAAGCGCGCCGCCGTGCCGGTCGACCCCAATGACGCGAACGCGGTGCCGCTGGCCTACTCTTGCCGCGGTGGTGATTTCCGCCTGCGGCCGGCCAAGACCTCAGAGGACGATCTCCAGGATCCGCGCTGGTGCCGGGACCATGCCAGGCGTCTGCACAAATGGATTGTCGATCATTGCGCGTGGGGGGTATACCAGGAAATCAGATCTATCATGGCCGCCGAGAACAGGCTGGCCGAGGAACGCGCGAAGGTGGCGAAAGGGCGGGAACATGTGGGGTAATATCTGCGGATGGATTGCTCACCTGCTTCCGCGGCGCGTCGTGTTCGCGGCGCTCTTGCGGGTGATCGGTCACAGCGTCGAGCTGGACCGGCATAGGGGATTAAGCCGGATCACTGCCACCCGGCTCATCGAGGAGTGGCGGGAGGTGGTCAATGGAGAGGAGAGGGAAAGAAGATGAAGAAACCATTAAAAAAGAAGCACGCCATTAAGCGCATAAAGGATCTTATTGGTAGCAATAAAATAAGCTCAATCAGATGCTGTATGTCTGTCAAAGAACACCGCGACAAAGACGGTATTGTAACATATGCCCCTTGCGATGAGACAATAACCATAAACATAGTACAGTCATGATCTACGCCGCCCTATTTGCCCTGATTATTGGCGCCGCATTTTTCCATGCGGTCATGGACGCCAACGCTCACCTGCGTATCCATCTGGCGCAGCACCCGCTCCGCGATTCGTGGCATGTCGCGCAATGGCTGCGCATGGCGTGCCTGATCGGCATCGGCCTTGCCTGGTCACCCTGCGCCCGCGACCCATGGGCCTGTGCCATCACCGCCGTCTGTGGGGTGGTGCTTGGGCGTCTGGTCTGGACAGCGGTATACAAGACGCCGTGGACCTGGTATCGACTGGATGAGACATGGCATATCAGCACCGGATGGAAGTGGCTGGATAAACTGTTGGGCTTGCACTGGTAGGGATACTGGATGGCGATGCTTGCTCTCGGGCTGGATGATGGCGAATATTTTGAGCTGCCCTACACGTTCGGGGAGGATGATGATGCGGACATGGCTGCGCTGCAGGCGTTGCGCCTCTTTGCCGGCCAGGTCCGATATGCCCAGATCATCTCCGCGCCGGGCGAGACCGTCCAAGCTACGGGCACGCTCGACGATATAATTACCACTGCCGTGGTTGCGGCCCTCAAGGCGAGCGACTGGAGCCAGAAGGATGCGGCGGATCGGCTCGGCATGACTGCCCATCAGATAAATTATCGCATCCGCCTGCACAAGATCACCCCGCCGCCAGGGCACAAAAACGCCTGGCGGGCCAATAAATCGGCACGGTAATTGCAGATATTGACATACACAATCTAGTAAATGAGAAAGAAATGTGGTGAGCGACGACGCAAAAAAAGCAAGGCTTAAGCGTTATTCCGACAAAGAGATTATGGCCGCCCTGCGTGATTCTGGTGGCCTAATTGAGATAGCTGCTCGCGAGCTTGGATGTAACCCGACCACTATTTACCGCCGCATCGAAAAAAGCGAAAAGGTGAGTGGCGCTGTTGCCAGAGAGCGCGAGTATAGCATCGATCTTGCCGAACGCAATCTTAGGCGAGGGCTTGAGAGCGGTGAGCAATGGGCTACGATTCATGCTCTACGTTACCTTGGGGGCAAGCGCGGATATATTGAAAAACAGCAGATAGAGCATGGGGGAACTATTATCATCACCCCCCCCAAGCGCAACGACGACGAGGAGCCCGATGCCGGCGGCGATTGAATTTGCGGGAACCTATGCCGACTACCTCGGTAAATTCTCGCGCTACCAGGACGACCAGAGCCGCTATCTGGTATGGTACGGCGGAGCCGGATCAGGTAAATCGCATGCAGCCGCTACCCGCGTGCTGTTCCGGCTGATGTTCGAGCCGGTCAATCACCGCATTCTGGTGGTGCGCAAGACCTTCCCAAGCTTGCGCAAGTCCTGCTTTGCCCTGCTGCAGGACAAGATCAGACAGTGGGGGGCATCGGATTATTTTGAGGTGAACAAATCCGATCTGACGCTGACATTCCGGCCTAACGGCAATCAGATCATCACCGCCTCAATGGATGATCCGGAGAAGATCAAATCTATCGAGCGGGTAACCTCAACATGGATCGAGGAGCCGACCGAGATCACCGAGTCAGAGTTTACACAACTTGATCTGCGGTTGCGCGGGGATGTTGGGACCTACAAGCAGCACATCCTGACGTTCAACCCGATCGATCAGAACCACTGGCTGAAAAAGCATTTCTTCGACCGGAACGTCGATAATTGCACCATCGATCACAGCACGGCGTGGGGAAATCCATGGATTGACAGGGAGTATCTTAAAATCCTGGAAGGTCTGGCCGCCCAGGACTCAACCATGCACGACGTGTATGCCCTCGGCAAATGGGGCGTGCTCAAAAACATCATCTATACCAATTGGGACGTCGTGCCGGAGTTTCCGGAGAATTGCGATTATGTGATCTACGGCCTGGATTTCGGGTTTAACAACCCGTCGGTGCTGGTGCGCATCGGCGAGAAAGACGGCGAGATGTACTGGGAAGAACTGCTCTATCAGTCCGGATTGACCAATGACGACCTGATCAAGCAGCTTGCCGAGTTGATACCCAACAAGCGCGATTACATCTACGGCGACACCGCTGAGCCTGCCCGGATCGAGGAGATAGCCCGCGCCGGATACAATATCCATCCGTCCGACAAATCAGTCAAGGACGGGATCGATCACTGCAAGCGTCGCAAAATACACGTGACCGCAGGCAGCTCAAACGGCATCAAAGAGCTGCAAGGATACCGGTACAAAGAGGATAAGAACGGGACCGTGCTGGATGAGCCGGTCAAGTTCAACGATCATTTTTGCGACGCCGGCAGGTATGCGGCGTATACACACTCGAAGCGCCATCCTGGCGCCTGGTCGGGAATTTCCATAAAAAGCAAGAGGTAGATCATGAACCTAAAGTTTTGGGGCAAGGCGCCATCCTTGCCGGCGACCGCGCGCACAACCATCCGCCGGGCGCAGACTATCGACCCCTGGCAGCGCGATGTTATCGGTCGGCTCTCTGGCACCATCGAAGTGCGCGGCAGTCTTGACCTCTATGATCTGGTCAGGGAGGTGTCCCCGATTCTGGATGTAGCGATCCTGAAGCTTGTGCAGCTGGTCGGTGATTTCCGGATTGACGCCATGGGCAACGCCCGGGCCCAGGAGGTGCTGGACGCTACCAAAAAACAGGTCAGGGTCGGCTGGATCGACGGAGGTTTCTCCTCGTTTATGACCCAGATGGTTGACTCGGCGATTGCCAAGGGATTTGCACTAGGTGAGTTGGTCCCGGATGCGCTTTTAAAAGGCGTCGACAGGCTTAAGGTGGCCAGGGCCAATGATTTCCGTTTCATGGTTGACGACACTGGAAGGCTCGCCATCGGCCAGATGGATAAATTCGGATTCAGGCCTGTTGAGCTGGCCGATCAATCGCTGATCTATTACCTGGCTTTCGATCTGCGCGACGGGCACCCCCAGGGCGTGTCGCTCTTGAACAGTCTGCCGGCAGTGGTAAAGACGGTTATGCGCATCCAGCATGCAATCGACTCGACCGCATGGCGTGTAGGGGATCCCACATTCCTGATCCTGCAAATGGCGGGTGACGATCAATCTGCTGACGACCTAAAGTCTGATCTTGGCGCCAAGGCCGCAGACCTCCAGGAGGCGATGCTCACCCGTAAATCCGGAGGATTGATGGACCTTGGATTCGGCTACGCCCCGAATGGAAAGCTTGAGGTCAAGGTCCTGGGAGGGGATGCTCAGCTGCCAGACCTGACGGTGCCCACCAAGATCACCATGGAGCAGATTGTAGCCCGCACGGGATTGCCGCCTTTCATGTTCGGCCTGTCCTGGTCGACCACCGAGCGCATGGCCAAGGAGCAATCTGACATGCTTACCTCCGAGGTCTGGGCGCGCCGCAGCCGGATGGATTCGATCATCGACAGGGTGTTTACCACTGCGCTCCTGCTCAATGGCTTGAACGGCGTGAAGTGGAAGCACGAATGGGACCCGGTCAACCTGCAGGACGATGAAAAGACCGCCCGGGCAAGGCTGCAAAATGCCACCGCACAACAAAAAGAGATCGACGCCCGCCTTGCCCTGCTCGATGCAGCACTGATCACCCCCGACGCCTTTGTCAGCTACCTGGTAGGCCACGGGATAGAGACCGAGGAGGCCGTCAAATCCGCCGGCGGCATCGATGCGATTGCCGCTAAGTACCTGGACAGCAAGGCTACCCGGGTTGCAGTCATGCTCACGAGGTCGATATGATCGAGTCTGTGCTCAGAGATGAGTGCATTCGCCGTGGTCTGGCAGGCGGCGACGACGATCAGTGCGGATGCGAGTTCCCGCATATCCATAGCAAGGGTCCGTCAGCTGATGAGCTGCTGTTCTCCTCTCGCCAGAACCGCAATCCCAAAATGGAGGCTCTGCAGCGCCGGTTTTTTAAGGCGCTGATGGAGCGTACCAGCTATCATGAGGGCCGGATGCTCGAGGCCCTGGGCCTGCCGGATATTACCAGAATCCGCCGGGCGATCATCGCCGGCTCCATGCCGGAAACCGGCGATCCGTGGCGCTACAACGATGTGATGGCGCTCAAGCTCAAGGCCATCATAAAGGACTGGCTGGAGGATCTGCTCCCGGTCGAATACATCCAGACCGGCAAGGGCATCTCCGAGGATATCCTCAAGATCAAGTGGATCATCGTCCGGTTTATGCTTGAGGCGTTCGGACTTGAGGCGCAAGAGCAATATGAAGCCATTGATGCACTCGAGGATGGCACTATCGTCTCTCTGGTGATGCCCGATCCGACCAAGGCATATTTTCGGGCGATGCTGTCCGATGCGGGCCGCCGTATCACCACCGAGCTTGCCGTATCCAGGCTCGGAAAGGTGCGCGATGCGCTGATCGACATGTCGCTCAAGGGGCGCTGGCCGATAGAGGTTGGCCGCAAGCTCCATGACCTGATCGGCGAGGGGGCCGCCTGGTACTGGCTCCGAATCGCACGCTCTGAGGCAACGCTGGCCGCCAATGCAGCGTTTGACCAGATGGCCGCCGCCAACGGCACGAACTATGAGGAGTGGGATGCTGGGCCTGGGTGCTGTATTATTTGCGCCTGGCTGGATGGCAAGGTATGGCGCACGGGCGAAGGCCCTGAGCCGGTCAGTGATACCCATCCGCATTGTATGTGTGCCCGGATAGCTACTTATGGACGTGGCGGGCACTCATGGGAGTTACAGCCCCACTGGGACCGGCCATCACCGTATAAAACAGATGCAAATGGCAATCCCGGCAAGCCGTGGACTAAGGAAGAGCTTGATAAAATGCGCGAACAGTTGCAGCCAACGCGCGGCGGGCAGTTCCCAATGCCGCCAAAGGAGGAATGATGCTTTGCATTGGCACCGGATGGTGTGCCCAGAGAGAGGGGCATAATAACCCGCTAAGGTCGGAGCTGCAGAATAGCCCATGGTGGTTGCATAAATATTGGCTGCTGCACATCGATGCGCAAATCAAGGAGTTTATGAGACTGGAGGGATTATGAGCAACGAACTATTACGCGAAACCGCTTTCAGGATTCGGGCTGAGTTCCGTATGATCCACGAGAAGATCGATCTGTTTATGATCAACAGGGGTGGAGACGAAGTAGTTGCCGCCATGCCATTAGAATACCAGAAATTTGATCGATCAGCAATGATTGCCCCGTTTGTTTCCGTCTCAATTTCTGAGGCACAACAGTTGATGGATGAACTATGGCGCTGTGGATTGCGCCCGTCTGAAGGGTCGGGAAGCGCCGGGATGATGAAGGCGACGCAGGACCACCTCAACGACATGCGCAAAATAGCTTTCATGTCTCTCAATAAGTGCGGGATAGGCCCGCGCAAAGAGGAATGATGAAATTAGGCGAAGAAAAAATACTCGGTCGCCGATGGGTGAGCGGCTATCGCTGCCCGTGCGGGAAATTGTTCGAGGCTTTCCGTGTCGGCTATCATGCTGTAATTCCGGTTCCTGATGTGTGCCCTTTATGCGGGGAACCAGGGCGCGATTTCGAGGAAGGATCGATCTTGCTTGAGGATTATACTGTCCGCGAAAAGTTAGGGTGGTTCTTTCGCTACACGGCGGAGCTTTCCCGGTCCATTGAGTTCAAGCCGTTTCCCGCAGAGTATGACAATGGGATTCCTGTTATAACCAAGCAGCAACTGGCATCTGCAAAAATAGTGAGACTTACCTAATGCCCTCCTACACATGCACGATCTGCGGCAATAAGGTTACCTATCCGGCTGGCGATGGGCCGCTGCATCAAGAGCGGCGCTTTGAGTGCGCCTTGTGCTATACCGTGATTCACTCGCGGCGGTTTCCAAAGCCAAAACCAGGGGCAACCGTCATGTTTGGGCCGGCAGGACCAGGGATAGGGGATTACCTGTTCAAGAATTACCTAATGGAACAGTTCCGCCGCATGTTTCCAGAGACTGAACTTCTCGACGTCACTGGATCGGGAACCATTGGAACACAGATCGGCGCTGACCTCATATTCTGGGCGGATAACGCCGGCGCAATGAACCCCCCGCCTCAAGGCGCGATCCCCTACATCCTGATCAATGAGGTACGCGCTTTTGTGCGCTCCACTGGACGCATCCCCGGATTGTGGTTTGAGCCTGAGCAGAGTGCGTGGGGCCTGACCGATCTACGCAAGACCGTTCTCGTCAATTTTCGCAACATTGATCGCTGTTCGCCCAAAAACGTCACAGTCGACGAGGCCAAGGGTATTTTCCGGTACCTCGACAGGCTCCGGGAAATCGGCGACATTGACAGCATTATCATGATCGGCAATGACGCGCCGCTGCCCATGTCATGGCTGCCAGAGTACGCCATTGACCTGCGCGGCAAACTATCGCTGGGCGAAATCGCCTGGCTGTGCCGCCACGCCATGATGACTATCGGCAAGGACAGCGGCGTCCTGCATATCGCTGCGGCCGCTGGTGGCTATGTGGTGGGATGGGGCTACAGGCTGCGCCAGTGGATGCCGATTGCTGAGGAGGGACGCGCGACGGCTCTGCTTGACGGTGACAGTATGGAGCATTTTTACGAGGCCATCACCCGGACCTCGACCAACCGCAATATAATGTTGGTACAATATTTGCCTGATAACATGCCAAAGTGGGCACGAGGATAAATATTAGGGTGAAGATCATGCCGAAAGCTACATGCTCGAGATGCGGCTTGCAATTCTGCTACCCGGCGGGCGACAAAAATGAACACCTATGCGCCAGAACCGGCTTTGTCGGCCAGTTTGGCGAAACCCGGACGCCGCCGGTAAAATATTTTCAAGACGATTCGGTGGAGGTCAAAAAGGATGCCGCGGGACCAGCAGAAGAAGGAGCAGGTGTACGGCGCGGACGATATCGCCGAAATCCTGAGACAGATCATGTCCAAACAGATCAGAGCAACGATTGAGCTTCGGCACGACGGCAGCGGCAAGGATTTGTTTACCTTCTACTTTACCAAGATCAACGCCGCTGACCTCGCCTTAAAATAGTTTTTTTTCATACCATTTGAGCGGTAACCAACAAACGGGCCGCTATGATCGGGACGGCATTCTCCTGCCCTCTCCCGGTTGTAGCGGCTTTTTTTATTTTTCATAGGGAAAAACAAGACATGACCAAACAAAGGGTCATTGAATACGCCAGGCCGCAGATCAAGGCGGTTACTGCGACAGACGAGGAATGGGAGCTGATCAAGAGCTTCATGGTCCGTCCGGACGAGTTTAAGCCGGAAGATGTTCGGACCTACAAGTTTCATCTGGCTCACAATTTCGTCGACCGTGACGGCGAGCGCTTTACCTCCGGGACATTGGCGCAGTTTGCCAAAACCATCGTGGGCAAGGAGTTTTTGATTGCGCACAGCTGGGGGCCTCCGGGTGAGGGCAAGTTCTACGGTGCTGAAGTACTGCAGGTCTCCATCGACGAAGCGATGGGAATTGCCTCCGATCATCCCGATCCTGAAGGTCTCCGTAAGCAGCTGGAGAGGATCACTGGGATTGACGGGCAGATTGCCTTCCTCGATGTCAAGATGTACATGCCGTCAGACTCGCCCTGGGCGCGCAAAATCGACCTGGGCATCAACACTCATGTCTCGATAGGATTTTCCGCCGGCCGCCCCGCTGAGGTGCTCGACGAAAACAGCGTGGTGCTCTGGCGGGAATACAAGTTTCAAGGCGGAGCGAAGCGCACCGAGGCCCTGGAAGGCTCATTGGTTTTTCTGGGCAGTCAGTACGGCGCCGGCTCCAAAAAACAACCCGATGAAGGAGATTCGGAAATGATCAAAGTCAAAATTTTTGGCAGGGAATTCGATCTCGACAGCGAGAAACCTGAAAGCCTGAAGGCCCTGACCGATGCTGCGGAAAGCATGCAGACCAAGGCCACCGAGGCGGAAGGCAAGCTCGTTGAGAGCGACAAGAACCTCAAGGCCGTCACCGCCGAGCTTGACGCCCTAAAGACCGCCGTTGGCGATGTCGAGAAAGCCAAGGCCGCGCAGGCCCTGGCCGGCGAATACATCGACAGCCTGGTCGAGGAGACCCTGAAGATGGGTGGCCTGGCGGGCCTGATCGATCAGGACAAAGTCGAGGAGCGCCGCACGGCGCTGAAGGCCTCCACCGTGCCGCAGATCAAGGAGCGGCTGGCGGAATATCAGAAGGTTTTTAAAGCTGCGCATCCGCAGGCCGGAGAGCTTGCCGACAATGCCGGCGGCAGCGCCAAGGATGTCAAGGTCGTCATGGGCGGTCAGCCCTGGTAAATCAACCCATCATCAATCATCAAGGAGATTCATATCATGTCAAACACCGCAAGACTCATGGGCGGCGGCGATGTTGGCGAGCCACTGCAGCTCACCGTCCAGGCTGACGCCACTCTCAAGGCAGCCATCGACGCATTCGTCCTGGCCGGTACCGAGGTTAATGGCCATTTCGTCAAATGGTCCGGCGCCGCCAACTATCAGGTGAGCCTCCAGGCCGATCAGGAAGCCCCGCAGATGGTCATCACCTCATGGCGCGAGAACAAAGCCGACGCCACCTATGACCTGGGCGTCGAGGTGCTGCAGAATGTGGTCAAGAATCTGCGCTATCGTACCGGCGCCACCTGTGCCTTGGGCGGCAAAGTCCGCGTCGAAGGCTCGGACTACATGTACATCGAAACCGATGGCGCGGCCACAGTTGGTCTGGTGATCGCCCTCAACACCGCCGCCGAAACGGCGGATGTGCTTTTCAGCTAAAAAATCCTCTCACCCCTGAATCAAAAAAGGAGCAACATCGTGAGCAACAAACTGAAACTTGAAAGCGGGATGTACGAGGAAGCAAAGCTGAAAGGCATCCCGTTTGGCGTGTGGCTGGAAGATCACCGCATCGAGAAGGGCCTGGAGCCCACCCCGTATGCGGGCCTGTCCAACTACGAGCGCTTGACCTTGAAGGCTGCCCTTGGCGCCCAGGGCAAGCAGGTCCCCATGGACGCCTATGAGCTGACCCTGGCTGAGTACGGCATCAAGGCGTTCGGCCAGTTCACCGACCGCATCGAGAAGTTCTTCCAGCTCTCCGACACCGCGGTCCTGTTCCCCGAGTTCATCGACCGCACCATCCATGCCCAGGCGATCAAAACCTCGCTGGTCTCCCAGCTGGTGAGCAACATCGCCGTGGTCAAGGGCTTTGAATACCGCAAACTCTACATGACCGACACCGAGGCCGAGCGGCAGCTGGCCAAGGCCGGCATCGGTGGTGCGGCTCCGCGCACGAAGGTCAGCATCAGCGGCGTGACCACCACGATCAACAAATTCTGGCGTGAATTCAGGTTCAAGTACGAAGAGGTCTACATGGCCCCGATCAGCTTCTACGCCTTCATTCTCAAGCGCGTGGGCGACCAGATCGGCGTCGACCAGACCAACGACCTGATCCTGACCATGCTCAACGGCGATGGCAACTCGAACGGCCTGAAAGCTGCGCTGACCGAGGATGTCGCCACCTCGGGAACCGTGACCAAGCTGGATTTCATCAAATTCTGCTCCAAGCTCGAGAATCCCTACAAGATCGACAAGTACGTCGGCCTCAAAGCCGACATGCAAAAGGTCTGGGACATGCTCTCGGACATGCAGAATCCGCCCAGCCAGTGGGCCGCGACCTCCATCCCGATGCCGCAGGGCTTCGAGTGGAACGTCTCCGGAGTCCTCTCCGGCAACATCCTGCTCGGCCTGGACAGCGAGCGCGCCGGCCAGTACGTCACCTCCGATACCGCCCAGATGAGCGAGACCGAGAAGCTGATCCGCACCCAGGAGGTTTCCACGGTGGTGACCGAATGGGGCAGCTTCAACGTCGTCGACAACAACGGCATCGGCGCCCTGGATATCGTTCCCTAACCCTCACCCGAAAGCCCCGTCTGAATAGAGCGGGCGGGGCCTTCTTTTTCTAAGGAGATTAAAGCAGTGAAAGTGAAACAGTATCTCGTTTTCCTTATGCTTGCCCTCTTCGCGGCCGCCGCCTTCGCCCAGGTTGCCGATCCGCGCCCGGCGCGTACGACCTGGAAAAAGGAGCTGGCCTACATCCAGGGCGGCACCATGACACTGAGCTACAAGACACTGGCCGCACCGACCGTCACCAGCCCGGTTATTTCCGGCACCGCAACCGATGCGGCCACGCACAACAACACCGGCCTGTGGAACTGGGCGTCCGATGGCGACACGATCAAGATCAACCTCTACAAAGGCCAGTACGTCTTTGACCTTGAGATCGGCAATACCCGCAAGGCCTCGATTGATTCGACTGGAGCCGCATACTTCGCCAGCACGCTGAATTCGGCCGGCCTGGCAACGTTCGACGCCGGCGCCAAGATCGGATCGGCCTCCACCCATTATATTACCCGGATGGATTCGGTCAAGTTTGGCACCCAAAGCAAGGCCCGCTGGTATAAGCTGACCCTGAATACGGGCCTGGTCCTGTTCGTTCCGGCCTATCAGGCGGCCGACACCACTGGCAAATACTAAGGAGCGCCCACCATGGCTGAAAAACTTCGAGTCACGGTTACCGGTCCCATTATCCGGCGCGCTGAGGATGTTCTCCTGAAGGTCAGCCAGAAGGCCTTCAATGAGAATCCGAACAAGGTCTACACCCTGCCGCGGACGCCCTTCTGGATGCAGCTGGTCAAGGACGGCGCGATCAAGGAAGTAAACGAGGTCCCGCGCAAGCCCGGCCCCAAGCCCAAGAGCGAGCAGGCTGACAAGAGCGAGCAGGCCGACAAGAGCGAGCAGGCCGAATAAATGGCTGATTTCATCACCGCATCCGATGTGCGGGGCCGGCTGGCCGTCTCATCTGTGGAGGTATCCGATACAGTGCTGGCCAGCCCGTCTTTCATCCCCTATGGTGAGGCGTGGATTGCATCAAAGCTTGGAGCTGCTCCATCAACGCTGGACAGCTCCAAGCAGGCCCTTGCCAAGGCGGCGGAGATCGCCTTTGTCGCGATGCGGGTGGTCACCTCAGCGCCGTTGCCGGGCGTGGTCTCGGGCCCTTTGGAGATCAAGCCGGTATCGAGCAAGGATAAGGTTGATATTCTTGCGGCACTGAAGGCTGAGTGCAAGGAAGCCCTGGAGATGCTCGGGGTATCGGCCAGTGATTACGGTTCTGTTCGAACCGTCAATTATGCGGAGTATTGATGTCGTCCTATTGGACTCAGGTCGCTCAGGCCCTCGCCCGGTACGGCGTGACCGCATCAATGGAAACGGTGTCCGGCACGGCCTGCCCTTGCGTTTCTGGCCGTGGCGCCTATAGCCCGGAATGGCACCGTCTGAATCCGGCGGCCTCATCGTGCGCCGGAACCGGGCTTATCAGTAGGGTAACAACGACCACCAGCATCAAGGCTATGTTTTATGAGGCCGGGATCGCAGGCGATGAAATCCGCAAAAACTTCAGCCAGGAGATCATCGGCCAGGTCAAGGATACGGACATTTTTCTGATCGGCACGCTAAACGCGAGCACGGGCGCACAGGTTACTCTGGCCGCCGATGCCAATATAACCGTTGGTAGCAGCAAGTACAAAGTATGGCATATCTCGGACTTGATGACCGGCGACGTATGCGCACAGTGGGCGATCTTGCGGAGAATAAGCTGATGGCCATCAGCTCAGAGTGTAGGGTGGATTTGTCCGGGTGGGAAGCCAAGTCGACCCGCATCAAGCATGCGCTTTCTGAGGCGCTCAAAGAGGCGATTGAGTACGGCATGGACGAGCTCTCACGGAAGGTCACGCAAAACCTCGGCGGCATGCGGCACAAGGCCGGCACCAGATCGCCCTATCCTGGGAAAATCCCGGTAACGATGATCTCCGGCAATCTCCACCAGGCTGTCCGCGCCAGGCGTTTGGACTTTGCCCGCGGTGTGGTCTACATCGACAAGAACAAGGCGCCCTATGCAGTCTATGTCCACTACGGCACCCACAAGATGCGGCCGCGGCGGTTTATGTCCGACGCAGTGGCCGAACGCCGCGAGGCGATCATCAACAGGCAGCGGTATCTGATCAAACTCAAAATCAGGAAAGCCGGTGGCAATCCGTCGGAAATACTCGGTCTCTGATGTCCAGAAGGTCATTCATGCGCTGATCGCCAAGCTGATCAGCGCGACCGCTCCATGGTCGTCATGGCAAGCGGTCTATGGATACCCGGAGGGCGAGGTCTTCAATTTCACCAAGCTCCTGGTCTATATCGATACTCCGATCAAGACCGGAACGATCACCCATCAGGGCGGTCGGCCGGCGGTGACCATGGAGATCACGTTGGGATGCTGGAACAGCGGCGGCGATGAGGGTACGGGCGGGGTTGAGGAATGTGACATCGCCGCCGGTCATTTATTGGACCTGTTTGGGGACGTGGATGTCTACAATACCCAGTTCACCGTCACGCTGGGCGCCACGACCTATACCAATAAAACGCTCTATGACCACGGCATAATCGTCACCGGTTCAACCGGCCCGCGCAATATCCCGGTGGAGGATCCCCTGGAGTACCGCCGGGAAATCACTGCATCACTCATTGTAACTTTTTAAGCGAGGTGTAACATGAGTCTCACAGACAATTTGGGCGCGCCGGTAAAGGAAGTCTTTATCGACAACGAGAACGCCCTGCACCGCTACACGCTGGTCAATCCGGCGGCTGCGGCTGCTCCGGTC
>Ga0209099_1003158_pt1 | contig 13663 bp, 12 predicted proteins | sample AD_JPNHW2_MetaG_FD_184430 | JGI IMG/M metagenome (GOLD analysis project Ga0209099, IMG submission 184430) | Active sludge microbial communities of municipal wastewater-treating anaerobic digesters from Japan - AD_JPNHW2_MetaG (SPAdes) (version 2) | ecosystem: Engineered > Bioreactor > Anaerobic...
TAAAATACTTTCTGGGAGACAATGAAAATGCCATCAAAATTCAGATATACTGTGCATTAATTGTCAATTTATTATTTACAGTCATTCAAAAAAAACTACAACGACCTTGGGCATTTTCTAATCTGGTCAGTTTTTGTAGAATTCATCTATTTAATTACATTCATTTGAATAAGTTTCTTGAAAATCCAGAAAAAGATTGGCAAAAACAAGAACTAAATTTAGTAGATTTGACCCTCTTCTAGGGGGCTTACTTTTAATTTTTGTTATTTATTAAATTTTAATTATTGATTATCAATACTATACGGTGCGAAAAAATATTTTTTTAATTTTTATCGGACAATAGTGATAAAGATACTAGATTGTTTTCATATAGAGTTTATACTTTAGATTCCATGATCAAAGTTGATGAAATTGGAGCTTTAAGATAATATTTTTTTATTTCAACTCTATATCAAATTCAAAAATTTCAACATTAGATTGATTAATCTCTTCTTCATTTGTTACTTCAACTGATCTCTCCGGAACGATCTCTTCATTAAATAATACTGAAGCTGAGTAATCAGTGGTTAAACATTCAAATGAGATCCTGTATAAGTTACCTGATCCTCCTGTGTCTTCCCTATTCATATCGATGCGGCGCATGTTAGAATAGTTTGAGCCGGATCCAGCGTGAAACAGTGCGTTGATCTTAGTCATAATATTTAAAAATTCCAACGCTGTTTTTCCGATTGATGTGTCAGAGAAAGTCTCGTAAAACAATTAAAAATCAATTTGTGCATCACAATTTAATACATTATTACCAATATTTTCAGAATATTTATTCCAAACCGATAAAAATGTATGTGCTTGAATGGTAAATCTTTTTCAACAAATGAAAGATTTTGGTTCCACAAATCAACATATTTGAATAATAGAATAAATATTTGATCTTCGATTTTTTTTGTTGATGAATCATCTGATAGAATCTGAAGAATTCATTTTTATTATATTAAATAAAATTCATTAAACATGACTTATGTATTATTTATTTTATTTTTGTTCAACATAAGATACAGCTTTATATGTAAGTTGGATTGTAATTTCTGTAGTTGTAAATTCTGGACTCTATTCCATAAAAGCAATTTTTTTTAAATTTCAAATACATATTAATAAAAAATGTACTGCTTTGAATATTAAACTAAAATAATCTACTTTTTTAATTCTTTAACATTTATCTAAAAAGATTTAAATTAAGGTTATAGCAGAAAATTTTTATCCGATATTGCTGATTTAAAAAAATATTGTATTTTTGCCGCAGATTACTTGGTGAGAGATTTTGTTCGCATGATCTCGAGAGGGAATTAGGTGTAAATCCTAGACAGTACCCGCTGCTGTAAGTTTCGTAAGTTCTTTGAGCTTCCTCAAAATGTCACTGTTGATTGTATCAATGGGAAGACGCTCAAAGAGAAACAAGTCAGAAAACCTGCCAATTAGTCGTTGTGAAAAGCTTCGGGAAGTGAGCTTACACGAACGCGTTATGTCCGTTTGGTTTACCGTTTGATTTCATTTTCCGAGCAAAAAAGATGTTCTATTAAAATTAATCAATTAAAAACCAATACTATGAAAAAAATTCTTACCCTCTTAACGCTTCTTTCCATATTCTGGAATCTCAGTGCTCAGAATAATTTGTCACAATTGCCTCTCATTCAAAACGGTCTTGGGCCGGTTCAGACAAGTATCAGAAATGTGACTGATGTTAACCCTGCTGATATTCAGTTTTGGGTTGGATCAGGATCTAATCAAATGATTGCTGTATTTTACTGGTGCCAGGATTCTGCTATAGGTGTCGCATACGGATACAGATGGGATGGAGTTAGAACAATTGGAGATATGTTGTATGCTATTGATACTGCAGATGCCAGATTCTCAGTTCAAATGGGTTCCTGGATCAATTCATATTCATATTTAGATGCAACCTATAATTTGCATATTGCCGCAGATGGAATGTTAAGTTACACTTTAAACGGAGTTTGGGCTAATGGCCTAACCGATCCTTTATCCAATAATGGAATATTCGAAATGGAAGAATATGGTAATTGTACTACACCTTCAAACATCGTTATGGCTTCTAATCCTAACACTCCATCGCTTCCCAATGATGCAAATATCCCTTTTGATCAAATCGATTACTGGGTTGGCGGAGGTTCCAACAGTGCCGTGCTTACCATCAATTGGTGCGATACCGCGATTGCATTCGGCTGGGGTGTCCATTTTGAAGGTGATTCAATTTTGGTTGCCGATTTAATGAGAACCGTTGCCATTTATGACCCAAGAATAAACTTTTCCTACGGAAATTGGGGAATCACCGATATCACCTTTCAGGATGGAAACTACAATTTATCTTTGTCCGGAGATTGGTGGATCTATAATGTGAATGGGCAATCTGCCATGTTAGGTATTGATGCTCAATATATTCACAATGGAGATATAGTAAAATGGGGTGATGAGTCATGTGGTATAGCTGATCCAAACTTTAATTATGTATGGACTACTCCTATTCAACCGATCTATTTAGGCGAAGGAGACAATCAAGTATATGACGGTATTGTTGGAAGTTCCCATTATCTGGCCATTTCTTACGATAATAACGCTATTCTCGGTTGGGCAACAGGTTGTCAGGTGACCAGAGGGTATCAGGATATTGCAAATCCTATTGTGTTAGCATCTTATGGTGCAGAGCAAAATGGTGTTGGTCCTGCCTCTGAATCAACAACTGATGTGGTAAGTTTAGGAGATCATGGATCTGCTGTGCTTACGTTCTCAACTCCAATAGTTAATACAACCGGGTACGATTTTGCAGTTTTTGAGAATAGTCTGAATGATGTTTTCTTAGAGTTAGCCTTTGTTGAAGTGAGCTCTGATGGGATCAACTATTTCAGATTCCCATCTGTTTCAAATTCACAAAATCAAAATCAGGTGAGCAACTCCGGTACTTTAGACGCAACACAAATTCATAATTTAGCCGGGAAACACCGTGCAGGTTGGGGTACACTTTTTGATTTGGATGATTTATCAGGTTATTATGGTTTGAATATCAATAATATCACTCATGTAAGAATTGTAGATGTTGTTGGATCCATTGATCCTCAATATGGAACTACCGATCGATATGGCAATATCATCAATGATCCCTATCCAACCGATTTTGCATCAGGAGGTTTTGATTTGGGTGGTGTAGCCGTTTTAAATGGTTATATTCCGGAAGCAATCGATGATTATAACACCGGTCTAGCCATTCAGGTTTATCCTAATCCTTGCACTGAATATTTGATGATTGACAATCAAGAGGGAAAACAAGCAGTTTTATACAATGCATTGGGTCAGATTGTTATGAGTTCTTCCATTCGGGAATCTATCCAAAAAATTTCTATGGGAAATATTCCCGGAGGATTATATATTTTACAAATTGGAACTGAAAAGGTGAAAATAATTAAAAAGTAACCGATTCTAATTCTTTTAATTTTTTTGGTCGGCATCCTGCCTGTACATGGCGTCTGCCTCACGTGATGCAAATATGGAAAAATTTATTTTGATTTTTTTTAATCTTAAAATGCATAAACATTTTTTATATATTTGCACTTCTTGTACATACAAATAAACTCATAAAACTAAACTTATGAACGAACAACAAATCATCCTTTACAACTCACCCGATGGGAAAAGTCAAATTGCTCTATTTGCAAAAGATGGATCAGTCTGGCTTAATCAACAACAATTGGCAGAACTTTTTGCCACCTCTATCCCAAATATCAGTATGCACATAACTAATATACTGAAAGAAGGAGAGTTACAAAAAAAATCAGTTATTAAGGATTACTTAACAACTGCTTCAGACGGAAAAAAATATTCTGTCACTTTTTATTCACTAGAAATGATTATGGCTGTTGGATTTAGAGTTAAATCTGTTCGAGGAACTCAGTTCAGACAATGGGCAAATCGTAATCTAAGTGAATTCCTGGTAAAGGGTTTTGTTATGGATGATTTGAGATTAAAAAATACCCATTCGCAACCAGACTATTTTGATGAACTTTTAGCTCGAATAAGAGATATTAGGGCATCTGAAAAAAGGTTTTACCAAAAGATTAGAGATCTTTTTTCTCTCAGCAGTGATTATGATAAAACTGATAAAGCAATACAAATGTTCTATGCAGAAACTCAAAATAAATTACTTTATGCTATTACTGGGCAAACAGCTGCTGAAATAATTGTTAACAGAGCAAAATCGGACATCCCAAATATGGGACTTACTGTATGGAAGGGCACCATTGTTAGAAAACAGGATGTAACTATTGCCAAAAATTACTTAACAGAAGATGAAATCGATAGCTTGAATCGTCTGGTAATTATCTTTCTTGAAACTGCCGAATTTAGAGCTAAAAACAAAATAGAATTAAAAATGGAATTTTGGCGTAATAATGTTGATCAAATATTAATATCAAATGGTCTTTCCCTTCTAAATTCTAAAGGAACAATCACTAATAAAGAAATGGAAGCAATTGTAGAGCACATTTATGAAGAGTTCGATACCAAACGGAGAAAAGAGGAAGCAGAAGAAGCGGATGTACAAGATTTAAATGAACTCTCGGAATTGGAGCAAAGAATAAAAAGCAGAAAAAAATAGCAACAAACATTCACCGCATATTTTGCGGTGAAAAAAGGAAAGATTCACCGCAAAGGTTAACATATTACAATATTTTTCCTCAAAAAACGGTTGAAATCTTTAATAAAGCAATATAATAAGATCGGTAAAATAATAAATATCAATGGATTAATTCTAAAAGCTTCAACGAGATTTAATTGTAAGATTTCGATGAAAGCAGTTGTTAATCCACATCCCGGGCATTGAAAATGGAATAGGGTTTTCCATAAACAGGGAATACAGATGTCTATGGAAAAGAAGATCTTAATCGCAATAGACACAAAAAAGTATAAAACAATACTTGAAAGGATGATGTTTTCAAGTAGATATTTATGGATGATCCGAAACCAATTATCTGTATTTAATTGGATTTCCATCGGCATCTTTATAATTTCCAACGATGATAATGATAAAATCAATAAAAGCCCAAATACCGCAACCTCCAAGTGTTAACAATTGAGCGATACCAATTCCGGTGTGTCCGGTATAAAAACGGTGAATCCCAAATACGCCCAAAAACCAGCATAACAAAAGGGTAATGATCCAACGATTATTATCATTTTGACCGGTTGAATCCTGGTTTTGTGTGTATGGTTGTCTAACGCCACATTTTGGACAAATTTCAGCTTTACTGTTGATTATTGCACCACATTCAGTACAATATTTTTCATTTTCATTTTTCATATTATTCTTGTTTATTTTGAGGCAAATATACAAATATATTTTTAAAGAAATTTAAATAAAAATGGATGATTTAAATACCATCAATGATTCCATATAGAATAAAAAAAGTTGTATTTTTGTGGATATTTTCAAAAAGAAGTTAAAAAAAATGAATATGTTATTATCCTATCTTAAAAATGAAAAAGATATAAAACAAAAGGGAGGATTATATCATAAAACTCAAATCCATTTGGCTTATAATTCCAACAAAATTGAAGGGAGTAGATTGACAGAAGAGCAAACCCGATCTATTTTTGAGACAAGAACGATTGGGTTTAAAGAGGAGGAAGCTGTGCCGATTGATGATATAATTGAGATGTCAAACCATTTTATAGCTTTTGATTTTTTGTTGGATACTGCTCATGATATTCTAACCAACCAAATCATTCATGAGTTTCATAGAATCCTTAAAAACAGCACTTCAGATGCTCAACAAAAATGGTTCAAAGTGGGCGCTTGGAAAGCACTTCCCAATGAAGTAGGTGGTTTTGAAACAACATTACCCCAAGATGTTGATGATGAGATGAATCAATTGAATAATTGGTATTTATCGATTCCGGAAATAACAATAGAGCATATCATTGAATACCATTACCGATTTGAAACCATCCATCCTTTTCAAGATGGAAACGGCAGAGTAGGACGACTCATTATGTTTAGGGAATGTTTGAAAAACGGGATCATCCCATTTATTGTTGACAATAATCATAAGCAATTTTATTACAGAGGATTACGAGAATTTCCCCAAGTCAAAGGGTATTTATATGACACCATTTTATCCGCTCAGGACACCTACAAATCCTGGATCAACTATTTTGCACCGCATTTATTGGGGTGAAAAGGGGGGAATAATAGCTGCAAATGATTAGTTAATCAAATATAACACTGCACTACAGGGAAAACTCTTATCTCTTCACTCTTATCTCTTATCTTTAAAACCGCTTGCGGTTTTGAAATGCATTAGGGATGTGGAGGGCGGCGAAGCCGGTGCGAACTGGAACGAGCGCCGCGACTGGTATCCTTTTAATAGCTGCGTTTTGTTAAGCGAAGTGCAGTGAAGCACGGGAGCGAAGCGGACCCCGGAACAAGCCCGATGGCGTGGGCAAGCATGTGGGATGGGAAAGCCGGAATGCCCAAATAAAAAAATAGTTTTTACAAAATCTTCTTAATCAAATACATAAATGATTGAGCAACTAATATTTCATCTGGAATAGGTCTATATGCTAAGGCAGAAAGTTCATTTTGATATATTCCCTTAATTTTTTCCCATATTAAAGGAAAACTACTTACTATTTGTGATTCATCTAATTGTTTTTCTTGCCACCCCCTCGGTTCTTCAAACATTTTTTTATCATGGTTCAAAATATTTGAAAAAGATTCTTTAAATGATTTTGATTCTACAAAATCAACACATTCTCTTGTTTGCATTAAATAATAGAGATCATAAAAATGTCTAATTTTTCCTGAAATACTTTCAATAACATTTTCTTGATAAGAGAATCTAATTAATGAAACAATTTTTTCGAGTAATGTTTGTTCTTTAATTAAAACATTAAGTTTAAATGGTTGTAAATTATATTTTTCTATTAAAGCTGCATTGTTGTTCTGATTTAAAAAATCATAAACCATACTACTAATACTACATTCCTGAAATGGAAAGGGGTTAGCAAATGAGTTAATTTCAATAATTAGGGTATTGTTGTTATGCTTTTCCAATTCAACATAATTAAAAACTGATTTTCTAAATCTTGAACCTTTACTCGTTTTATGATTATCCTGAATCTCAATAAGTTCCCTAGAAATTTCTTTTTCAATATTTCGAATTATCGTTTTTATTTCGTTTCCGGATCTATTATTGTTGTTCATGATTGCAATATCAACATCTTCAGAAAATCTTTCAATAATATTATACCCTTTTGATAAAGAAGTACCCCCTTTGAAAACAGCTTCATTTGAATACTTACTTGATGCTAAACTATTTAAGACTAAAGTTATCCAATAATCTTTTTCTACAAATTCTAACTTGATATTTAGAAATTGAGATGCATGTCTTAATGTTTCATAAAACAATTTATTATTTTGGTGTAAAATCATACAAAATTCCATTTTTTTGAAGTAGAAATTACGTTTTGCACATTAGTAAGTCTGTAAGTAGTCATTGGATTTAAAGTGTTATAAAGTTTGTCAAGATCTTTTGTTTTATTCAGATGATCCAAAATAGCACCTAACAGTGCTTTTGTTGAAGGAGGATATTTTAAAGCTAGCCGAATCAATGTATTCGTCTCTAAATCCGATAATTTTTGGATCAAAAAGATTAATCTTTGAATTGAAGATTCAATTGAAGAATCAGGAATTTTTTTTATAAATCTAATAACATCTAACAATTGTAAAAGTGGAATATTTTTTTTGGTAATTATATTTTCTTGTTTAATAAATTTGATAATATAAAAACCCCGTTTTATATCAGGACGAATATTATTCCTTCCAATCTGAATTATATGGCTCATTTGAGTTGTAAATCCTAGAGTATTAAATAAACTATATCCTGTTAGATATCCTATTGGTTTATTGTTTTCCTCCAACAAATCTTTAATAATTTCCCCTTGATTAGGTTTTAGTTTCCCAAATGAAGTCATTTCAGGTTTATAATATTTTCCTTTAGCTATTTTTTCAATTTTTCCTGATAAAACCATTCTATTTAATGCTTTGATGACAGCTTCTTTATGTTTTACCTCCGTAGTAAAATCGCTATAGGTGAAAATATATCCTTTAGGAAATCTGTCAATTGTAAATGAAATATAATCAGTAATTTTCATATATAAAATTAAAGTGCAAATATATAAAAAATGTCCAGTTTTTTATAGGAAAAACTGGACATTTTAAAAAATATTATTTTTTATATAAGATTACTCTTTTTCCTCTTTCTTTTGGAATAGGGATAAACCTAAAAGATATACCGCACAAGCTACCAATACGAAAATAGTGGCAGTTGCTTTACCTGTTGAATCCTGAATCCATCCCATAAGTGGTGGAATCGCTGCTCCTCCTGATACGGCCATGATCATCAAACCGGAAATCTCATTGGCACGTGTTGGGTATTTACCTACAGTGATCGAGAAAATTAATGGGAATATATTAGCAACTCCTAAACCTATGATGAAAATGATCACCATGGAAGAGATTGGTGTTGGGGCAAAAAACAATCCAATTATTGAAACTAATCCTACAATCGATGACCAGAAGAAAAACTTACGGCTGCTTACTTTTGCTAACAATAAAGCACCCCCAAAGGTTCCTAACATCTTGCCAAAGAAATAGACACTTCTTCCGGATTCAGCAAACGTTTGCTCACAGTTGAATTTGGCTAATAAAAATTGTCCGGAAATAGCATTGATACCAACGTCAATCCCTACAACCAGGAAGATTCCAATCACCATGGCCGTGATATATCCGTTTCCAAATAGTTTGAATGAGGATCCAAAAGTGGCTCTTTTTTCAGTATTCACGGTTTCCTCAATTTTTGAGAAATACAACCAGATAACAGAAAGTAAGGATACAATTCCAAAAACTAAGAAAATCAATTTCCAATCACCAAATTGTCCGGCTAAAAATCCGGCAAATGGAGCTGCAACCATTGATCCGATCGCTTTGATAAATTGGGAAAAACTCAAGAAGCTGGAGCGTCTGTTGGAGGGAACAACATCTACAAGTAACGGATTCGCAGATACTTGAACAATGGTGTTACCGATACCTAGTAATGCAAAACCAATTAATGCAGTTGAGAAAGAGTAGAAAAAATAGGGGACAAATAAACCTAAAGCGGTTACCAACATACCTAAATTTAATACGTTTCTTTTTCCGATACGATCTTGTAAAATACCTACAGGAACAGACAAAATAAAGAACCACAAGAAAACAGCTGAAGGGATCAATTGAATCAAGGTGTTACTAATATCGGGATAGTCCGTTTTAACGCGGTCAACGCCAATACCCACTAAGTCGCAAAAACTCATCACAAAGAAGGAGAGGAGGACCGGGAATAAAAATTGGTAAGAGATTTTTGATTTTTCCATTTTTGAAGTTCTATAAATTACATTAAAGGTAAAAGATTTTTCATTTTTTCGAAGTAGGTATCGTCAATTAAAACAGCGCTACCGATCATAGAAGCTGACTCTTTTAAATCTGAGATTTCGAGTTTTACTTTATTGCCATGCGCGATAAGATACTCTTGCATAGAGGGGCCAAACAAATGGAAAGCATGGGAGATATTTCCCCCCATCACGAGTGTGTCAACTCTGAAACGTTCCATCCAGGGATGTAGGAAAAGGGCTAGCTTGTAGCCAAAATCATCAAATAATTGTTTTGCAACAGGACTCTTTTCGGCTAATTCAGCCAACTCTTTTACTCCATTGAGTTCAATCTGAGTTTTTTGTTTGAAACGATTTAAGAATCCTCTGGTTGAAAAATAATCATCAGCATTTCCGGACTCAAACGGAAGGTGCCATACACATCCATTTTCAGGGACCTCTTCCCCGGTTACAACCGGCAATCGATCAGCCAAGAATGCAGAACCAAAACCGGTTCCTAATGTGATCGCTAAAGAACGTTTGGTCCCGGCTGTTTTGCCGATCCAATCTTCACCAATAGCGAATGCAGTGGCATCATTGATAAATCGAATCGGAAACTCTTCAGGTAAATTTAAACGTTTTTTAATTTCAAACGGAACATTAACGCCGTACAAAGATTCATACTTTTTATTGTTGCCTTTAAAAAGTGCAACGCCATTAGCATAATCAAATGGCCCCGGCATGGCAAATCCAATACCACTCAAGTTTTCTAAACCAACTTTATCGATGGTTTCCAGAATGGTTTGGCACCAAATAGCTAAAATTTCATCTTTAGTTCCCTGGTTGTTAAGATCATGTTCACTTAGTGTTTCCGGTAAATAATTCTGTTTTTTGATATCACAGGCAGCACAACTGACATGTGAGCCTCCAATATCAACTCCTAATGCAAATGATTTCATATAGTATTTTAATTAGATAATTTCTGAAAATGATTAACTTACACAAACCGAACCCAAAATAAGCCACAAAGATAATAAAAAATCAATAGAATTAAGTTTTATTAATACTTTATTTGCCTTGTTCCTTGCCCATTTGTGAAGATATTGACTTTAAAATGTTGACATTTAAATCGATAAATTTTCAATTGAATTAATTTTTTTAGTTTCTTTGTATACTTTTTGTAAAGCGTAACTATGAAAAAATTGTGTATCGGTATTGTACTTTTTATCTCTATTGTTTCTGTGTTTGCTGAGAATCCGGAAAGAAAGAAAAAGGATCCGTCGGATTACATAGCAAAGTTGGACAATTCTTTTGAAGCGAGTGGGGAGTATCAGGTTGATTTTACCCATTTAGCGATGTTTAATTCCCAAAATGATCGGATGTTTACCTATTATCCCAATATGAGGGGAGTGATCAATCTAGGTGTGAGATATAAGTTCTTATTCTTTAACTATTCCTTTAATGTTAAAGAAAACGATACCTATAATCAACTTTTTGGAAAAACAATCTTTAATCAGGTGGCTTTTGGGATTAAAACAAGACCTATTTGGGTCATTTTTTACTACAGCAATCATCAGGGATTCTTTGTTTCACAAGAAAATCTGCTCTTTCCCACTTTTGGAACCGATTCATTGTATGAGCAAAATAATACCCTGAAAACAAAGCGATTAGGATTGAGGATTGATCTTATTTTCAGTAAGAAATTCTCCATGGAAGCCGCATTTGAGTATTCCAAGATTCAAAAAAAGAGTGCCGGTTCTTTTGTGTTACGTCTAAATCCGGAATTTAATAACTTTGAAGCGATAGATAAACCCATCATCCCTATTCAATATTTGAGCCAATTTGAAGGGTTACACTATTTTTATAAAACCAACTTTTATAATTTTGGGATTGGATTAGGATATGCTTATTCCATCGTAATGGGGCCTTTCAATTTTTCCAACTTTGCTATGGTTGGTCCGACTATGCAGCTTTACGCCTATGATCGTTTGTCCGTTGCTTTTCCATTATTGATGAGTTTTAAGAGTTCTTTAAGCTTTAATGTGAAAAATTTCTATGTAGGGGCTTTAGCTGCGTTAGATATTCAAAACTATAAACTGCTGAATAATAAAATCAGGAAGCAATCCCTAGCATTTCAATTCAGGGCGGGAATCAGATTTTAAGAAAAAATAATTTTTTGAAATTCTATACGCTTAATTTGGAGCGTTTGTACATATTTTTCTCTAATAAACGACCTTCAAAGTTTATGAAATAGAGATTATCGCTTAAATCATGAATTTCGATATAATCGTTATGAACTAAAAAACAGGAAGGATTATCGATGATATCCCCAATGATATCATCAAACTCCAGTTGCCATTCCAATTCACCCAGAATATTGATTTTTGAGACCCACAATTCACCGTGAATGATAAATCCGTTTGGAATTTTTACAATTTGATGACAAGCAACAGGATCAGGTTGCAACACCCAATCCAGAGTCAATTCAGGAAAGTTCAAGCCAAATAATTTATTTCCACAGCAAATCAAAAGATGATTTTGATCCAGTAAAAAACTATGTTCTTGTACGGGAGTAAATTTCCCTAATCCGTTAATCAGAATGTTTTTAAAGACTTCCCCATTTTCGATGATTTTTAGTTCGAACTGTACCCCTTTAAAAACGGGTGAATGATGATCATCAATGACACAATCAAATTCTGATCTTTGTAAGTTGGATTGAGGGATGGGATTCAACTCAATTTCGTAAGGGGTGCTGTCTATTTTCATGGCAAGAGGTATTTCATTTTAAAAACCTGTGTTTTCTTTGAGAAAGGTGTCAGAAAATGTAGTAGAAACGGGTTTTCTTTCTTTGCAAAAATAACAAAAAACAGATTCCAAAAATCTGCTTTTTGTTAAAAATTTATAAAAGATTCGAATAGCTAAAAACCTAGACCATTTAAACATTTGCTAATTTACAAATTTGCTAATTTACTAATTTTAAACCCCTTCGCCTTTTGCCCTTCGCCTTTCGCCTATTTTATTGGAATATAGATATCGGTTTGCAATTTTTCGGGTTTAGTTTTTTCAGGATCATTGATATAGATTTCTAAACCTGGGCGATCATCGGGTTCGTAGCCACTTTCGGGCATCCAAGTACCAAAGATGTAACTGTAGGAATCCATAAACTTCTCATAATTTCCTTTATGTCTAAAAATTGCATACTTTCCACCCGGAATCACTTTCACGCCAATTTCCCCTTCCGGTTTCACTTCTTTTCTGATGGCTATACAAGCATCATATCTCAATTTAGCTTCATCCGTAATGGTTGGGTCATCGTGACTGATGCCAATGAACTGGGTTTTAAATCCAAAGAGTTTTTTGTCTGCTGCATATTTGCAAACCATTTCCCATGCTTTGGTTGCACTTTCACCATAAGGACCAATGGCTTGAGCAAAAATTACAGTGATAGGATCAATGTTTTTAATTTTCGGTTGTACTGATATTTGATCTGAGATTATCATAATTTCTTGTTTTTTAATGTGTTGATAATTTATGTTTATGGTTTCGCGAAACTCTAAAGGAGAAATATTAAATCTTTTTTTAAAAGCTTTATTGAAGGAAGTGGGGTTTTCGTAACCCACTTTCAAAGCAATTTCTTGAACCGGCATTGAAGTGAGTCTCAACAACTGAGCACTGCTCTCCAAGCGTATTCTAATGATATAAGCACCGAGGGGTTCGCCTAAATAAGCACGCATGATTCTTTGAAAATGAAAATCGGAATAATTCCCAATTTGAGCTAATTGTTTCATATCCATTTCATCCCCAATATGCAAGTTGATATAACTGATCACTTTATTGATCCGTTCGTAATACCCTTTTTGCGTCTCCTCTTTACCTATGGTCATTGTTGTAAGATTTAGATCGCAAAAATAACAACAAAAGATGAGGAAACCTTTTCCAATCTTGCTAATTTTGGATGAGGTCAGATAAATAGCACTTTAGGACAAGTAATATGATCTCTTTCCTTGATTAATTATCTATTCACCAAAAATTTAAAACTTCTGCTATGGTCTATCGTAAGTATATAGATCCCATTTGTCAAATCTCTGATCTCGATAGGTTGATCGATTTGGGTATAGGTTGATTTTAAAACCTTCCCATTCAAATCTGTAATTGTAATCCATTTGTAATCAATTATATCATCAGTAGAAGTTAT
>Ga0209099_1003159_pt1 | contig 13661 bp, 9 predicted proteins | sample AD_JPNHW2_MetaG_FD_184430 | JGI IMG/M metagenome (GOLD analysis project Ga0209099, IMG submission 184430) | Active sludge microbial communities of municipal wastewater-treating anaerobic digesters from Japan - AD_JPNHW2_MetaG (SPAdes) (version 2) | ecosystem: Engineered > Bioreactor > Anaerobic >...
CGTAGCCGTTCTCCGTGACGGTCAGCAGATGGGAATCGGAGGTGACTATGGCCATGCTGACCACCTCGTCGCCCTCCTCCGGACGGATGCCTATCACTCCGTGCGCCGGGCGGCCCATGGACCGCACCTGCCCTTCATCGAAGCGGGCGGCCAGGCCTTTCCGGGTGGCCAGGATTATTTCCTTCGAACCGTCGGTGAGCTTCACGTCGACCAGCTTGTCGCCGTCCCTCAATCCGACGGCGATCAGGCCGCGTGAGCGAATGTTGGCGTAGGCGGCCAGCGGCGTCTTCTTGATTATCCCGGCCCGGGTGGCGAACACCAGGTTGTGGTCACCGGACAACTTCGTTATCGGGCGGGTGGCCATGATCTTCTCGCCGTCCTCCAGCTTGGGAAGCAGGTTCACGATGGGCTTGCCCTTGGACTGGCGGGAGCCGACCGGTATCTGCCACGCCTTCAGCGAATACATCCTCCCGAGGTCGGTGAAGAACATCACGTGGTCGTGGGTCATGCTGACGAAGAGGTCCGTCACCACGTCCTCCTCCTTGGTCTCCATGCCCATTAGCCCTAGTCCGCCGCGGCGCTGCTGCTTGTAGGTGTCTAGCGGCATCCGCTTGATGTAGCCGTCCTGGGTGATCATGAGCACCATCTCCTCGTTGGGGATGAGGTCCTCCATGTCCATGTCCAGGGCGTGAGCGACGATGTCGGTGCGGCGTTCGTCGCCGTACTTCTCCTTCATCTCCAGCGTCTCGGACTTGATTATGCCCATGATGCGCGACTCGTTGGCCAGTATGTCCTCCAGGTCGCGTATCATTCTCTCGATCTCCTGGAACTCGGCCTGTATGGCCTCCAGCTCCAGGCCGGTCAACTTCTGCAGGCGCATGTCCAGTATCGCCTTGGCCTGCTCCTCGTCCAGCTCGAAACGGGCCATTAGGCCGTTGCGCGCCTCCTCAGGGGAGTTGGCCGAGCGGATGATGTGCAGGGTCTCGTCCAGAGCGCTGATGGCCTTGACCAATCCTTGCAGGATGTGGTCCCTCTTGCGAGCCTGGGCCAGATCGAACTTGGTTCGACGGACCACCATGTTGTGACGGTGTTCGATGAATATCTCCAGCTCTTCCTTCAGCGTGAGCACGCGAGGCTGGTTGTCCACCAGGGCCAGGTTGATTATGCCGAAGGTGACCTCCATCTGGGTGTGCTTGAACAGCTGGTTGAGGATGATCTCTTCCATGACGTCCTTGCGCAGGTCGATGACTATGCGCATGCCGTCGCGGTCCGACTCGTCGCGCAGGTCGGTTATGCCCTCGATCTTCTTGTCCTTGACCAGCTCGGCGATGCTCTCCACTAGCATGGACTTGTTGACCTGGTACGGTATCTCGTCGACGATGATGCGCTTGCGGTGCTCTACCTCTTCGAAGTGGGTTTTAGCGCGGACCTTGATCTTCCCGCGCCCGGTCTGGTAGGCTTCCACGATACCGGAGAGGCCGTAGATGGTGCCGCCCGTCGGGAAGTCGGGACCTTTGATGAACTGCATGAGGTCCAGAACATCCGTTTCAGGGTGGTCGACCAGATAGACGATGGCATCCGAGACCTCGGACAGATTGTGGGGAGGCATGTTGGTGGCCATTCCCACCGCGATGCCTGCCGAGCCGTTGATTATAAGGTTCGGAAGCTTGGACGGGATGACCAATGGTTCTTTTAGAGAGGCGTCGAAGTTGTCTCCCCATTCCACGGTGTCCTTGTCCAGGTCGGCCAGCATGTCCTCGGCGCGCTCCTGCATGCGGCACTCGGTGTACCTCATGGCCGCGGCCTCGTCGCCGTCGACGGAACCGAAGTTGCCTTGACCTTCGATCAATGTGTACCTCAAAGAGAAGTCCTGAGCCAGGCGTACCATCGAGTCGTAGACGGCGGTGTCGCCGTGCGGGTGATATTTTCCTAAACAATTGTGAACTACTAACCCATCGGCGATAAACTCATGCGCACCTGCCACTTGCAGGTCATAGGTGGGCTCAGGGGGCGCCACCTCTATCTTTCCCACTTGCATGAAAAATATGTTGTTGTTTACAATATCATTGACGATTGGTGCTAGCTCGGAACCAATCATTTCTAATTTCGATTTTATGCCCCATTCAACCAATTGTGTGCGCCCTAAAGCATTGGTTTTAATGTCCGAACTATATCGTATCTTGCTCCCACTGGGATAAGATATTCCCGTACGGAATTTTTTACCATTGGAATCTTCAAACCAACCTCCACCAATATGGTGCTGAGACAGATTTGAGAATACAGCTTCTGAGGCGTATGGAATCCTGTCAAAAGACGATGTTTTTATTGGAGAGCCTATAATCCTCTCCATTCTTTCTTTTCTGATTTCGTTATATAAATTGACATATTTAGATAGTACTTTGACAAAACGCCCCTCAATCTCTATTGATATCTGTGGTCCATTTCGTTTTAATACGTATCCCCTAACCAATTGTGTCTCGTGGGTTTTATCCTGAGTGTATCTTTTACCAACCGCGCCCAATTGTTGCATTAATAATTGAACGTCGAGGGCTAAGTTCTCAGAGATCGTTGAATAATTGACCACATTGCGATTTTTATGAACTGAACCATCGCCATCTATCAAGCCAGATAGCAATGCGCCAATGACTGATTTTGGTGACCTATAGAATAGTTCTGGAACACGCTTTGATTGTGCTCGCCAGCTTCCATCTATTCCAAAACTTTCTGCTAAATAATCATTCAGTTCGGTATCAGATATCCTAATCCGATGCATCACCGGCTGACCTGGAATAAATTCATCTGGATTGGTACTTTGAGATAAGATAGTCGATTCATAATTAAATTCCTTTTTCAGCACATCCCGTATGTGTTCGATTACACCAGTGGATGTAGAGAAGAAGTTGAAAACCCCCTTATGATTGGAGCGATCGGATCGCATTCTTTCGATATGCCCATCAGATAAGAAGTGACCAATAATGTATGCTAGATCCTCATTTAGCTTCTTATTATTACCTTGCCAGTCCGGTAATTTACAGTATGGTATGTTATCTGGATAATCCAGTCGCATCACGAGATGATCGGATGGAGACAGATCCTTAGCTTCCTTCCATTCATATTTAAATTCACGATTTATCACTTTAAAAAGTTGAGAAGATGTTGCAGTTACCGAGATTCCATTCTCTAAAGTAACCTTAACCAGTTCTCGTTCCGGCATCTCATATAGTTCGGTGACTTGTGATTTCCCACTCTGAGTAAAGACTCTTTCACCGATACTCACCTCCTCGATCGGGATAAGACCTTTTTCGGTCAGTACCCTCGTTCCAGCCACGAAGCACTCACCCACTACCCTGGCGCTCTTCTTGTGCGCCTTGTTGTGGTTGAGCGACATGTCGTACATCGAGTACAGAATGCGGCGGTGAACTGGCTTCAGCCCGTCCCTGGCGTCCGGCAGCGCTCTGGACACTATGACGCTCATCGAGTAGTCGATGTAGGACTTCTTCATCTCGTTCTCGATCGGTTGGAGAACTACCTTATGCGTCCCCGCGTCCGGTACCTTGGCGTCCCCCGCGTTCTGTTCCGGGGCCTGCTGGTTGGTGTCTTCGTCGGTCATTTTGGTCACCTCAGATGTCCAGGTTCTCCACCTCGTTGGCGTGCGACATGATGAACGCCCGCCGCGGTTCCACCTCGTCCCCCATCAGGATGGTGAACATCTCGTCCGCTTTCATAGCATCCTCGATGGTCACCTTCCTCAGCGTCCTGGTTTCAGGGTCCATGGTCGTCTCCCACAGCTGCTTGGGGTTCATTTCGCCGAGACCCTTGTACCTCTGCAGGCTGACGTTCTTGCTGCCCATCTCTTCCATTGCTTTAGCTAGGGCCTCGTCGTCGTAGACGTAGACCTCCTTGTTGCCCTTGCTGACCTTGTAGAGAGGCGGCTGGGCGATGTAGATGAAGCCGGCGTCGATCAGAGGGCGCATGTAGCGGTAGAACAGCGTGAGCATGAGCGTCCGTATGTGCGCGCCGTCCACATCGGCATCGGTCATCATGATGATCTGATGGTACCGGGCCTTGCTCGGATCGCAGTCCGGACCTATGTTCGCCCCGATGGCGGTGATCAGGTTGTGTATCTCCTGGTTCTTGAGGATCTTGTCCAGGCGGGACTTTTCCACGTTGAGGATCTTGCCTCTGAGCGGAAGTATGGCCTGGAACTCCCGGTTGCGGCCCATCTTGGCACTGTTATGAACGAATACACCGCTCGCCAATGCGAAGTTGTGGCTATGTGGGACCTCTATATCGTAGACGTCCATCCTTTCGCCGATATCTTCTACTTTGACGACCTGGTGATTGAATGCTGCGGCTTTGTGATTTTGGACGGACGAGTACAGTCCGGACCAACCTAAAGACAACCATTGTTCTGAGGTAGGACACCAGACCGCACCTTCATCATCCTTGTATAGGGGCATCAAGGAGACTCCAGCGTCCAAAGCCCGCGCCTCCACATAGTTGCCATCCCTGGTCATGAACTGGTGATCGGGAGTGCATGTGATTACCTCGCCGTTGTCCAGGGTCACTCTGATGACCGGTGCGTTCTCCTTGGTTCTCCGGGCGTTTATTGCCTTTTCGACCCCGATCGTGCCGTTCTTCCGGATGGTGTAACAGAAGTGTTCCTTCCCTTCGGATTGCTCCTTTACCATTTCCTCGAAGGTCAGCTCCCTTCCATCCAAGAGCGAGACTTTAGTATCTCCAGAAAAGCATCCGCCGGCGCTGTTCCCCTCAACGATATAGATCTCGGACTTCGCCGGGTCCCTCTCGCTGCAATCGGCGAGCTTTCCCGGCAGGGCGGCGCTTTCCAAGATGCCCTTGCGGCGGGTAAGGTCCCTGGCCTTCCGGGCGGCCTCCCTGGCCTGGGCGGCCAGTATGCATCTGTCGATGCACACCGTGGCGACCTTCGGGTTCTCCAAAAGGAACTCGGTCAGCTTCTCGAACACCAGGCTGTCGACGATGCCCTTGATCTCGCTGTTGCCCAACTTGGTCTTGGTCTGGCCTTCGAACTGCGGTTCGGGGACCTTGATGCTCAAGATGGCGGTTACTCCCTCGCGCACGTCCTCGCCGCTCAGGGCGTCGATCCCCTTGAGCATGTTATGCTCCTTGGCGTAATCGTTCATGGCCCGCGTCAGAGCGGAGCGCAGACCGACCATGTGGGTGCCGCCCTCGGCGGTGTTGATGTTGTTGACGAACGAGTAGATGTTCTCCGCGTAAGCGTCCGTGTACTGCATGGACAGCTCGACGATCACGTTTTCCTTCTCCCCCATCAGGTAGATGGGCTTCTCGTGCATCTTGACCCGGCTGCGGTTGAGGTCCTCCACGAACTCGATGATCCCACCCTCGTAGTGGAAACGGTCCTGGCGCCCGACGATCTCGTCCTTGAACGATATGACCGCCGTCTTGTTCAGGTACGCCAGGTCCTTGAACTTCTCCGCCAGGGTGTCATACTCGAACAGGACCGTCTCGAAGATGGTCTTGTCGGGCATGAAGGTGATGGTGGTGCCGCTGCCTTCAGCGGGTCCGACCTCTTTCAAGGGAACGGTGACTATGCCCCTCTCGCATCTCAGGAAGTGTTCCTTTCCATCGCGGTGAACCTTCACTTCCAGCCACTCGGAGAGGGCGTTCACCACGGACATGCCGACCCCGTGCAGACCCCCGGAGACCTTGTAGCTCTTGCGGTCGAACTTGCCGCCGGCGTGCAGAACGGTGAGGACCATCTCCACCGCCGACCTCTCGTACTTGGGCACCAGTCCGGTCGGGATCCCACGACCGTCATCGGCGACCGTGACGCTGCCATCCTGGTTGATGGAGATGTCGATGTTGTTGCAGTAGCCCCCCATCACCTCATCGATGGCGTTGTCCACGATCTCGTAGACCAGATGATGAAGACCTCTGGTGTCGGTGCTGCCTATGTACATGCCTGGCCGCTTGCGAACGGCCTCCAGGCCTTCCAGCACCTGTATGCTGTTGGCGTTGTAGCTCGCGTCCTCCATATTGGATACCCTCTGTGAATCGATGAATGCGATACCGTTCGGTCGAGACCATGAGTTCGACCGCATCCCATCCGCTGAGTAAGCGTATGGCATCTAAGTATTAATACCATGGGATTACCATCTGGCTATATAAGCAAACGAGGGTTTTTTTGGACCAGTTTTCCTTGCCTTTCTGACCCATTTCGGGAGCGGGGAAACCTTCATATCCGACCAGGCTTGAAAGGCAACCAATAAATCAGGACAAAGGATTGGTGGCGACGATGAGCATAATGTTCCAAGCGAGGGCCGGCCTTTCAGAGGAAATTAAGAGGGCGGCCAAGGCCGAAGGGGCGGACCCCGAGTGGATCAGACGCATGCTGGCCACCGGTCGCGCGGTCATCCCTTGCAACCCGGTGCATTCGCCGGAACCATGCGCCATCGGGGAAGGTCTTGCCGTCAAGGTCAACGCCAACGTAGGAACGTCCAGAGACCTTCCGGACCTGGAACCGGAGCTGGAGAAGGCTCGCGTTGCCATCCGTTACGGCGCGGACGCCATCATGGACCTCAGCACCGGCGGGGACGTGGACGCCATACGCCGGACGATCTTAAAGGAGGTCCGGGTGCCTGTGGGCACCGTCCCGATATACCAGGAGGGGTTGCGCGCCGCCCGCCGCAGCGCGGTGGTGGACATGGACGAGGACGACATGTTCAACGGCATCGAACGCCACGCCAAGGACGGCGTGGACTTCATGACCGTACATTGCGGGATCACCTTGGAGTCGGTCTCGCGTCTACGGAACGCCGGGCGCCTGACGGACGTCGTATCCCGCGGCGGGTCGTTCCTTACCGCCTGGATACTGCACAACAAGGCGGAGAACCCGCTCTACGAGAACTTCGATTACCTGCTGGAGATGGCGAACAGATACGAGTTCGCTCTCAGTCTTGGCGACGGTTTGCGCCCCGGATGCGTGGCCGACGCCACCGACCGCGCCCAGATCCAAGAACTGATCATCCTCGGCGAGCTGGTGCAGCGCTGCCGCGAGGCTGGAGTGCAATGCATGGTCGAGGGCCCCGGTCACGTTCCCCTCTCGCAGATACAGGCGAACGTCCTTCTGGCGAAACGGGTCTGCGACAACGCTCCGTTCTACGTGCTAGGACCTCTGGTCACCGATATCGCGCCGGGGTACGACCACATCGTCGGGGCCATCGGCGGGGCGGTGGCCGCCTTCGCCGGAGCGGACTTCCTTTGTTACGTGACGCCGGCCGAGCATCTCTCCCTTCCGGACGTGGAGGATGTGAAGGAAGGCGTGATCGCCAGTAAGATCGCCGCGCACGCTGCGGACCTGGCGTTGGGGCGCGGGGCGGAACGGGACGAGCGGATGGCCCGGGCGCGCAAGCGGTTGGACTGGGAGGCGATGTACGACGAGGCGCTCGATCCGGAGAAGGCTCGCCGGTACCGCAAGCGTGGAGCTACCGCCGAGAACGAGGGCTGCTCGATGTGCGGGGACGTATGCGCCATTAAGTTGGTGCAGAAGTACCTAGAAGAGTAAATGGAGCCACTGGAGGGTATTGAACCCCCGGCCTGCGGTTTACGAAACCGCCGCTCTATAGCGGCCCCGTGAAGGGGCTACCGCTGAGCTACAGTGGCGCTAGGCCGACATCAACCGCTACGGCCATTTAAAATTTGTTGTTTCCGGGATTCAGACAATTATAATATCTGGCATTCCCCTTCGTCATAAGGGTCACATGATTTCCGAGATGCGTCTGCCGTCCGCCGAGAGAGAGGAAGAGCGCAAGGGAGGGCAGGCCTCGCTCCGAGAGCTTCTGGACACCATCAAGAAAGGCGCGTTCACCGGCTATCTGCGGACCGTGCTGACCCTGGACGGGGATTCGTCCAACGGCGTGCTGGTCTTCGATCAGGGCTCGCCGACGGTCGCCCTGTACAGCTTCAAACCCTCCGGGAACAACAGCGTGGAGATGATGTACCGCGGCGAGAGGGCCGCGGAGTTCACCCTGGGCGATTCGATTTTCCCCGATACCTCGATAACCTTGATGAAGGTCGGAGATCGAAACGCACTTGCGTCGATGATAGATGATTACCGGCAGGACCGGGCTCCCGATCTCACCGAGTTCATAATGCACTTCTACCGCGACAACCTGCGCTTGCCGAGCGCCGGCGAGGGGCTTGATGAAGGCACCAGCATCCTGGAGCTCAAGCAGGCCATCATGAAATATCATCGCGAGAAATCGTTGGAGATGGCCGGGAAGCGCGACCTGCGGGACGTGGAACTGGAACTGGACGAGGGAGAGAGCTACCTGGTGGAGGAACAGTCCCGGGACTTCTCGCATGGCATATTCGTCGGCTACCTTTCCAAGGGCTACGCCGGTATGGCGATATCCCGCACCAACCCGCGGCTTCTGCGCAAATCCTACAACGAGATTCAAGCCGAGCTGATCTGGCTCACAGACCATGAGTCGGAGACGGAGAGGACCATACCCCCGTCCCTGGAGAAGATCGTGGTGGTGCTGGAGGAGTTCATCGAGAAGGAGGATAAGGTGGTCATACTCATCGACGATCTGCAATATCTCATAAGCAGCAATTCGTTCGAGGGGGCGCTGCGCTTCATACGGTCCTTGGTGGACCGCATCAGCGAACGCCAGGCCCTGTTCCTTCTTTCGATCGACCCGGCCAGCCTCAGCGCCCAGGAACGTTCGATATTGGAGCGGGAGATGCGTTTGGTGCGCGAGCGTTAGAGCCGCTTCAGCTCGTCCTTGAAGTCCAATAGGCCTTCCAAGGCCAGATCGTGGCGCTCGCGGTTCATCGCCACGCCCGCGTCCTTGAGCACCTTGACCAGAGTGCGTACGTCCTTTCCCTCGGCCTTGGCGTCCAGAAGTTGGTTCTTGGCCTTCCGCATCTCGCCCTTGGTGGCCTCCGGCAGCGCCCGCATGAGCTGCTCACGACCCTTTCGGGCGAGTATGCCCATCATGCCCCAGTCACCATGGTTCCCGGCATCCCGGGCCTCGTGCAGCATGCGCTTGGCCTCCCTGACGTCCAGGTAGAACTGGTCGCACACATCGATCAGCCGAGATAGCGACTCCACCAGGTCGTTGGCCTCCAGGTACTTGCCTGAAGAGCGCTCCGCGGCCTTGCGGCCTTTGGCCGCCGCCTGCAAGGCGCCTTCGATGTCCCCCTGTTCCCGCAGGTTGCGCAATGAGGTGAGAGACTCGGAAACCTCCTTCGGATCGATGCCGGAGCGGGAGACGATCGTCACCAGCTTCTCCAGGTTCCCCTCTTCCATCACCAATCTTTCATCCAGGGCCGCCTTGATGGAGGAACGGGCCTCCTTGACCATCTGCACCGCGGTGGCCAGGTCCCTCTGCTTGCCGGCCTGTACCGCCCTGTCTATGAGGCGCCGGCCCTCTCCGACCTCCACCTCGTAGTCCTTGGATAACATCAGCAGCGGCTTGACCTCGGCGACGAGCCTTGGGAACTCCAGGCGCATCTCGTCCTCGCCCTCGTCCACCAGACCCTTTCCGCAGGACGAACACGTTTCGGATTCCAGAGAGCAGACCACACCGCAGGAAGGACACTCGATCATCGGCACCTCCTCGATGACGAACTCCGTGCCGCAGCCCGGACACTTGTCCGTCTCGCCCACGATGTGCCTTCCGCACTCGGGGCAATCGAACTCGAAAATCTCATCCTCGTTGGCCTTGCTTCGGTCCTCTGGCATGTGACCCACCCTGCTGGCATTAGATTGTTCTGTGCTTATTTCAAGTTGTTCATTAAATTATCTGGCTCAAGTGCCGTTGAATGATCTGGGAGTCCTCCACGGGAGAGGTGGATTCGCAAATTACGGTGGCCTCCGTTCCCGCATCCCGGAGGGCGTCGAGGACCATCAGATGGTCCAACCCCTCCCCCAGCCGGAGATGCTTCCTCTCCCCGGCGGCGGTGAACTCGATGCCGCTGAGATGGCAGTGCAGACGGGGTACGTCCGATAACGAACTGAGCAGCGCTCGCAGCCCTTCCGGATCGAGCGGCGGGCCCCTGGCCTGCAGATGCGCGAAGTCCACCACCGGCAGGACGCCGGGAACCTCGTCCATCACCTCCAATATCTCCGGGACGGTGCCCCAGGTCGCCCTCTTGCCCATGGTCTCCAGGCCGATGACCGCGTTCAACGATTCGCCGTCCGCCGCCTCTTTGACCCTCCTCAGGGAGCTGACCACGTTGCCTGTCGAGCCTCGGGCGTCCTGGCCGTAGGTGGCGGCGTGAACGACGACCATCCAGGCCCCGAACGCTTCGGCGCCGCGCATGGCCCTCAATATCCAATCCTCGCTCTTCCCTCGGGTCTCCGCGGACGGGGAGTTCAAGTTCACATAGTAAGGGGCGTGGACGCTCAGCAGCACGCCGCTCGCCTGGGCCTCCAGCCGGGCCTCCTCGGCCTTACCGGGGTTGTAGAGGACGTTGCGCACGAACTGTATCTCGAGCGCGCTCAGCCCTAGCGCACGAACCTTGCGCACGGCCTCCGCCGGGGAGCGCGAACCTTCTGGATATCCGGCCGGACCGGTGCGTATCATGAGCCTGAATCAGATACCGCCATAAAGTAAATTGCCGCGGCGCACAATGTAAATATCGGGGTGCGGATTGTAAGACTGGGAGGAGCATGAAGCAGTACAACGTTCCGGTGGACAAGCCCGCGGATGCCAACATCATCGTGGGGCAGTCGCACTTCATCAAGACCGCCGAGGACCTCTACGAGGCGATGGTGAACTCCGTGCCCCAGGCCAAGTTCGGCGTGGCCTTCTGCGAGGCGTCCGGGGACCGGCTGGTCAGGGTCGAGGGCAACGATCCGGAGCTCAAGGAGTGCGCGCTGCGGAACGCCCTCAAGGTCGGCGCCGGGCACACCTTCTTCGTGGTCATGCGGAACGCTTACCCAGTGAACGTGCTCCAGAGGATCAAGCAGGTGCCCGAGGTGTGCTCCATATTCTGCGCCACCGCGAACGAGCTGGAGCTGGTGGTGGCGGAGAGCGCCCTGGGCCGCGGAATAATAGGCGTCATAGACGGACAGATACCAGTGGGAGCTGAGCAGGATGAAGACGTACAAAAAAGAAGAGGATTCCTCCGCAAGATCGGATACAAGCTATGAGGAGCCGGACCTCTACGAGGTCCTCGGCAAGTACTACGATGTGTGGTACGAGGACCAGATAGAGGACACCCAGTTCTATCTCCGCCTGGCGGAACAGACCGGAGGACCGGTGCTGGAGTGCATGTGCGGCACCGGCCGCAACATCATACCGATGGTGAAGGAAGGGTTCCAGGTATGGGGCTTCGACCGCAGCCATTCCATGCTGGACCGCCTGACGGCCAAGATGGAGCTTCTGGACGATGAGGTCCAGTCCCGGGCCAGCGTGCACCACGCCGACATGCGGACGTTCCAGTGCCCGCGCCAATATCGCCTGGTCATCGTACCATTCAACGCCTTCCTGCATCTGTTGGAGAAGGAGGGCCAGGAGGCCGCCCTGCGCAACGTCGCCGAGCACCTGGAAGAGGGCGGGCGTTTCGTGATGAGCATCTTCAACCCCCGTCTGGACCGGCCGGAGGAGCTGGTGCGGCATCGTGGGACCAGGACCATGCTGAACGGGGAGATCGTCTCCAAGTTCGAGGCGCAGACCTTCGATCAGCCCAGACAGCGCACCACCGTACACTATTTCATCGACATCTCCCGCCAGGACCGGGAGATGCGCCGGGTCACCGCCCAGTTCACCATCCGCTACATCTCCTACCAGGAGGTCCTGGATCTCATGAAGGCCTGTGGGCTGGAGGTTCTGGAGACCTACGGCGATTGGAACTTCGGGCCCTTCACCAAGAACAGCGACCTGATGGTGTTCGTGGCCAAACGATCATCATGATCCTGGACCTGGACCATACCCTGGGCTGCGGGCAGGTATTCCGCTGGCGCAAGGAAGGGGATGAATGGAAGGGCGTCGTCGACGGACGGATGGTCACCCTTCGCCAGACCGGCGAACGGATCGACGTTTCCGGAATGAGCGAGGAACGGTTCGCCATATACTTCCGGCAGGACGACGACCTGAAGGCGATCTACGAAGAGCTGGGCGGGGACGAGCACCTTTCGTCCTATTTCAAAAGATATCAGGGACTGCGACTGGTCCGGCAGGACCCCTGGGAGTGTATGGCCTCCTACGTCCTGGCGACCAACGCCAACATCCCCCGCATACAGGGGATGATAGAGAAGGTGTGCCGCACCTTCGGCACCGAGATGGATGGTTTTTACGCCTTTCCCACGCCGGGGCAGCTTCTGGACCGCTGCGAGCGGTCGGAGTCCTGCGGCCTGGGCTACCGGAGCAAGCGCTTCATCGAGATGGCCAGGCTGGTCCAGCGGGAGGAGGTCGACTTTTCCGGACTGATGTCGATGGGCTACGAGGAATGCGTCCAGGAGCTGGTGAGATTACCGGGCATCGGTCCGAAGGTCGCCGATTGCGTGAGCGTCTTTTCCTTGGAGCACCTGGAGGCGTTCCCGGTCGACGTCCGCATCAGAAAGGCCATGGCCGAGCTGTACGGGATGGAGGGCAGCTATAGAACGGTGAACAGACTGTCCCGGGAAAAGTTCGGACGCTGGGCGGGCTACGCCCAGGAATACATCTACTACGCGTACGGACGCTGATCACTCGCACTCGGGGCAGACGCAGGCCGGAGCCTTCAGACCGGTCTGCGTTTCGTAGATGCCGACCAGCATGCCGCTCTTCTTGACCATCTCGCAGATGCGGCACGTTTCGATGACGATGTCAGAACCGTTGATGATTCGTACGGCGGATATCTCGATCTCGCGCTTGAAGTCCTCGTACCTTCCGCTGTTCTCCAGTTCCTTGTTGGTTCCCCTCTTGGCCTTCAGATACTGGGATATGGCGGCGTCGGTCACGCCGAACTTGCGAGCCACTTCCGCCTGGCTCAGGTGATGCTTCTGCACTAGCTCCCTGGCCAACTCACGCCTTATGGAAGGCAGCACGTACCAGACGATCAGCTCGCAGGGTATTTTCATCGACCCAACCATCTGCTTAACGATTATTAAAGATTGTGTAAGCTATATTACTGGAGGATATGTCAAGAAACAATTACGGGTGAAGATAGACCATCTCGCCCGGGGCGGTCCTTCGGCCATGGTATAAATAAAAAAATGCTCTTTACCGTGAACATTCGTTAATTGTTCAAGAGGACTTATTATGGAGATCGATGAGGTAATGGTCACCCGCAAGATAGTGGAGAGGTATACCGAGGAGTTCCTGGAGAACATCGACGTCGACGTGGTCATCGCCGGCGCGGGGCCGTCCTCGCTCACGGCCGCGCGCTACCTGGCCAAGGCCGGTCTCCGGGTGGTCATCTTTGAAAGGAAGCTCACCCCCGGCGGAGGCATGTGGGGCGGCGGGATGACCTTCCCGATCATAGTGGTGCAGGAAAGCAGCAAGAGCCTTCTGGAAGAGATAGATGTGCGCCTCCGGGACGCTGGTGACGGTTACTTTACCGCTGACTCCGTTGAGGCCTCCGCCAAGCTCATCGCCGCGGCCGTGTCCGCTGGCGCGCGGTTATACAACACCATATCCGTGGAGGACGTCATGATCCGCCAGGACAGC
>Ga0209099_1003162_pt1 | contig 13651 bp, 14 predicted proteins | sample AD_JPNHW2_MetaG_FD_184430 | JGI IMG/M metagenome (GOLD analysis project Ga0209099, IMG submission 184430) | Active sludge microbial communities of municipal wastewater-treating anaerobic digesters from Japan - AD_JPNHW2_MetaG (SPAdes) (version 2) | ecosystem: Engineered > Bioreactor > Anaerobic...
AGTTTTTATCTGCTAATATTCTACTCTCTTTATAAATATTTGTCAAATATAAAATTGATAGTTCTGATTCCCAAAAGGGTATAAAAAATACTCAGTATCAATACTGAATATTTTTAAATGCAGAGCATCGTGAACGACGTTAGAACTGAGATTATTAAAGCAGGAAAAATTTATGTGCCAAGTTTAACAGTATAAAATAACAAAAAAGACCCTGAATACAATCAGAGTCTTTTTTTATCAACATTACAACGAATTAATCTTTGCCCTCGTCTTAGGTCCCACATATCCATATCCTGCATCTCCTGGTTGAGCGATGTTATATTTAACTTGGAATCTCTGAACGGCTAATTTAGTAAGATTACCGAAGTACCCGGTAATTAATCCCTCGGGATAAATATCTGCACCCTGAGCCCTTAAGAATGTTTGTAACTGAGTAACGTCTTCACCAGAATCACCTAATTGGAGATTATGAGTGAATTGATAACCAGTTGAAGCTCCAGCTACTTGTCCAGTCATTAATGAGCGTAAGTACGATAATTGTTGCATTAAAGCACTAAGCAAATTTTGATAATCAGCTTGAGTAGGATTGGCTGGAAGAGTTGGGATGATTACTGGACCAATAGAAGCACCTAATACTTGAGGGGTTGGAGTGGGCGTTGGTGTAGGAGTTAGGGTTGGTGTAGGAGTCGGCGTTGGAGTAGGCGTAGATGTCGTAGTAGACCCTGATTGACATTGATCTCCGCATCCACCACCTCCGCTACCAGTAATACCAGGTGCAGGTGTTGGAGTTGGAGTTGGTGTCGGAGTAGGTGTTGGTTCAGGGGTTGATGTTGGTGTTGGGGTTGGGGTTGGTTCAGGAGTTGGAGTAGGAGTTGGAGTTGGAGTTGGAGTTGGAGTTGGTGTCGGAGTAGGTGTTGGGGTTGGGGTTGGTGTTGGTGTTGGGGTTGGTTCAGGAGTTGGAGTAGGAGTAGGTGTTGGAGTTGGAGTTGGGGTAGGAGTAGGAATTATTTCGCAAACATCACCAATACCATCTCCGTCTGAATCAGATTGATCTGGATTTGAATTTACTGGACAATTATCACATGCATCTCCGATACCATCACCATCACTATCTGCTTGATCTGGATTAGCAACAAGAGAACAATTATCATTATAATCTGAAATGCCATCTCCATCAGAATCAAAACCCTCATCAATATTTCCATCACAATCATCATCATATCCATTACAAGTTTCTGTTGCACCAGGGTTTATACTCGCATTAGCATCATTACAATCTTCCGAATTTTGTGTATCTGTATAACCCACAGGCAAACTTAATCCTATGCAAAAAGATATTCCGTCTCCAACCGTGTAAGTATCTCCATCATTATCTTGAAATCCTTGCGCAACTCTCCATGATTCATTATTAGCATCATTACAATCTTCTGAATTTTGAGTCTCTACATAACCAGTAGGGAGACTTAAACCTATACAAAAAGCCATTCCATCACCAGTTGTATAAGTATCACCGTCATTATCCTGATATCCCCAAACAGTTCTCCAAGATTCATTATTGGCATCATTACAATCAATAGCACCACATGAACCTCCGGTAATAGAAACACCGTCTCCGTCAGCATCTATACAATTTAAAACATCAACTTGAACTGAACTTGAAACCACATAATTTCCAATATTATCATAAGCAACAACCCATATATCATGACTTCCATTAGAAACACTTGTTGTATCCCAATCGATTGAATATGGAGATGACGTATCTTCACCTATTTTTGTTCCAATACTCGCATGCCAAAATTCAACTTTTGCAATTCCACTTCCAGAATCAGAAGCATTTGCAGTTATTGTTGTAGTTCCACTAATAGTTCCTGTTGTTGGTGAAGTTACGGAAGCCGTCGGTGCAGTGTTATCTACAACAACTAAAACTTCTTTTGCTGGATTCAAATTACTGATATGATAATATCCATTATCATATTGTGCTCTAACGTTAATTTTTGTTGCACTAGAAGTATTAATATTAGTAAATCTACATTCCCCACCAACATAACTAGCTGAGGTATTGCTAACATTAGCACCATCAAGTGAATACTCACAACTTGATCCCATTACTCCCGTTCCTGCATCTGTTACAGGAGCCGAAATATTAGATAAAATTGAAATATAATTTACGGACCCATCATTATATAAAGGTGTTACAGTCACGTCTCCAGTTACCGGTCCCGCAAGATCAACGATAAATTCAGGAATACTCCCAGTTCCAAAATTTCCACCATTATCTGTTACGGTAATAGTACAATCACTATAAACTCCTTCAGGGAAATCAGGACTACCACCCCATTTTAAGTGAGCGCTTGCACCACCCCAACCAACAGAAGTCTCATAAGCATCACATCCGCCACCATAAGTCACTGCGCCTCCTTCTGTATTTGTCCAATCAAATGGAAATCCAGTAGGTAAATTTGCTAATTGAGGAGTAGAAAACATATTATACACCCAAACTTTTGGCTTAGCGTGATCAGTGATATTACTTGAAGAAATTGATATTGCGTTATTAGATACATCCGCACTACTTGCTAATGCGCCAGCATCAATATTTACATTTTGAGGAAATGTTCCATCTTCTGCGTTAAGAGTTAATGTTATTGTATTTCCGCTAATAGTTGCAGATGAAGGATGATGATTATCAACTGAATCCCATTTAAGCTTGGCTAAATCCGTAGCATCAGCCGTTGTTGTTCCCGAACTTACAAATTTTGCAGCATCAGAACATGTTAAAACCAATTGAATTGTATCTGATATGCCATCACCTTGAATATCTCCAGAAGTACAAATTGGTCTAGTCGGATTTAAAGAAATAACTCCGTCAACAAATGATGCACCTATTGAATTGGCAGAACTATCATTTAATTCTTTCATTCCAACAAATGCTAAACTTGTATCCGTAGCACTACTTGAAATTATTGTAAAATTTAAGGTTAAAATAGCGCCATTGTCTATAGCTAAAGCGGAAGAAGTATCGAACCAGTTTATTATTACTGAATTAGTACTAGTGCCAGTAGTTAATGTTCCGTGGCCTGAAATAGCGTTTTGTGTTAGCCCTGTATAAGTAAGCAATGTGGGATCATATTGCACGCTAAAATCCATACCAGCAACGGCATTTGCAAAATCACTCGCAGTTATTGGCACGTTTATGGTGCTCCCAACTGAAGCCGACTGAGAACCAATTGTTAGAGTTGGAGTTGGGGGGACTATAGTCGCCTTTACGACTGAGTAAGAGATTGACCCTATGATGACAATAAATAATGCGAATACGCATCCTAAAACTGTTTTAATATTAATTGACGATTTATTATTCATATTAATTTGATTATTATTCGACAATATTTTTAACTATTATTCGACAATATAATTTTAATTACTAATCCACGAATTATTTACATCTCCCATTTTTATTCCAACAAAATCTTGACTAGACGTACTAGCTATTAAATTAGTATACGCCCTAACCAGTCCGACGGTCAAATAATTTGTTGTATCTAATACAGCGTCGGAAGAGTAAAATTTCCACACTCCCGATGTTAAACTAGCATCGAGACCAACTATAAATCTACCAATTTTTATCTGATCCGCACTTGATAATCCTTTACTATTATTTACATCGCCAGCAATAACTTTATAAATCACATTAAATGGTTCAATGCCCACTATATGTCTGCCAATTTTTATTTGATCGGCACTTGAAAGACCTGTGGCATTACCACTCTTATCAACTCTAACAACATAATCTCCCCCACTGGCAACTTCTGTAAATTGATAAACACCGTTCACATCGGTTGTAGTTGTAGCTACTAAAGTCCCAATATTATCTTCCAAAATTACAGTAGCATCAGGAATTACTTTTATCCCATCATAATATTTTATTGCTCCCGAAATTGTATGAGTTGTAGGCATTGGGTTTGAAAGAGTTATAAATGATTGTTCTGTGCTTGTGGCAATATTCCCATAACTATCAGATGATTCCGTATAAAAATAATACGTTGTACTTGCATTTAAACCGGGCAATTCAATGCTATGAGTTGTAACTAATGTGCTGGTAGAAACAATCGTAGAAGACACTGGGGTAGTAGTTGAATAAACAACCTTAGTTGTAGCGGGAAGGTCAGTGGACCAAGAAATTACTGCCAAAGTCGGAGTAGTAGTAGCAATTTGTATATTTGAAATAACGGGCGGAGTAATACTATCTAATGCATTAAAAGCATTGATTCTTTTACTCGTAACTGTTTTGCCAGAGAGTGCGGGTAATGCATCACCTGTACTCAAAATAGCATTCTTCACTTGTGAAGACGATAGATTTGGTTTAGTCCCCCATATTAATGCCGCCAAACCAGCAACATGTGGCGTAGCCATTGATGTACCATTATAATAATCGTATTTTTCATCAGAGCCATCACTATGTTTATTAATTGTAATATAATCCACCTTACAACCATCATAATTATTATTTGATGAATTAGTCACCCAATGAAAACGAAATACGAAATTATTGACTAAATATTGACTTGGAATATTCAAATTTTCAAAATAATAAGCTGCACTACCAGAAGGATTTGTGTCTGAATCCAAATAATATTCATCCCATCTCAACACTTCAGTAAAACTATTTCCACCATCGCTACTAAATTCTAAATTCATATAGTCAGTCCAATTTGTTGTATTATATTCCGTATCACATGCTGTCAAAAAGCTAATGGTTGCTCCACTGATATTCCCACCAATATTATAAATCGGCGACGTAACAACGGTATTTGAATTATTTGCATATGGATATGCCAAATCTCCATATAAAACTTTATTCCAAAGTCCATCGTTAAAATCATACGTTCCCCAATTATTATTAACACCACTCTTAACCCAACCACTAGGAATTGCAGGAGGAACAACGTTTTCAAATGCTTCATCTAAAACCGTTGTATTATCAACGGTACTATAAATATTCACACCTGGAGCACCAACATCAACGGAGGTTGCTCCATAATTAGAAAAATTAGCCAAAGAATCATTTTGATCAGTTGCCGCAACTGAAATAATATTATCTAAATTATAATCGGATGGATAGAGATGAGTACTTTCATTATTAGTTGATTCATTTCCGGCTGCAGCGACAAAAATACCCCCAGCGGTTTTGAAACTATTGATTGCATCATATTCAAACTGAGAAAATGTATTACCGCCATAGCTGGCATTAATTACTTTCGCTCCATTTTGAATTGCAAAATTAATACCCTTAACAATCTCGGAAATTGTCAAAGATGATTTGATTGCCATTATTTTAGCTTGTGGAGCCACTCCAATAATTCCTTTATTATTATTTTTTACCGCAACAATAGTCCCGGCAACATGCGTCCCATGAGAATCACTTGTTGGTAATGGTATTTTATCATTATCTTCATAATCATAACCATGATTGCATCCTCCTAATACGGCACCATTTTCATCTTTACAACTTATGCCATCCCACATATTCGCAGCCAAATCAGGATGATTATAAGCAACACCAGTATCAATTACAGCAACTATAGTAGTAGAAGCATTAGTTCCTTCATTTATTAACCACGCCTCTGGTGCATCAATATCTTTATCTGTTGATCCGGGATTATTAGTTGTATATGTCCCACCTACTGTCTGCCCAGTATTATCTAATCCCCATAAAAGACCTCTGTTCGTGTCATCTGTATTTATTACCGTAGGATAACGCTTATAGTTTGGTTCGACATATTCCACATTCGGATCATTTTTTAATTCAGTTATTTTCTGTTCTACTGTCTTGGTATCTTTAATTTTCAAAACTGAAATATTATTTTTTATTAAATCTTCTTTTTTTTCTAAAAATTTAGAATTAGTAAAATTCAAAGCAGCTGTTTTCCCGGAAACAGTTTCTAAATCAATCTTATTATTTTTATACTTTATCAAAATTTCTCCCTCTACGTAGTCTTTTTTTACTCCTTCCATCTGTTGAGATTTTTCTAATCCAGTACTTCCTTTTGCGGTCATTAGAAATTCCTGAGAAGACCCGTCAATTAATTTAGATAAAGAATTTATATTATTAAAATCTAACTCACTATTATTAAATAAGGGCTCGGCACTAAATCTCTCTAAATTAATATCCCCTTTTTCAATAGCCAAAACTGGCAAAGAAAAAAGATTAAGATTTACTATAATAAATGATAATACTAAAAACGTTGAAAATGACTTTTTAAAATTTCTCATATTGATATTTATTCAAACGAAAAAATAAAAACGACTAAAAAACGTAATTAATAATTACTTGCATATTACCCCTCTTATTCTATCTTGTCAATAATAAGAAAAATGGTATAAATAATCCCCTATTTTACCCCGCCCCCACTCTACCAAATAATTCTTACTACACTAATTACAAAGCGTAGGTTAATTATTTTGATCAAAAAAAGATTTTACCATTCCAATATAACTTAAATACTGGTCCTTATAAGAATTTACTTGAGAACTATAATCAAGAGTGGTGTTTTGTTGGTCAACCACAAGGTCCATCGCATTACTCAAGCTATGTATCGCACTTATTAGATTATTTGTGGCACTGTAATAATTTGAAGGGAGATTAGTATATCTTGTATTTAAATTGGATATATTATCAAGTACTGTGTCCAATATACCCAGAGCAGATATCATAGTGCTTATTGCCATTATACTGTTATTCGCATTTGAATATTGTACCCCCGTAGAATAGGTGTTGGCAGCCGCTAAAACAGAGTTATAAGCATTTATAAGTTCGCTTCTGAAAGACATTTTAACCTGGATAGCTCTGTTTATGGCCTCCTGTTGAGCTTGGGCCTGAGCCGCCGCAGCAGCTTGTGCTGATGCCGCCGCAGCAGCTTGTGCTGATGCCGCTGCTTGAGCCGCCGCAGCAGCTTGTGCATCAGCCTGTGCCTTGGCTTGAGCGGATAATGCTGCTTGCGCTGCCGATGCTTGTGCTGATTGTTCAGCAGCCGCCTTGGCAGCAGACGCCGCAGCTACTTTATTATTTAATTTACCTTCTATTTTAGATTGAACCGATGTAAGCATCTCTTTAACTAAACCGTAATTGGGATAATCTATCTGAATAGACAATAATACTTCTCTTGCGCCCTCTAAATCACCGGACCCCTCTTTTAATATTGCCAAATCGTAAGAATTTTTATATTGAATAAAGTTATTCTGTTGCTCCTTAAGATTATCTATCTTTTTACGAGTCGACTCAAACATCCACCTATCATCAACATTATTTAAACTACCGAGAGCATCTTGATAACTACCCTCTGCTTGAAGACTCTCTACGATACTAATTACTTTATTTACAGTAAAATAATCTTTAACCTTTGGGGCTGCAAAAATAGTAGTAACAGATAACAATAAGACAATTACAGAGATTATAACAACTTTTTGGTTTAAATTTAAAAATCCTTTAATTTTTCTTATAAAAATAGCTTTTACGGAATTATTAATAGTGTTATCAACAATTAATTTATTACCGCAAAAACTACAAAAAGCACCATCTTGTTTATTTTTATTATTACACTTTAAACAAATCATAAATTTATTTAAATAATTTTTATTATACTTAATCGACAAATAAAAAAATCAATAATTTACAAACTTCCCTACTTTTATGGAAGTGTTTCACAAACCACTCCATCCTTATCTCGATCCAACCCATGAAAATCATTAGTCGGTCCACCGTTTGATTCAAAAAATGCCTGAGCATCTCTCTGAGTAGAGAAATCGGAACAATCACGATCCCCAACTACTGGCGACCCATTAGACGTAGAAGTATTGCTAGGTATTAGCCACCATACACATAAAATTATTACACCTATTACCAATAAAATCCAAATAAAATATTTTTTCATAATTTAATTGATTTTTAATTATTTAAACAAACCGAGAAACCATTGCCAAAATCCCCTTTTCGGCTGTGTTTCTGTCGACTTATTAACAACTACCTTGGGTTCATTGGTATTTTTTGGACTTGGCGTCAAAGTATTTTTATATTCTGGTGCTGGTTGAGTATAACCGGTGCCACCCTCACCATAAGTGCTCTTAATAGGAGAAGTTGGTTGTGGTAAAGATTTTGCTCGGTGACAATGATATTCTCCAGAACTCAAACCCCATGAAGAACAATTAGTCCTACATGTATGACAACCGGAGGAATCAGTTCGCCCAGGATGAGCAAGAACTCCATTCGCATAGATGGAAAGCAAAAGAATTAATGTAAAAATTATTATAGAAAATCTAGTTTTTTCTTTCATATTTTTATTTATAGGTTCTCGGCCCCACACACTCCCCTTTTGTATCAACTTCCCCTAAGGGCGTATAACAAATAAAATTACCTTCATCACCAACCACTTCAAAACATTCACAAACCTGTTTTTTATTGTCATCATCTCTAAAAAAAGATGCTATATAATAAATCGAAAGCACTATGACTACTAATAATAAAGTAGTTTTAATAAATTCCTTAATCTTCATAATCATTTTTTATAACAATGACCATAGGAGGTTAGAGTATCCGTCCCAAGAGTCACCACCTCTACAAAACTTTGATCAATTGATGATGTTTTAAATAACAAGCCATGGTTGTCATTGGTTCTAATTTCCATAAAAGCACCAGAAAAATAAGGCGTCGCTTCATAAATATCGCATGGTTTATCATCACATCTTGAAATTGTAACTTTATTATTGTTTTCACTAATTAAAACAAAAACTCTTGCCTCAATATTTTCACAATTATTAATAGAACAACTAATTTTTCGTTCCGGTATGCAATACATATCATGAGGTGGCAGAGTAGTCTTTTGAGCATTATAACTTGTTAAAGCAAGGGTTTTGTCTAGGTCTTGTAATTTAGATATTTCATTAGAATTATTTTTATCACCCTGAAAATCAACGGCCAAGGAAATACTTAAAAAAATAACAAGCAATAAAATGATGAAATTCTTTTTTATTTCATTATTTTTTACTTCTTTTTTTATTTCATTATCCATATATTTATTTAATTTTCATCTTTTTTCTTTCGCATTTTTAATATTCCTATCACCATCAATATAACTCCCACAGTCAACAAAATTAGACTTATATTATTGTAATAATAATATGTTGCAATTGGATAAGACGAGGCTGGAGCGCCCAACCCAGAAATACCAAGACCACCAGTTTTACCCAAATAATAATTACTATCAAAATTAAATAAACCACAAGTAAACAACCCGGCACCGAGTAATAAAATAAAGTGTTCTTTTATTGTTTTAAAAGTATCCTTCATATAATTTAATTAAAATCCATTATTGACTAATTGCTTCAATATTCCAGTAAAAAACCCCCAAATAAAACCAATTATGATAGCGGCGATAGCCATTCCCTTCCCCTTTTCATGCGTATGTTTAATTTGGGTTAAAGCTACTATACCTAAAATAAAACCGGCAATCCCCGCTAAACCAATGCCAAATATAGAAATTATAGACAATACTAGTCCAATTATTGCGGATTTATTAGTTTCTTGATTCGTAATATTAACCACCTCTTTTGCGCTTACTTGTTTTTGATTCTCTTCTTTTATATCATTATTTTCCATATATTTTTATCTTACACTTTGATTATAAACCTCATAAAAAATCAGGTCAAGCTTGAAAAAATAGGCAAAAAAGAGGTAAGATTAAAGCATTGTGGAAAGAAAAACTGAAAAAACAACTCAGGGACATCAAAAAATGTTGCAATATATTGAGGACTTAAAGAGAAATAAGCCCTTTCTTAAAATCTTCAGAAAATATGACAAACAAAGCTCCGAGGAAAAAATTGACAACGTTTTTTTTATAATCAAAGAGTATGAAAAGCTCAATAAAATTACAAAGAAATTATTAAAAAAATATGAAAGCGACTATGAAAAAATAACTGTAAAAATGGCAGAAGAATATGGATTAGACTCAGATCTACTTAATTATATTCATTTTTCATTAGATAAAAAATTAAATAAATGCAACCTCTATAAAAATGATGTTGACATGTGTGTTTATAATGATAATTACGATGAATCATTAGGATATCGGACATTGCCAGATGTACCACTCATATTAAATAGAGTTTATAGAAATCACTTAAGAGCATACCCCATAAGCATCGACATCCATAAATACGCAAGTAAAAGAGATGTTTTGGATTTTATAGAGAAAAAATGGGATTGGATTTATAAAAATAATCTAGGTTTTTATACTGAGTATGAGAAAATAAGATTTAGAAAACGCAAACAAAATCAAAAAATAATTGATTTTATTTGGAATAACAAACGATTAAAAGCAAAGGAGATTAAAGTCTTATTAGATAAAGAATTCCCTCACAATGGATTGGTCTATTATGAAATAAACAAAATAATTAGCATTGAAAAAGACAGGAGATTAAGAAAATAATCGTAGGTCAATAAATTCTTATCTTTATTCAAAAAAGAGGAATACTCTGATTAATATCAGGGTATTTTTTATTTTCCAAATATATGTTATCGGGTGAACAAATAACAAAATTTCAAATAATCTACAAAAATCGCTTCGGTAAAGAAATTACTAAAGAAGAAGCACTAGAAAAAGGCATAAAATTACTCCGATTATTAGAGTTAACTTATAAACCAATGACAAAAAAAGAATATAAATTGGTCGAAAATAGATCGTTGGAAAAACTTCCAAAAAACCTAATATAACCTATCTTTTAAAAATATGAAATCAATTGAAAGAAGATTTAACAAAATAATGAAAAGCAATCCCCCCTGGAGCTCTTGGACTTGTTTTGTCGTCAGTATAAAAGGCCAAAAGTTTAATAAAAAGATAATAAATCGCTGGTTCAACCAGTTAGTAGACAAAGACGACTATGATGAAAGCGAAAAAAAGGAATTAGTCCAATATTTATATAAAGTCTCAGATTCCTCAAACACCTCCGAGGAGTGTCAAATTCAAGGGTAAAAGGCACTTTTTAGGCACCCTTATACCAGAAACAATGATTTATATACTCCCCTCACACCCGAGCCAAAAACTACCCCAAAAAAAGGACTAGTTCAAAAATAAAGGTACTACCCCCATTAAAATTGAACCCACCCCTTCAAAATATATCTACGAATAAGAAGAAATAATAAGAAAAAGTTAATAAGATATAATTTTAAAAAAATGGACGGAATTAACGTTAACTATTATGAGAAAAAAATTATAAATAAAAGCTCCGAAAAATGGAGGTTTGGTTTTACGCAAATCCCAAATAAGATTATTTTAAATGATAAAATTAATAAGAATGGCTTATTAGTATTCGTAGTATTAAGAATGCGCCAATTCCAAAGAAAGACTAGTTGTTTCCCTTCCATGCAAACAATACAGAAAGAAACGAGATTAAGTCCAAACTCAATAAGAAATGGCATTAACAACTTAATAGAAAATCGTTATTTAGACGTTAAAAAACGCCTAGGCAAAACCAATACTTATTTCTTATATAATGAAAAAGTATGGAAAGGTATGGAAAATGGCGGGGGTGGTATAGACATGAATATTCAAAATCGTACTTTAGATAGATAACACGCACACACATATCAAATTTGACAATAATGCCATCAACTTTCTTATTAGTTTTTGTTTGTTATAGGGAATTATCTGCCATTAAACTGGAAATAATAGTAAAAAATGATAACTCATACTGATAAACAGTATAAAAACAAGTAGCATAATAACCCTTATTATTTAATAATTATTTAAAAATATGCTATAATATAGACGTTGACCCAGTCCCATAATCCAGAAGTTTTTATTACTTTGTTGCCTTAAAGGGGCGACCATGCCAATAAAGCAATCCTTCTGGAAAGCGGAATTGGGTCAACCATGGTCGTCCCTTTAAGTTTTAATAAAACGATATGAAACAAGAAGACAACAAAATTAAATATTTTCTCTATGCTAGGAAATCCTCTGAAAGCGAGGATCGACAAGTCCAATCTATTGACGACCAAATAAATAGAGTTAAAAAATTAGCGGCAGATTTGAATTTGGATATAAAACAAATCTATACTGAATCAAAATCAGCTAAAAAACCAGATAATCGACCAGTTTTTGATGAAATGATTAAAAGGATTGAAAATGGCGAAGCTAATGGAATTTTATGTTGGCAAATTAATAGATTATCTAGAAATCCAATTGATAGCGGTAAATTGAGTTGGCTTTTACAACAAAACATTCTTAAATCAATTCAAACCATTGATCGACAATACCTCCCGGAAGATAACGTCCTTCTTTTCAGTATTGAAAGTGGTGTAGCCAATCAATATATTTTGGATTTAAGAAAAAACACTAAACGAGGTACACTTTCTAAACTAGAGAAAGGATGGCAAACTAGCATAGCGCCACTAGGATATCTTAATGATAAATTAAATAAAACTATTATCACGGACCCTGAACGCTTCCATCTCATCAGAAAAATGTGGGATTTAATGTTAACTGGAAATTATACTCCACCAAAGATTCTAGATAAAGCAAACGATGAATGGGGCCTTAGAACGAGAAAACGGAAACTATCTGGCAATTGTGAACTATCGAGGAGTGGAATCTATAGAATTCTCACCAACTTATTCTATGCGGGGATTATTGAAAATAGTGGAATACAATACGAAGGTAAACATGAAAAAATGATAACCTTTGAAGAATATGACCGAGTACAAATGCTTCTTGGGAAAAAGGGTAAACCAAGACCAAAACATCATCAATTTGCTTTTACGGGCTCCATTCGATGTGGTATTTGTGGTTGTCTTTATACGGCTGAAGTCAAAAGAAAACTTATTAAACAAACTGGTACAATTAAAGAATATACATATTATCACTGCACAAGAAAAACAACTAGAATTAAATGCAATCAAAAGAAAAGCATTCTAGCAAAAGATCTGGAATTAATGATTGAAAAAGAAATCGCAAAATACACCATTCTACCAGAATTTTTACAATGGGCATTAGAAGGATTAAATAAAAATAATGATGCTGAAATTGAAAGTAGAACAAAAGTTTATGAAATGCAACATAAAACTCTAGTAGGAGTACAAAATGAACTTGATGAGCTTACTAAAATGAGATATCGCCAACTTATTGATGACGAAACATTTATTAAAGAAAAAGGCGCACTCCAAGAGAAAATTACTAAATTAAAAGAGGCTCTGCGAGAAGTTGAAGCACGAGCCGATGAATGGCTAGAGCTTACTGAAAAAACATTTAACTTCGCAACTTATGCCCGCAAAGCCTTCTTAATGGCTGAGGGAAAAGAAGGGTTAGAACTGAAGAAAGAAATCCTAATGGCACTCGGAAAAACTCCAATTATTATAGATGGAGAGCTAATTATTGAACCAAATGAATGGTTTGTCCCAATCAAAAATGAATATTCCTCTATTGAGAAAGAATACCTAGGGTTAGAACTGAATAAAATGCCGATGAATAAACAACAAACAGAGGCTCTTGCCTCCATTCGTACACGATGGCAGCCCTAACGGGAGTCGAACCCATGTTTTAGCGTTGAGAACGCCACGTCCTAACCACTAGACGATAGGGCCAATCCTGGCGTCATAGCGCCAGCA
>Ga0209099_1003163_pt1 | contig 13651 bp, 13 predicted proteins | sample AD_JPNHW2_MetaG_FD_184430 | JGI IMG/M metagenome (GOLD analysis project Ga0209099, IMG submission 184430) | Active sludge microbial communities of municipal wastewater-treating anaerobic digesters from Japan - AD_JPNHW2_MetaG (SPAdes) (version 2) | ecosystem: Engineered > Bioreactor > Anaerobic...
ACTTATAGAAGCGCTTCCGGAAGGAAATGTTTCCCTTTACCGTCAGGGTGAGTTCGCAGATTTCTGCCGCGGGCCGCACGTTCTTAACACTGAAGTTTTAAAAGCATTCAAACTTCTTTCAATCGCAGGGGCTTACTGGCGCGGAGATGAAAAGAATAAAATGCTTCAGCGTATATACGGAATAGCATTCCCCGACCCGAAATCTCTCAACAAACATCTTGAATTTCTCGAAGAAGTTAAAAAGAGAGACCATCGTAAGCTCGGCAAGGAACTCGATCTCTTCAGTACACATGAAGATGTGGGAGCCGGCCTTGTTTACTGGCATCCTAAAGGTGCAAGGCTCAGGAACATTCTTGAAGACTGGTGGAGGAAGGAGCATTTTAAAAACGGATACGAAATTCTTTATACCCCTCATATAGGGCGTGCACACCTGTGGGAAACATCGGGTCACCTGGGATTTTACAAGCAGAACATGTATTCTCCGATGGAAATTGATGAACAGGACTATTATCTCAAACCGATGAACTGTCCGTTTCATATAAAGATATATCAGACATCACTTCATTCATACAGGGATCTTCCTCTCAGGTGGGCGGAGCTTGGAACAGTTTACAGATATGAAAAGTCAGGAGTACTTCACGGCCTTATGCGTGTAAGGGGCTTTACTCAGGATGATGCTCATGTATTCTGTACCCCCGAACAGATCGAGGACGAGGTTAAAGAAGTCTTAAGGTTCTCACTCTGGATGTGGAAGACTTTGGGTTTTACAGATATAAAAGCATACCTTGCGACAAAGCCTGAAGGAAGTGTAGGGGAAGCTTCGAGATGGGAGACAGCTCAGGAATCTCTCAGAAAAGCTATTGAGTTATCTGGCCTTAAAGTAGAGATGGATGAGGGGGGCGGAGCATTCTATGGCCCGAAAATCGATCTCAAGGTCAGGGATGCAATAGGCCGTGAATGGCAGATGACTACAATACAGTTTGACTTTAATATGCCTGAAAGATTTGATATGCATTATATAGGTGAGGACGGCCAGAAGCATAGACCATATATGGTTCACCGCGCGCTTCTCGGTTCAATTGAAAGATTTGTCGGAATCCTCATAGAACATTATGCAGGAAAATTTCCAGCATGGATCTCACCGGTACATGCGATTCTTATAAATATTTCAGAAGAGCAGGCTGCATTCGTAAATAAAGTGAAATCCGATATGATAGATATGGAACTCCGTCCTCAAACGGATCTCCGTAATGAATCGATGGGTTATAAAATACGGGAAGCTGTATCGCAGAAAGCTCCATATGTATGTGTGTTCGGAAAAAATGAAGTGGAAAGCAATTCAGTTTCTGTAAGAAGAAGGGGAGAAAAAGATTCAGTTACCATGAAGCTTGATGAGTTTTATAAGCTTTTGAAGGAAGATATAGCTGAAAAAAGATAGCTAAAACGTTATTTATACAGTTGGATCGCCATTTGTACAGCAGGGGCGAAAGGTTTTTCGTCCCTGCTATACAAATATTGTGCAATTACCGAAAAAATATCGCATAAAGTGAATTTTTTATTGATTTTAATAGTACTGTTAAGTCATTCTGACGTTAAAGATATTTTCCGGGGGTAACACAATTTTGCAGAATAAAGGTAAGGGATCCAATAAGGATAAATTTGACAAATTCAGGATTAATGAAGAGATTATTGCTGAAAATGTCAGACTGGTAGGTGAAGAGGGCGAGCCTGTAGTAATAGCATTAAGTGCAGCTCTTGCAATTGCCAGAGAGAAAAGTTTAGATCTTGTTGAGATTACCGCGAATCAGGAACTTCCGGTTGTAAGGATTATCGACTACAGTAAGTTTAAATTTGATCAGATTAAAAAGGCAAAAGAAGCAAAGAAGAAGCAGAAGGTCGTTCATGTTAAAGAAATTAAGATGAGACCGGCCATCGATGATAACGATTTTACACACAAGGTTAACAGGGCAAAAGATTTTCTTGAAAAGGGCGATAAGGTAAAGTTTACATTGATGTTCAGGGGACGTGAAATGGTTCACCCTGAACTGGGTTTTGAAGTAATGGAAAAGGTCCAGGAAGTTTTGAAAGACATTGGTGTTATTGAAAAAAGACCTATTCAGGAAGGAAGAAATATAACAATGTACATGACGCCTGTATCCAAGTAAAGAAGCTGATATAAATATTTAAAATTGCAACTACGATAAATAAGGGGTAACGATATGCCTAAGATGAAAAGCAGCAGCGGCGCTAAAAAGAGATTTTCAATAACAAAAAACGGGAAGGTTAAATGCGCAAAGGCTTATGCCCGTCATATTCTTGAACACAAATCGCCGAAACAGAAAAGAAGATTAAGAGGTACAACGGTAGCATCAGAAGCGGAAGTATCAAAAGTAAAAAGAATGCTTCCATACGCGTAACGATAACAATTTCGAGTAATTTATAGAAGAGGGTAAAAATGGCAAGAGCTACTACAGGAAGAATCCACCAGAAAAGAAAAAGAAGAGTCCTTAAAGATACTAAAGGATATAGAGGCGCAAGAAGTAAGCTTTTCAGAACTGCTAAAGATGCAAGAAGAAGAGCTCTTCAGAACTCATATAAAGACAGAAGATTGAAGAAAAGAGATTTCCGTTCTCTCTGGATAATGAGAATAAATGCAGCTGCAAGAGCATGCGGAATGTCATACAGCAAACTTATAGGCGCACTAAAAGTTAATAAAGTAGATATTAATAGAAAAATGCTCGCTGAAATTGCTGTAAGAGATATGGATGCATTCAGAAAGATTGTTGAAAATGTAAAAAAGGCAGCATAAACTACATTTTATTTGAATGAAAAATTATTTTATAATATTAAACAGCACCATAATTATGGTGCTGTTTTGTTTTTCTGATATATATTCTCTCCCTCTGACCCGCAGCTGCTATACTCCCGCTGAAGATAAAATCGATATGTCAATAACGGAACAGTTCATTTACATTGAAAATATGAACAGAAAAGATAATTTTTCGTTTAATATCGGAATCGGAAGCTACACCTCCGCAGGATTTGATTTTTCACTTATACATTATAATTCTTTTGAAACAGGAGAAAGCATTCCCGGCGATATTCTTTTTAATTTGTGGCATTTCATAGGGGAATATTTTGACGGCACTTTTAAGACAGGCGTGAACCTTGTAGTAATGATTCCAACCGGCCCTGACGCATATACTGATGAAAAGTGCAGAAATTTATCTTTCGGGAATAATGAACTGAAAATTACTCCTGTTTTAACATTAAATCTTTCAAGCAAAGAAATCCTGATTTTTAATCCGTCATACACATTCAGGGAAGGGAGAGGGGAGGATCTTTACAGCGGATTTAAACTTAATCCCATGAATAGTGAGACGTATGAATCATGTTTAGGATTGAATCCTTTTTATGAAGATTCATTTCTTGACGGAGAAAATCTGAGAAATGATTATGCTTCAATTTCAGCAGGAATCGTTACATCAAGAATATACCCATTGATTATATTTTCAGAAGTCTATTATTCATCAGGAATTACTAACTGCGGCAATGATGATGATATAAATATAGAAGGTGCCGGAGTTAATCCTTTGCTGTTATCAGCGGGAATAAAATATTTTTTCTCAGAATCTTTTTTTATACAAATCTCTGATATAGTAGATTTACTGCAAAACGAAGAATATATAAAAAACAGGGCAGAATTTAGTCTGAATATATTTTTTTAATTATAATACTTTTCTCATTCTGCTTGACGCATCCTGCATTCTGAATATATTATATAGACTGATATATACCCTGAATATTTAATGATGATATTATATCTGCACCATTTGCACAATAGCTGGATATTTACAGTATCAAAGTGGTGATCTGTTCAGGAGCAGGTATCTGCACTTGCCAAAAAGCAGTTTTTGCTGGTGTAATATACTATTGTTGTATCTAGGTTAATGACTTTTAATCTTTATTCCGATAATAAATATAGAAATTACTATTTTGAAGAAACAGTAATTGATCTGAATTGAAGGAAATAACGGGAGGTAATATATGATTACTATGCAGCAGCTTGAAGAACTCGAATCCAGAGTGATAAAAGCATTACATCTTATCGGTGACTTAAGAACTGAAAATTCAAAGCTTGAGAATGACAATGAATCTCTGAAAAGTGAAGTTGAAGAAGTGAAACTGACTCTGGAGGAAAAAGAGCAGGAAATTGAAAGAATAAAGAAAGAACTCGATGCTACAGCTCTTGAACTTAAAGAACTGAATGAAAAAGAGGAAATTCTCGAAAAGAAAATAATAGGACTTCTTGGTAAACTGGACATTATTCAGGGCGGAGTTCCAATACAGTCATATTCCGGGGAATCTGTTAAACCGGCTGGTGCAGCACCGGCAAAATCTGCTTCGGCCATTAAAGATGAGGATAATGATCTTATAATTGAATCAGACAGCGATATGATTGTTATAGAAGATAAAATTGAAACCCGGGAAATCGATGAAGATTTGAAAGTTGAAAATGTAGATTCTTCAGAACCGGCTCTGATTGAAGAAGATGATGATATAATTATAATTGATGATGAAGAAGACATTCAGGATAAGAAAAAACCTAAATCTAAGTCTGTAGTGTCTGACGATGATGAAATTATTCTTCTTGACGACGATGATGAAATTATAATTGAAGATGTTGACAGCAGTGACATTATAATTGATGATGAAGAAGTAGTTAAAAAACCGGCAAAAAAAGCCGCTGATGAAGATGATGATATTATTATAATTGAAGATGATGAAAGATAATAAAGGTGAGTCATGGAATCAGGAAAGGTAAAAGTAACAATTTTAGGCCAGACGTATAATATAAAAGGGGATACGTCCCCGGATTATATTATACAGCTTGCAGATTATGTTAATCAGAAGATTGAAGAGATAGGGAATAACGTTCCGGGCGGAAATTCTCTTCAGCTTGCCATACTGGCCTCTTTAAATATTGCTGATGAATTTTTTCAGGTTAAGAAAATCAGCAATGGTATTGAGGGAGCAATTGAAGATAAAACAAAAGAGATAATTTCTCTTCTGGATGAAGGTCTGATAGGGGATATCTTTTCCGGTTCCGGAGAAGTCCGTCCGCTTTCATGACATGCAGTTAATTCAGTGATTCAGTGAAGACTGAGTGAAAGGATTTTCCTGATTACATGTATTTACATGCTTTAAAAGTGCATAAAAATGAATGAATTATCACAAGTATATAACAGCCATAATTTTTACGGGGTTTAAGGATTATAATTAATCCTCATTCAGGTACCTCGGGTACAGAAATAGAACCTTTGTGCCATCTCGCATGTTTTAATAAAAAGTACTTAATAGTAATTATTTTAATTGAATTATTATTTAGTTTTTTTATATATATTCCCTAGACCTCATTTTGCTTTATTTACTTTTATTATGTATATTAAATATGAGTGAGTACTAAATAGATTTGATTTTACAGGTAAGTTAAATGGATATTAATAAATTTTTAAAATCGGCAAAAGGCGAAGGCGCAGTGGATTCAGAGTCAGCTGTAGAAGAAGTTATTGATAGTGAAGTAATTCAGCTTGTAAGTTTTATGCTCGATGAAGTTGAATATGGAGTTGATATCCTTTCCGTGCATGAGATACTCAGATATCCTGAAATGACAAGGCTTCCTAATACTCCCGGGTTTATTAAGGGAGTTATCAATCTCAGAGGAAATGTTCTGCCGGTAGTTGATGTGAGGATCAGATTCGGTTTCCCCAAGGGAAGCATAACTGATTTAACACGGATAATTGTAGTTGAAACCGGGGGAAAACAGGTGGGTCTCCTGGTTGATAATGTTTATCAGGTCGTTAGAATTCCGGTTGCCAATGTTGATCCGCCTTCAGAACTTATAACAGGAGTATCTGAGGAATTTGTATCCGGTATAGGGCGGCTTAAAGACAGGCTTATTGTTTTACTTAACATGTCTCATATAATTTTTCTTGAAGAAAAAGAGATGGTCAAAGAGTCATCATCTTTTTACTCAGACAATCAATAAATGATGGGGTAAATTATTATGTCCTTTTCCCTCGGAGAATATCAGGATATTTTTTTAGAAGAAGCTGATGAATTGCTTCAGGAACTTAACAAGAACCTTTTGGAATTGGAAAGGAATCCTGAGGATGAAGAGATAATTAATAACATCTTCAGAGCAGCGCATTCGCTTAAGAGTTCAGCCGCGTTTGTGGGGCTGAATGATCTAAGTGATCTTGCGCACAGGATGGAAAATCTTCTTCAGGGGATAAGAGATAAAACCAATACTATTACCCCGGAAGTTGTCGATGTAATATTCAAATGTTTTGATACGATAAGCGAAGTAATAGAGCTTGTTGCATCAGGAGTTGAGCCGGATCAGAATCTTCGGCCGCTGATTGACAGGATTAATAATGTAAATGACAGTTCAAAGATAAACGTTAAAGCTGCACCTGCCGTCAGTCAGCCTGCAGCATCAAAAAGTGTCCCTCAGCTAAAGACTGTATTTACTTTTTCTGAAAGTGATGAAATAAAAAAGGCATTATCAGAAGGTATGGACTGTTATGAAATAACAGTTATGATTGAAGAATCTGCGCAGATGAAGTGGGTAAAAGGTCAGCTTATTGCGGCTAATCTTGAGAAGGATGGAAATATTGTAAAAACATTTCCATCCCTCGATGACATGAGTTCAGATGAGACCATTTCCACTTTAAAGATTATACTTTTAACTTTTAGAAATCATCACCAGATTTACAAAGGATGCGACATCGATCAGATAGAAAAAATTGAATTAAGAAGTATATCATTGGTGAAGAGGGATGATAAACTATTACTGAAAATTGGTTCACCTCTTCAAGTGGATAAACAGATGAACAACGACATTGATCAGAAAACTGAAACAACAACAGAACGGCAATCTGAAACTTACAGCGGGGATGCATACACCAGTGAGTTTTCAATAGATGATTCATCTGATTCCGATGAATCTGAAGAGGATATTTTTGAGAGAAGAAGAGGGGAAAAACATGTAGACCATGATAGAAGAAAAACCCCGATGCTTAAAACTGTTAAAGTATCAGTCGATAAACTTGACCTTCTTTTAAATAATGTCGGTGAGCTTGTAATCGCAAATTCAGGATTTTACAGACTCTATGAAGAAATCCGGAAATATGCCGGCAACAAGGCAATCTCAAGCGAATTTAAAAACCGTATGGAGCAGATGTCAAGGATTGCGAAAGATTTGCAGACGGGTATAATGAAGACACGAATGGTACCTATCGGTCAGGTCTTTACAAGGTTCAACAGGCTTGTCCGCGACCTTGCAAAAGAACATAATAAAAATCTTGAACTGGTAATAAAAGGTGAAGAAACCGAACTCGATAAAAAGGTGATAGATGTAATAGGCGAACCGCTTCTCCATCTTATAAGAAATGCCGTTGATCACGGAATTGAGTCTCCAGAAGATAGGGCAAGGCTTGGGAAGGCCGAGACTGCGATTATTACGCTTAATGCTTATCAGGGGGGGAACCAGATATTTGTTGAGATCAGCGATGATGGAAAAGGTCTTGATGTTGATGCTATTAAAGCGAAGGTTATCGAGAAAAAAATATCAACAGCGGAAATACTGGCGAATATGGATGATGCGGATATTTACAACTACATCTTTATCCCCGGATTTTCAACTGCAAAAAAAATTACTGATATATCCGGCCGTGGTGTCGGAATGAATGTTGTTAAAGAAACTGTAAATGAACTTAACGGTAATGTGAGTATAGAAACAGAGAAAGGTATGGGAACAAGATTTATTCTCACATTCCCGCTTACATTAGCTATTATTCCTGCAATTATGACGCGAGTGAGAAAAGAAGTTTATGCTATTCCGCTTTCTGACGTTATTGAAACAATAAAAATTTCGCTTTCCGATATAGCGACAATTGAAGGACATGAAGTAATAAATCTTAGGGGTGAAATATTATCACTACTGAGATTGAATGAATTCATAGGTTTGAAAAGTGCACTCTCTTCCAATCAGAAGATCCCGGTTGTTGTAGTCGGTTACGGGAACAGGAAAATCGGTCTCATAGTTGATTTTCTCGAAGGAAAAATGGAAATAGTAATTAAGTCGCTGGAACACAATTATACTAATGTTGAAGGTCTGGCAGGAGCATCAATTCTCGGAGATGGCAGCATCTGCCTGATTCTTGATATCCAGACAATGATAAATAAAGTGATTACACAGCAGGATAAACTTACTCAGGAAGAGAGACTTAAAATAACCAAGTCCCGTATGATTGACTCGGATGATATGGAAGATATGGAGGAAACAAAACCTGTAACCGTTACAGAGGAAACAGATAAAGTTGTTTTTGCAGATATCTCAACTCCAGGCAAACACAGGGGCATGACCGGAACAGTAGAAAGAGAGGGAAGCCCTAATTATATATCTGATGTATTCATTTTCGATGAAGAAAAATCTGAGGGCGAAACTGAAAAAGTTACTGAAAAAGCCGAAGAGAAAAAATTTGATAACACAATGATGTTTGATGATAATACATCAGGCGTAGAAACGGAAGATGTTCAATCTGAAGCCGGTGCCGGTGTTAGCGATAAACCTGCTGAAGAAAATGTTGAATCAAAAGTCAAAGATGCTCTCTCGGAGTTTAGAGATGAATTGAAACAGAATATTAGTGATGCTGTAAATTCAGGAATGCCAGATTCACACATCACCGAAGAGTTGAATATAAGCAAAGAAGAACTTAATGAGTTCAATCTCTTATCAAACATGGGCGCAGCAAACGCAGCCGAATCTCTTTCAAAAATATTAAATAAGAGAATAGATCTTTCCATTCCGGAAGTCAGGCTCACCCCGGTTGAAAAAATTCCTGATTTTTTTGGAAATTTGAATGAACCGTATATGGGCGTAATGCTCGGAATAGAGGGCGAAATAAATGGAACACTTCTTCTCCTGCTTCAGGAGAAAATCGGATTTGAACTTATTGATATGCTTTACGGCACAGATTCAAGAGGCAACAATGAGTTAAGTGAAGATGGAGTTTCGGCGCTCAAAGAGCTGACAAATATTATAGGTGCTTCCATATTAAATGTATATGCAGAAAAATCCAATATGGTAGTTAAGCCGAATGTTCCGACTTTTGTTCATGATTACCTCCAGTCTGTTATGGATACTGTACTTATACTGCATAATATCGAACATGATTACGCAATAGTAATGGAAACTGCATTTTACTTTGAAAATGATCAGGTGATGGGTAACCTTATGATTCTCCCTGAAACCGAATCGTTGAAAGTATTAGTCAAAGGATTTAAAAGTAATGTCCGAGCAGATTAAGGTTCTGGTTGTAGATGACTCCTCGCTTGTCCGGAAGATCGTAACTGATATTCTTGAAAAAGATCCGGGAATAAAAGTTGTTGGAACCGCAAATAACGGTAAAACAGCAATTTTCAGAAACCAGGAACTTGATCCGGATGTTATAACAATGGATATCGAGATGCCGATTCTTGACGGTCTCGCTGCGCTCAGGCAGATAATGTCGGTAAAACCTAAACCTGTTATTATGATGAGTGTACTCACCCAGCATGGCGCTGAAGCCACTTTTAAGGCACTTGAGCTTGGCGCGGTTGATTTTATTCCCAAGCCTTCAACTCTACTGTCCATGTCTGTTGAAGAGATCGGCGATCTGCTGGTTAAAAAAGTAAAATCAGTTTATAAATCTAAACTTAATATTCAGAAGATAGAAGATGAAAAAATAAAATCCGGTTCTTTCAAGACAGAGGTTAAGTCGTTGATGAAAGATGTATCGGATAAGATAGTTGCAATCGGTACCTCAACAGGCGGACCTTCGGCTTTAATAAATGTTTTTAATAAATTTCCGGAAAAATTTCCTTCCCCTGTCCTTGTAGTGCAGCATATGCCGGAAGGTTTTACTACAGCTTTTTCTAAAAGGCTCAATGAAAGTTCAAATCTTGAAGTGAAGGAGGCGGAAGACGGAGATGATGTTCTTCCAGGGCATGGATATGTCGCTCCAGGGCACTCGCATATGAATATTGTAAAGAAAGGTGATAAATACAAGATAAGAGTATTTAAAGCAGATAAGGTCTCCGGACACATGCCGTCAATTGATGTTTTGTTTAATTCAGTTGCTGAACATGCCGGAAACAGATCGGTTGGAGTAATCATGACCGGAATGGGGAGAGACGGATCTGAAGGTTTACTGAGAATAAAAGAAAAAGGCGGATACACTCTTGCACAGAATGAAGAGACATCTGTTGTTTACGGAATGAACAGAGTCGCAGTGGAAATAGGTGCTGTTAATGAAATAGTATCTCTGTCCGATATTACTAATAAAATTGTTAAAAATATTTAAAAATTAGTAATTGATTTCCTGAAGGGCAAAAATAAAGTATGGAAAAATGGATTAAATTTTTTTATAATAGATTGACATATAAATTATTAGTATCTATACTTAAATAAAATAGAATGGAGTACTGAGATGGCAAGAGTTTTGATTGTAGATGATGCAAAGTTTATGAGAACCCTTGTGAAAGACGCTCTCGTTCCTGCGGGACATGAAATAGTCGGTGAAGCTGAAAACGGAAATGAAGCGGTTGAATTATATAAGAAACTTAAGCCTGATCTCGTAACTATGGATATAACCATGAGAGAGAAGGATGGGATAGCAGCTGCAGGAGAAATTCTTTCTGTGGACTCATCCGCAAGAATAATAATGGTAACTGCACTTGGACAGGAAAGCCTCTTAACTAAAGCTATTAAACTCGGCGTTAAAGATTTTGTAGTGAAGCCTTTCCCTCCGGAGAGACTCCAAAAAGCTGCAGAAAAGGCTTTATCATAAATTTTTTTTAATGATTGTTTTTCTCTTGCATTAGAGAACCCTCAAACCCCTTAATTTATTAAGGGGGTATTTTTTCCCTGAATATAGAAAAAAATAAACGACATGACAGAAAATGAAATAATAAATCCGGAAGGATCTGAAAAGGAGAATTCCTATATCGTTAATATTGAAAAATATAGCGGTCCTCTCGATGTATTATGGGAATTAATAAAAAAATCGAAAATTGATATTACTGAAATATCTATATCGCAAATAACCGAGCAGTATATTGCGTTTCTGAAAATGATGGAAGACATGGATGTAAAAGTTGCATCTGATTTTATTCTTATGGCATCAGAACTTATTTATTATAAAAGCAGAGCGCTTCTGCCCTCGGGTGAAGTGGAAGATGAATATTTTACCCAGCCCCTTCCTCCTGAATTGATTCAAAAACTTCTTGAATATAAAAAATATCAGAAAATGTCTGATGAATTTAAAGAAATGTATGAGCTGCAGAATAATGTATTTATAAGAAATAATGTTAGTGAAGATCTTGGCGAGGAGGAGCTCTATCTTGAGGTATCATTATATGAACTTCTGAAAGCATTCTCTAACGTTTTAAACGCGACTGTGTCCGTTGATTCACGGGAAATTGTATTTGACGAAATACTCGTCAGTGACAGAATTGAATTCATAACTGAATTACTGAAAGAGAATGAAGCTGTTATTTTTATTGATATTTTTTCTGAAAAGCCTACAAAAGCTGAAATTATAGCTTCATTTTTAGCTGTTCTTGAGATGTCTAAAACCGGCATGATAAAAGTTCAGCAGCATAGAGTTTTTGGAGATATAAGGATACTGCGTAACTTTTCCCTTGAAAGCATTGATGGCTGATCAGTTACAGGTTAGTGATATCAAAGATTTCAAATTGTTTTCTAAAAGCTGATTACTAAATTAAATATAAAACGGGTTAATTATGGGTGAATCTGAAAATAACAGCCAGATTAACAGTGAAGAGATATCAGAAAATGATGTAGATGAAATTGTTGAAGATGAAATTGACAGGGAGCATGATCTTAAAAGCCTTTTTGAGGCAGTTTTTTTTCTAAGTAATGACCCTGTTCCTATTAGTTTTTTTGTAAAAAACTTCATGATAGATCCTACTCAGGCAAAAATAATAATCGATTCACTTGTTGATGAATATGAAGAGAGGGACGGCGGCATAAGGCTTGCTGAGCTTTCCAACGGCTATCAGTTTGTAACTAACGCCCGCTTCGCGGAACAGTTGAGACATGCTCTCGGTTTAAGGCGGAGAGAGAGTCTTTCCAAGGGAATGCTTGAAACTCTTGCGATAATTGCTTATAAACAACCGCTGGTTCTCGCAGATGTTGATGAGCTGCGTGGAGCCTCTTCAAGAATGATGGTGGCTAACCTGATGAAGCGCAACCTTGTGAAACCTGTAGGAAGAAAAGATCTTCCGGGCAGACCTCTTGCATATGGAACAACTGACGAATTCCTGCGTTATTTCGGATTAAATAAGCTTTCTGATCTTCCAAAATTATCAGAAATTAAAGAATTTTCAATCGAAAGTGATTAATGTGAACAGTAATAACCAGAAGATAATTGTTGCTGTTGATGGTCCGGCGGGTTCCGGAAAAAGCAGTGTCTGCAGGAAAGCCGCTCTTGAAATGGGTGTAAAATATATTGATTCAGGTGCCATTTATAGAGCAATAACCTGGTATTTTATGGATAAATACGGTGAGAAATTATCTGTAAATAATCCTGTAAATGAACTGTCCGGTGTAAACATCGAACAGACTTTCGAACCTGATGGCAATGTAAGAACATTATTAAACGGCAAAGATATTTCCGTTGCTATCAGAGATGAAAAAGTTGCCGAGAAAATCAGTTTTTTTTCAAATAATAAAGAGATTCGGGCTTACGTAAGTTCGCTGCTAAGGAAATGGGCCGGAGAGAGCTCTATAATTATGGATGGCAGAGATATTGGAACAGTAGTTTTCCCCGATGCAGATTTGAAAGTATATCTTGATGCCTCTGTTGACGTGAGAACTGAAAGAAGGGTTAAAGAATATACTGATTTGGGAAAAAATGTTGACGAAAATTCTATCAGAAATCAGATTATACAGCGTGACTTTAAAGATGAAAGCAGAGAATTCGGCCCTTTAAAAAAAGCGGAAGATTCTGTTTATTTAGATACTTCCAATATGACCTTTAGCGATGTAATTGAAAAGCTTAAAGATTTAATAAAGTTTAATAAATGAATATGAGATAAGAATAAGGTGCAGGTATGACCCCAATTACAGATGATAACTTCGATGCTATCGACATGGAATCAGTTGCAGATTCCGCTCTTGATGAACTTGAAGCCGGTATGATAGTAAAAGGAGAAGTTGTAACAGTTGATTCCGGATTTGCATATGTGAATGTCGGTACAAAATCAGATGGACGGGTTGCCCTTGATGAGTTCGAAACCACACCTGAAGTTGGTGAGGTTTATATTGTTAAACTCATGAATAAGAAACTTGTTGATGGAGTTTACCAGTTCTCCAGAAAAGCAGCAGAGATGGAAAAGGGCTGGAAAGACTTTATTCAATTATATAATGACGGGAAAAGAGAAATTAAGGGCAGAGTTGTTTCTGCAAGCCCAAAAGGGAAAATTGTTAATTGTCTGGGCATAAATACATTTCTTCCGTATTCTCTCACTGCAGACTTGAAAGTTATTTCTGAATCAGCGGAGGAATATGCTTTCATTATTA
>Ga0209099_1003166_pt1 | contig 13642 bp, 8 predicted proteins | sample AD_JPNHW2_MetaG_FD_184430 | JGI IMG/M metagenome (GOLD analysis project Ga0209099, IMG submission 184430) | Active sludge microbial communities of municipal wastewater-treating anaerobic digesters from Japan - AD_JPNHW2_MetaG (SPAdes) (version 2) | ecosystem: Engineered > Bioreactor > Anaerobic >...
TATGGATAAAAAATAATTTGTTTCAGATATGAATAATTTCTCTCGTATTCGTTGATTGCTGATAGAATAATATTATTGATCGCAGCCATTATAAAAACGCTCCTTTATTTATCTTTATCAAATAAACCGCGTACGTTTTTAATTACATTTTTCACTATGGTAGCCCTACTAACAGGCTTCCGTGGCGTGTTAATAAATTTCTTAGCTCCTTCATATACCTCAGTAATTTTTTCTGCAGCTTTTTCAGAATATGGTTTAATCTTGGTTGCGACCTTTATAACACCTATATCAATTGCCGCTGCGGTTTCGTATACCGCTGCTCCCGCCAAATATTCCACACCAATAACAATAGCACCAGCTACAACAATACCACTTGCAGCTCCTGCTTGCTACCAAACCAGTAACAAATTGGACTCCAGTGTCTTGGTTCATATACCATTCTACTGGCGCAGTACCATAAATACCTTTGTCCTTATTTATGACAGCATCTTTAACAACTATTGTATTTCCATCAGCCAATCCGATTTCATTTGGCCCTCTATATTTATCCCGAATGGATTCTGCACATGCATGGGCAAAAACTCTAGCCTCATCACTTGTGGCATCTTGCCATAATTCTTCCAATGCATCTAAATCATCAAGATCTTTTTGACTGGTAACATTTTGTCTATCCCACTCGGTTGTATTTCCGCTTGGATCAAAATAATTCACCGGGTCATTATTGCAATAGACATACCAATTCAATCCGTCTCTTATCGGGTCTTCGCTGATAAACCTGCCGGTCTCCGGGTCATAGTATCTGGCTCTTAAATAAACATTGCCGCTTTCCTTGTCCAGGTATTCCCCGCAGTATCTGAAGGGGTTGGTGTCGTTGGGCTGAGGTTTCAGGTTGATTCCAAAGGCGTCATACAGGTAGCTTGTGGTTACGGTCCCCTGCTGGTCTGTCAGCTGGTGGTTGCGGTCCTTTGCTGGTCTGTCAGCTGGATAACATCTCCATGATTGTTATATAGATAATAACCGTTTATATCGCTTTTTATCAACTGGTATCCCCGGATGTATTTATCTATTACCTGGTCACTGCCATTTAACTCCATGACTATATTGCTGCCGTCCCATATATGTCTGGTTTCCTGGCCGTTTACTGTTTTGCTTATCCTTAGTCCTTTTGTATTGTAGGTGTATTGGTTTAAGGCATTATAGGTAATGGTTTGTCTGTTCGGCCGGTAAGGTTGTTATTCAGGTCATAGCTGTAGGTTTCATTAAGATTTCTTTGCCCACTAATTTTGGGAGGTAATATCGGGCAAATCAACATCTTCAATTATCATTAAGTCGCGGCGGTTTAAACCTTCCCGGTCTATGATCCTTAAAGCCTGGAGGCGGATGGATTTCTCCACCAAATTCCTTGCGTACCTGGCATTACCGCTGTGGGGATGGCGGGTACGAATAAAATCCGCCAGTTCATTTTTCAGTTTCCAGCGTCCGCGGCTGGAAAGCTGGTATTCCCTCTCCGCATACATCTGCAGGGCAATTTGAAACAACTCTTCTTCATTATAATCACAAAAATCAATATGAATAGGAAAACGTGATCTGAGACCGGGATTGGAGCGGATAAACCGGCTCATTTCATTTGAATAACCCGCCAAAATTACGATAAAATCCTGACGATGATCTTCCATCGCTTTGACCAAGGTTGCTATAGCCCCCCTTTGTGGAAGAAATTATTTTCTTCTTAAACGATAGAAATTATCGGGTTACAACACGATAAATATTAGAATTGGTTTTGTAAATAGTTCTGTACTGTCTCCCTAAATCTTACCTCGTTTGGCAAATTACTTACTATCTACATTACTAAACATCTTCTGATTGAAATTTTTGCTACAATCAAACCTGTTACAATGAGTCTATCATAATTTCAAATAGACGATTAATGATTTTTCCTTCTTTCTCTTCCAAACCGCCTATTCCGAAAGCTGTTGTAAAAGCTACTTTCTTTCCGTTAACAATCAAATCTGATCCTTTTTTACCTAATTCAAATGAGATGTCTGTAATTTCTTTTAATGGAATACAATTAATGGTCGTCTTCAGTATTCCTCTCCGAATAGATAATCTAAAATATATGTTTTCATTTGTAAGTAGTATTCCTTCCTTTGCCGATTTAAAAATAGTATCATCAATCAATAGAAGGGGGCGTTCCTTTTCATTATCATAAGGCGCATATAGTTTTTGAGCGTTATTTAATTTTCTTTGTGAAATAAATCGGCCATATTCATAATTAGCATAAGGCCGCGGAATTTTTTCAAAGTATCTTTCAACAATTTCAATCAAAGATTCATTAACCATTAATGTACTCCCTTTGAATTATTATTAAATTCCCCTTGTTTGTTATAAACTAGTTTTGTTTTACCTATTAAACCTTTCAGAGCGTCTAATCAAAATTTAATAATATTATTGTCTAGTGACTTCTTCAATTATTAAGTTTACTAATTCCTGGAATATTATTGCAGCCTTTCTATCAAGGAAATCAAAAGCACTTGTCATCCCTTTTTTCTGATTATTTATATATATCCATCCAAAATACCTTGATTTTATCCTAAATGACTTGAGTTTATCTAATGCAATCTTATTCTTCATTTCGTTTTTCATTATCGTAGGGCTTAAATTATAATAAACATATTTATTTGTTATTACAATTCCCGATGTTTTTTCTCCAAGATTCTCCACCAAAAGTAAGGGTATTTCCTCTTTAGGATCATAGTCAGCATATTCTTGTCTTGCTAAGCTAATTTTCTCCGGGTTGATAAACGGGTTCGTGTAAAAATGATAATATCCCCAAAGGCGACCACCCTGATTATGCTTTGAAAAATAATTATTAACTAACGGAAATACTCCAGCGTTGTCAAGATGTTTCCACTCACAAGTTGGATAATAGTCTATTTTAAGCGTTTCACTTATTTCATCTGGTTCTCTATGTTCATAATTTTTTAATATAATATTAATAAATTTTTTCAAAAATAATATCTCTCTAATAGAGCTAATTATTATTGTTCCTATTTTCCTCCCATTAAGCTCAATATAGTTTACAACCCATCTAGAATGGATTTTTAAAGACTTTATTCTGTGTAAGTCAATGCAATCTAGTGCTGTAAGAATTGGCGGGAATGAAGCTAATCTATAATATAATCGTTTATTACTAATAAAAAACCACCGTAATTGAAAAGACTCCGTATATCCCATACAGAATAATAGCGGTAGTTCTTCTATAGAGTCGTATTCCGGGAAGTCATTCTTAACAAGATTAATTGTTTCCTGATCAATATCGGAATAAATCAATGTTTGTTTAAGAAACGGTTTTCTTTGTTCCTCAATTGCCCTTAAAAGCTTTTGATTGGACATTAATATCCTCCAAATTCTTTTCGTATTGCTTTTTCAATTTCATTTTCTACAGTCATAATATCGCCGACTATTCCGCTAGGTTTTCCATCATAACTACAAGGTGAATTTGCGCTAGCACGAACTGCATTGTATATTGCTACTGCTCGAGGTCCATATTTAGCTATATTACATGATGTTTGTATTTCAATTTTAACTAAGGCCGTATTTATTCCAGTTACAGTTACCCCCGTAGCTGAAGCCATACCGCTTACAGGGGCAGCACATACTACTATAACTGTACCCCCAGTCCGAATATACGCAGTAACAGCTTCCTTCGAAGTCAAATATTCTCCTGTATCCTTTAACGCTAGCGCAGTCCCATTGCCAATCTCAGGCATACTATTAATGGTGTCCACAAATGCCTGATAAGCCCCACTGAGTCCTGAGGGTATATCATTTATGTCCTCTTTTAATGCTGCTCCCAACGTATTACGTCCCTTACTCCCTGCTTCCATTGTTGGTGTCACTTTTACGCCGCTGCCATTATGCATCAAATAAAAACCTGCCGCTGTTTCAACTACTGCTCCTTCAGGCGGTCGGCTGCCGTCAGGCAACGAAGTAATTCCATCTGTTATAGTGCCATGTATTACATCTCCGTTTGGCATAGTAACATCACCGACCGATAATCCCCGCGGGTCGATAAAACGAATCGGGTTATTGTTACAATAGACATACCAGTTCAACCCGTCTCTTATCGGGTCTTCGCTGATAAACCTGCCGGTCTCCGGGTCATAGTATCTGGCTCTTAAATAAACATTGCCGCTTTCTTTGTCCAGGTATTCCCCGCAGTATCTGAAGGGGTTGGGATCGTCTGGCTGGGGTTCCTGTTCGATTCCAAAGGCGTCATACAGGTAGCTTGTGGTTACGGTCCCCTGCTGGTCTGTCAGCTGGTGGTTGCGGTCCCTTGCTGGTCTGTTAGCTGGATAACATCTCCATGATTGTTATATAGATAATAACCGTTTAGGTCGCTTTTTATCAACTGGATTCCCCGGATGTATTTATCTATTACCTGGTCACTGCCATTTAACTCCATGACTATATTGCTGCCGTCCCATATATGTTTGGTTTCCTGGCCGTTTACTGTTTTGCTTATCCTTAGTCCTTTTGTGTTGTAAGTGTATTGGGCGGTGGTTGTGGGTGTGAGGTAGGATGTTAATCGGTTAAATCCGTCGTATTCATAGTATTCGTAATCAAGGGTATTAGTCCGGGGTTCCAGACTGATTCCTGCTGCTGCTCCGCTCTGTTCGGTTAAATCATTATATATTTTGCTGATCTGGTTGCCGTTGGTATCATAGTAGTATTCGGTGGCGGCTAATATATTGTTTTCTGTTTCGGTTTCTTCCCAGATCAAACGGTCATTAGCGTCATAGAGATAATTAGTTTCAACCGGGGTGGTTCCGCTTATGTATTTTTTGATCCGGTTGCCGGAAAGGTCGTAGGTGTATTGGGTATCGATATCTGCTTCTGTTTCTGTTTTAAGCCTTCCCAGACCGTCATATTCGTTACTGTTTACTATATTTCCTCACTGTCTGTTATCTGTACTACGAAACTTATTGATATCTGATTCCTGTTGTTTAATTAAATATAATCCCATTGGGAAACTGGCTATTATTAGATAGATTAAGGTTCCAAACTCTGTTTGTTCCAGCCATGCAAAAAAACCGGGAAATAGATCTATTAATCCCAAAAATACAAGAGAATACGCAGAAAATAATACAATTATTTTTATATTTTTTTTAATTGGAATACGAAGTATTAAATAATTAAAGAATGCAAAAATAGCAATAAACACAAAAGAAAATGGCAGTATTAGCAACCAATACTGATTACGAGGTTTTAACACAGGCTTAAATTTTTTACCACTCAAAACTTATACTTCCTCCCACTATACCGAAACCATATGAAGCCTTAAACTTACCCGGTTTCAATATGACATATCCTCCAGCCGATATAAACAACGCACTCCCTGTTATTTTAACCTTTTTCACATTAACGGTTCCAGAGACTTCAGCCATCGTACCAATAGCCCCAGCTTCTATTTTTGATTTTTTTATGTTTTTATTTAATGAAATATCCAAACCTGCTGAAACATTAGGACCTTTAGCACTGCAGATAATATTATTCGATAATGGTGCAGATGCGTCTCCTAATCCTGCAGATACCGTTGCATTTAATGTAAGTAAATTACCCTCTGGCAATTTTGGGATATTCCCTACATCAATAATATTAGCATTCCCAATAGTTAGTTGAATACCAGCCTCTCCATAAGCTGTCTTATTGGTTATTGTATTTCCATCAGCCAATCCGATTTCATTTGACCCTCTGTATTTATTTCGAATGGATTCTGCACATGCATGGGCAAAAACTCTAGCCTCATCAGTTGTGGCATCTTGCCATGCTTTTCCCAATTTATCCAAATCATCAAGATCTTTTTGACTGGTAACATTTTGTCTATCCCACTCGGTTGTATTTCCGCTCGGATCAAAATAATTCACCGGGTCATTATAGCAATAGACATACCAATTCAATCCGTCTCTTATCGGGTCTTCGCTGATAAACCGGCCGGTCTCCGGGTCATAGTATCTGGCTCTTAGGTAAACATTGCCGCTTTCCTTGTCCAGGTATTCTCCACAGTACCGGAAGGGGTTGGGATCGTTTGGCTGGGGTTCCTGCTCGATTCCAAAGGCGTCATATAAATAGCTGGTGGTTACGGTCCCCTGCTGGTCTGTCAGCTGGATAACATCTCCATGAGTGTTATATAGATAATAACCGTTTATGTCGCTTTTTATCAACTGGTATCCCCGGATGTATTTATCTATTACCTGGTCACTGCCATTTAACTCCATGACTATATTGCTGCCGTCCCATATATGTCTGGTTTCCTGGCCATTTACTGTTTTGCTTATCCTTAATCCTTTTGTATTGTAGGTGTATTGGGCGGCGGTTGTGGGTGTTAGATAGGATGTTAACCGGTTAAATCCGTCGTATTCATAGTATTCGTAAGCAAGGGTATTAGTCCGGGGTTCCAGACTGATTCCTGCTGCTGCTCCGCTCTGGTCGGTTAAGTCATTATATAGTTTGCTGATCTGGTTGCCGTTGGCATCATAGTAGTATTCAGTGGCGGCTAATATGTTGTTTTCTGTCTCGGTTTCTTCCCAGATCAAACGGTCATTAGCGTCATAGAGATAATTGATTTCAACCGGGGTGGTTCCGCTTATGTATTTTTTGATCCGGTTGCCGGACAGGTCGTAGGTGTATTGGGTATCGATATCTGCTTCAGTTTCTGTTTTAAGCCTTCCCAGACCGTCATATTCATAGGTGGTGAGCTGGTTTTGATGGTCGGTTCTGCTTTCCTGGTTGCCGTCCAGGTAATAGGTGCAGGCATAACCTGATAATGTGGTTTCTCCTATTTTGTTGTTCATTTGGGTTATCATATTGGCATTGTTGTAAGTGAAATCAGTTTGTATCCCGTTGTTATACTGGATCAATGTGCAGTTGCCATTGGGGTCGTAGCTGTAAGCTGCTATTAAGGAATTGTTTTCTTTTACTTCTGTTAATCGGTTTTGTTTGTCATAGGTGTAGGTTAAATTGATTTGGCTCTGGCTGTTTTGCTTTAACTGGTAGTCAAGGCGGTTGCCGGCCAGGTCATAGGTATAGGTCTGGGCTGTTCCTGTGTTGTCTTCTTCTTTTATTATTCGTCCCTGGTTATCATAGTAAAAGCTGGTCTTGATGTTTTCGTTTTCTTCTTTGATTACAGCCCCATTAACGGCATAGCTGTTTTCCTGGCTCAGTACTTTTCCGTCAGGCTGGATTACGGTAGTTTTTAACGGTTGGTTTAAGGCGTTATAGGTAATGGTCAGCCGGTTCTGGTTTCTGTCGGTTCTGCTGATAAGGTTGTTATTCAGGTCATAGCTATAGGTTTCGCTTTTTCCCATAGGGTCGGTTTGTTTTATTAACTGATTCAGGCCGTTATATGTATAGCTGGTTACATTGGCACCGTTTCCGGTTGCCTGACTGGTAAGGTTGCCGGCTGTATCATAGGTGTACTCTGTGTAATATTCCTGTTCATTATCAAGGTTGGTTACTTTTACGAGAAAGTCTCTTTGGTTGTATTCATAATAGGTGTCTCTGTATTGTATTGTTTCTCCGGGCTGGCTGCTGCTGATGCTTTGTTTGGTCATGTTTCCTTTGGGGTCGTATTGATATTTTTTTATGGTATTGCTGTTACTGGTCAGGGGTATTTCTGCTTCGATCAGTTGGCTTTGTTCGTTGTAGGCATATTGTGCTGCATTGCCGTTGGGATCGGTTTTGCTTACTAATCTTCCCATTAAATCATATTGGTATTTGGTTACTGTGTTTTTATCGCTGGTTTCACTCAAGATATTTCCGTCATAATCGGTTTCGTATCTTCTGGTGTAGTCGCAGCCCTGCTCTTTGTCTTTGGCTGTCAGTTCGGCTGTTATTTTGCCTGTATAGTCGTATTCGTATATGGTGGCATATTCCAGGTTGCGGTTTAAATAGCCGCTCTTTACTATATTGTTTTGCAAGTCTTTGTCCTGAAAGATTTGCATAGTGGGGGCATTTTTATCGCCTTCAATGGTTTTTATCTCGCGGGATAAGGTTAAACTGTAACCGTCCTCATACTGGTATGTTTCCACATAACTGCCTCCGACGGTTTTTGTAAGTACCCGGCCGGCATAATCATATGTGTATTCGGTTATATTTAAATTCCCGTCGGTAATTCCACTTTTTCTTAAGAGTTCATCGTATTGGTAAGCTGATAATACTTTGTTAGTGGTTAAATCGGTTATCTGAGCTATATTGCCAAAAACATCAAATTTATATCTTATCCTATTGCCGTTTTCATTTTTAAAAATGACTATGTTTTCGGTGTCGTTGTAGATATATTCCCTGGTACTATTATCCGGGAAAGTAACGCGTGTATTCCTGCCTAACCGGTCATATTCTTTTGCCGTAATGCCGCCATTGGGGTCAGTGTCGGTGATAATTCTGCCCATATTATCATAAGTATACTCACTGGTTGCTTCTCCGGTGGTCCTGGTTTTTAACCAGGCTCCATTTTCATAGGTTGAGACGGTAAGGATGCCGTTATCCTTATCGGTATAGTCTTTTTGGGTTATAATGTTGCCGTACTCATCATATTCAAATGTTTGTTTCTTTTTTAATTCATTGTTTTCGGTTATCCGGATCTCTTTTACCGCTTTGCGATCTGAGGTTAGATCATTGGTTTGTTTGACGGTGGTTTGAGGATCTTTTTTGTATTCGATAGTTTTTACCAGGTTATATGAATTATCATAGCTGTATTTAATTTCATATTCGGTATTCTGATAGCCTTGCGCCATGGGAGTAGTATAGGTAAGAACATTTCCTTTTTCATCATATGTATATTGCTGACATATTAATTTCCCTATACTGCTATCTGCTCCATATAGTTGTGTGGTAATTTTTTCGGGCAGTTGGGTATCTGTATATTCATATTGTACTATTTTTCTGACTTGACTGTTTTCGGTTACGGTTTCGCTCTTTTCTAAATGTGAGTAATTATCGAACGTATAACTGGTTTGCACCCCGATTGCGTTTGTTACTGTGGTGGTATAGTCATTGGTGGCATTTAAATAACTGGGACTATAGCTGTAGGTATCATTAAGATAGATTTTTTTGCCGTCTTTTTTATTCATGTTTTTGATGCGATAGTATGTTGTATAGCCCGCTTCGGTACTTTCATATTCGTAATAACAAACCATTCCTGTAGGATTGGTTACTGTGCTCAGATTCTTATAGTACCGGTCTACACTTTTGTATGTTCCAGTTACGCTTTCATATGTATAATCTGTTACCCGGCCTGCTTGGTCTTCTTTCTTTATCAAGGCTCCGTTTTCATCTAAATAAAGGGCAATTATTGATTTGTCCGGTAGGATTATATTATAGAATTTTGCTTCTAATTGCCCGTTGCATAATATGCGGACGGTTTGCCCGACACTGTCTGTTATGGTAAGTTCTTTATTTTCTCCTATTGTTGTTTGAGTAAATGTAATAGTATTTCCAAACCGGTCAGTTATGCTGCTTATATTCCCATAATAATCAAAGGTTTCTTTTCTCCCATCAGCATAAGTCAGCGCAGTGACTCTTTCATCTTCTACTGTTATTGCGATGTCATTAAGTTTATAGCCATTTAATTTGTAGGTTTCATTCTCGCGAATCAATGTATAAGTACATCCGTTTGATAAGCGTATAAACTTCCCTTCTGTTTGATATTGTATACGGGTAAAATTTAATGTCCAACCTCTTCCTAGGTATTTCTGGGGCCATTTATTGTTGTTCCTGTCGCCGCTGTAACTTTCAGCTGAGTTATATGTGAGCACCAAATCAAGATCCAGTCCGTTTCTTCCCGGCAGGCTTGCTATGGTTTCCTGATACGCCAGTGAACCGCTGCTTAGGTTTACAGCTTCGTTTATTCCTGCCCGGTACGAAAACGGGGCATCAACAGCTAAATCTACCGCGTCTTCTTCTGTTGTTAATTCCATTAATTCGTCTTCAAAATAAATGTTTAATTCTTCTTTTTTGTTATTTATCAGCTCTTCGATTTCTTGTACTGTTTTTTGCTCTGTTGTCATGTAATTTACTATTGCTTCTTCTTTTATATTATAGTTTATTGCCAGGGTATGGATTAGCTGCTGTTCTTCCTGACTATAGGCGGATAAGTCAGCTGCACTGTCATCCTTTGCTATTATAGTACTTATTTCCAACCCCAGGGCTTCTGAAACTATGTATGCATTCACGATGCTTCTGGCCGGGTATCCGTTTTTTATGAGTTCAATAATTTGTAGTTTATCTTCACTCAGAGCTTCAAATCTCGATAAATAATCAGCAAGTAATTCAGCCTGCTCCGCCGCCGTCTTCGCATTTTTAAAAACTGTACCCATCGCTTTTGCTTCTTCTATGGTTAGATTTAAGTTTTGTATTATTTTTGCAATATATATACTTTGTTTTAGGGTTAACCCTGCTTCTTCGCAAGTTTGCAAAGCCGCTTCGGTTAAGTCTAAATGGAATAGAATCAGGTTCTTTTCTTCTTCGTTCAATTCCGAATATTTTTCTATGGTATTCAACAGGTCGATTACTTCCTGGGGCAGATAAGCAAATTCTTCTTCTGGATTTTCAATTATCCCTGTATTTATACTTAACAGTAAAGGGGTTATTGATAATAGTCCATTGGCGATTATGTTATTAAGGCTTTCTTCCTCTACGGCGCTTTGTTTAAGGGCACCAGCAATTTCTTCCGCGGTTGCATCTGGTTTTAACCCTTTATAAATTGCTGCTGCTGCTGATACATAAGCTGCTGCCAATGAAGATCCGCTTCCATAAGAATAACTGTTCCCAGGGCTGATACTGTATATGTTTTCTCCCGGAGCAGCAATTTGAACATGGCTGCCATAACTTGATGTTGCAGCCAGTTCCCCTTGTTGGTTCATTGAAGCTACAGCAATTATATTAGGCAGTTGATATGCTGCCGGGTATATTTTGCTGTTATCACCGGTATTCCCGGCAGCGCATATGAACAATATATCGGGGTTGCCTTCAATGACATCCTTTAAGGCCTGATTATATTCGCGGCTTCCCCAACTGCAGTTTATGATCGTTATTCCCTGGCTCTTGGCATATTCTATGGCTGCTATTGCATCGGTGGTGTACCCGTTTCCGTTTTCCATAAATTTTAATGGCATTATCTGTGCTTTTGTCGCTAATCCAGCTATACCTTCGCCATCTAAGTTGGCACTTATTATCCCTGCTATCTGGGTGCCATGCTCTGTATCTCCTGCATCAAATACGCTGTCATCCTGGTTATAAAAATCCCATCCGTTTTCTGTTCTGGCTGTCAGTTCGTTATGATTGATATCGATTCCAGTATCAATTAATCCTACGGTTACTGTTTCCATAGTATTTATGAAATCCCAATTGTCACCTATGTTTAAGTCATATAGATTTTCTTCCTGTTCTCCGTTATTTTTCAGAGCCCATTGTTTGTCAATATCCGGTTCTAAGGGCAACCCCATACTTTCCATTTGATAATTGAGTTGGACATATTCCACTTCCGGGTCTTTTTCCAATTCTGCTTTTACTTCTGTTATATTCATATCTTTACTTACAATTAAGTCTGCCATGTTCAGTGTTTTGTGTTCCTGGTTTACTTTTAGCTTCTTATCTGGTTCTTCCGAGTCTTTCGAGGGATGTACTTTTTCAAGCTCATTATTAGCTTTATCTATAACTGTTTCTGTTTTCTCAGGGTTTTTAAATTTAATTATTAACTGAGGTTTGGTACTGCTTTTTAATTCTTTGTCTTCAGTCAGGTTTAATGATTGCGTTGTATCAACAGTTTCTTTATCTTCAATTGGTTTTTCTTCCGTCGAAGTAGCTTCAAGTTCATCTTCATCTTGAGTTTCTTCTGTTTTTTCTTCCTGATCAATATTCAATTCTGATTGCTGGTTCTGATCGTACTCTTGTACTATGCTTTTTTTTATTTCGACCCTATCTTCGGCAATTACTGTTATATTACCGCTTCCTATAACTGTGGTTAAAACCAACATTATAATTAATAGAATCGTTAAACTTTTCCTTTTTATCTTAGTAATTCCCCGCATCCTCATTCTCCTTCTCCTCTGATTTTCCGGTTTTATCACTTGGAATGGACAGGTATTTTATCTGAGTCTTTGCTTTAATTATCATTCCAGTTCAAACTCAACAACGGTGTTTCCGGTTATCAGCGGCATTATCTTTACGATGGTCAATGTTCCAGTCCAGACTTTATCTGTATAACGGCTCTTATCAGCTTTAAATCGAATGACTCCTTTGCTATGACTTATAATCTCTATTCCGGCAACAGTTATTTTCCCGGGTTGAGTCTCTTCTTCAAATGTCTGTGCTGCCATATCTATGATTCTAATTTCTGCGGGGTTATATTTTAACTTAAAGATTTTCCCTTCGTTATGAGGCATATTGCTTACATTTAAACTCAGTATCTGACTAACATCTTTGGTTATGTTTAAATTCTTCTGAGTTGTGTTTGTTCCAATTAGAAAACTTTCAATGTTACAGTTGCTTTCCTGAGCGTCTATGGTCTTTGTCCCAATAATTTTCCCATCCTCATTTGTACCACTGATATTTATTACTCCGGTAACGTTACAGTTTTGTGCACTTCCTCCGTTCATGTAGCCAATTAATGCGCCTACATTGAGGTTTCCTGTCACATCTACTTTATTTATATTTAAATCTTTAATTATTGCCTGGTTGGTATAACCAAACAAACCAACATTATCTGTGGAAGGAAGATTGATCTTCAGGTTACTGATAGTGCGTCCATTGCCATTAAAATTCCCGGTAAACGGCGTTGTTGCGGTTCCTATTGGTTGTATTGCCTGGTTTTGTAAATCAATGTCTCGTTCCAGACGATAACATGCGGTTAAATCTTGACTTATGGCTGCTAAATCTTCTTTGGTGTAAATCAAATAGGGATCATCAAGATCACCATCTGCCGGCGCCGGGACATTGGTAGTAACATTCAGCGGTGTGGACCAGCCGCTGGCGAATGTTCCAATTCGGCTTCTTATAGTAAAGATATATTCAGTTTGTGGCATGAGCTGTCCAACTGAACAGGTATTACTGTTTGTTGATAATACTTCATTTCCAAATGCTATTTCATATGTTTCGGCTCCAGCCTGTGCATCCCATGTTATTTCAATACTTGTTGCTGTTTTTGAGGATACCGATGGATTAGTCGGCACCAACTGGGTGTCGCTTAATGTTGTTATTGATAATGGATCACTCCAGGTGCTTTTCATGTTGTAGTTAAGTGCTCTTAAGTTAAATGTATAGCTTGTATCAGGCTGCAGTTCATTTATTACTATTTGCGAAACAGTAGAAGTAGCAATTTTATCTCCGTAACTTATTTCATATTTCTCAGCTGTTGCCTGAGTATCCCAAGTTAATTTTACTGATACTGGGGTTACATAGCTCGCGCTTACCTGAGATGGAGCTACTAAATATACCGGCTCAATTATTGGATCTAGCCCTTTCAGATAGGGATAGTCTCCTATTGCCCATATATTATTAAAATCCCAGTTCACATAGGTTGCCTGCGTCTTAAGCTGGGTGCTGTTCTTGGCTTGTTCAGCCGGTGTGCTTACTCCTGCCTTGT
>Ga0209099_1003171_pt1 | contig 13620 bp, 10 predicted proteins | sample AD_JPNHW2_MetaG_FD_184430 | JGI IMG/M metagenome (GOLD analysis project Ga0209099, IMG submission 184430) | Active sludge microbial communities of municipal wastewater-treating anaerobic digesters from Japan - AD_JPNHW2_MetaG (SPAdes) (version 2) | ecosystem: Engineered > Bioreactor > Anaerobic...
AAAGAAGTTATAAATATATATTTTATAAAGCTAATTTCTAATATCAATAAAATTTGAAGATTCGGAGGCACTAATTTGATAATAGTGGGCTTTGGTGGTTGGGAGCATGATGCAAATGTTGCAATGGTTCACGATGGAATCGTTCATTCAATAGGTGAAGAAGAAAGGTTCACGCGAAGAAGATATCAAGGACAACCTCACTTGAACTCATTTAACTTTTGTATGAATTACTCTGGTATTCGTCTTAAAGAAATCGACATAGTTTCGTTCTTTATGGCGAATGATTTTGTAGCCAAATTTGAAGGGCATTACCTAAACTCCATTTTGAGGAGAGATTTTAAGAAAACGATATGTGTTGATCACCATGCAGCACATGCTGCAAGTGCATTCTTTACAAGCAGCTTATCCGAGTCTGCAATTATTACAATAGATGGTTTCGGGGATAACTCAAGCACGGCGGTTTGGTACGGCAAAGGCACTACGATAATACCCATATTTAAAGTAAGATATCCTCACACGCTTGGTGGTTTGTGGAAGACCATAACCAAATATCTTGGTTATAGCAGCCGAGATGAAGGAAAGACTATGGCTTTGGCATCTTATGGTGAACCTAGATATTTTGATTTTCTTATGGAAAAAATCGTTCTCCATCGTGATGGTACATATCGATTCAATATTGAAAAGTATGATATTACGAATTATCTAAGCCGACGCTCTAACTTTTTTGTACCTATCGCAGGACAACAACGCAGTTCTGTAGAAAATCTCCGTCAAATACATTTTGATATAGCTGCTAGTCTTCAAAAAGTAACCAATACAATTGTAAATCATATTGCTGAATCTGCCTTCAAAGCTACAGGTTCGCAAAACCTTTGTTTGGCCGGAGGAGTTGCATTAAACAGTGTAATGAATAGTGTGTTACGGAAAGAATCGCCTTTTGCACAAATCTACGTTCCACCTTTTCCAGGCGATAATGGGACCGGACTCGGAAGCGCGCTGCATATTTGCCATCAGGTATATGGTATAAATTGCAATTTATCAAATATTAGTCCCTATCTTGGGATGAGCTTGAATAAAAAACGGACTGGCATTATTTTGGATAAAATTGGTAGTACATTAATCGCAAAAAGATCAGCGTTTAATCCAATTTCAACAAGCGAGCACATCAATAAGAAGCAGTTAATTATTAATCGAGAAAAAGTGACACCCAAGCTGCATCATTATTGTAGTTCAAATGTTGTTGAAGATACAGCAGATTTCTTAAACAATGGCTTAGTAGTAGGTTGGTATCAAGGTCGATCTGAAGTTGGTCCGCGAGCATTAGGAAATCGAAGCATACTAGCCGATCCAAGACGTGAATTTATGCGTGACTATATCAATAATGCGGTCAAACATCGAGAATGGTTTCGTCCTTGTGCCCCATCAATAATAGAAGAGGCATGTGGCGAGTATTTTGATTCCGATCAATGCACACCTTTTATGTCTTTCGTATATCAGGTTAGAGATGACAAAAAATCAATTCTTCCCGCGATTACACATATAGATGGTTCGGCACGAGTTCAAACAGTCTCAAAAACTCAAAATCCATTATTTTATAATTTGCTCAAGGCATTTGAGAAACGAAGTGGAATACCTGTTCTGCTAAATACATCGTTTAACGATAGAGAGCCAATTGTTAATACACAAGAAGAAGCAATTTGTTGTTTTATTAGAACAAATATTGATATTCTTGTGATAGGTGACTACATAATTTCAAAATGATATTAATATTTTCAGTTAGCAATGTCCCAATACCCACAGTAATAAAACATAAGTTCAATAAATTGAACTGTGAAATAGAAAATTTGTGTTGAAATCGATCCGCAGCCATTATGGTTTCTAAAATGATTTGCAGTAACACCATAGGAGATCTAATTATTCATGATGTTGTGACACAACTGATTTTAAGTGTATTGTTAACTTAAATTTAAGCTTTTGGGAGAGAGACGAATGCCACAGCTTGTTGGAAAAAATGGTAAATGGGATCTCCCGCATGTGGACACTTGGAAAGACCGTTCCACAATAATTAAGTTTGAACGTAAGCCGCTCATAAGTTCCAAAACATATATTGCAACAATAGGCAGTTGTTTCGCTGGTGAGCTAGCAAGTGCATTTGTTCGATTAGGATTAAATGGCGCTAGACATCCCAATGGTCAATTTTACAATACAAGTTCCATACGCCAGGAAATAGATCGAGCTTTTGGAGGGTGGGAAGAATATGCGAGGGAGCCATACTGGAATGTGGAGAAAGGATTTGTGCATCCATTCAAGAGCTATAGCAGAATTTTCTCGACTAAAGCGGAATTACATGAATGGAGTGATAAAAAGGATCGTGAAAGTGAATTGCTTTTTAGGAAAGCCGATGTTATTGTTATTACACTAGGAATGATTGAATCTTGGAAAGACCCGGAGCGAAGTGTATTCTACAGGCAAATTCCTCATCCTGACATATTTAATACCTTAGGAGCAATATTTCACCGATTGACTGTTGATGAAATGATTAAGGATCTCAAACAGATTCGATCAATAATTCGTAGGAATACAAATGCTGAAATTATTTTAACTGTTTCTCCAATCCCCTTGTGCGCGACACTTACAAATCTAGATGTTCAAGTCGCAAATATCGAATCTAAGAGTCGTATTCGTGCTGCGGTTTCTGAATTTACGGCTCTCTATCCTGATGTTAGCTACTTCCATTCTTATGAAATAGTGATGACCGCAGAACGCCTAAACGATTTTATGTTGGAAGATGGACGTCATGTCAATGAACATGCTGTTGATTATATTCTTCAGCAGTTTCTTAAAGTTTTTGCGTGCGACGATTTAAATGTGCCAGATATCGATGAATCTTGGCTTGCAGCTCACCGTAAGTGATTTTTTGAGATATGCTGTAACATCTTATTTATATCATAATTAAACACTAAATCATAGATGATGAGATTGCCCGACTGCAGGCAACTCATTTCCTCATGGACATATACCTTGAGCATGCTTGCTTTTTGACATTGCGTGCCATCAACAATTCCAGGAAGCAAAGGAATAAATAGCTGCTCAATGCAAAAGCCTCTTGCCTAATAAGGGATTTAATATCCCACTTAACGCATTTAATCCTTCCTTAACTTATTGAAATTTAAGTAACATATTATATGAAACGAGCCTTGCGAACCAGGATGGAGATTAGTATTCTCTTTGTAAGGCCGATCAATAAGAACAGAGCCGAAGACGTCATCTGTTTCACCAAGGCTGAAAAATGCGTGGAGATAAAAGGCGGCATCGATAGCTTTTAGTAATATTTAGCTCCTGGTCTTATAAAGTGAGCAATTAGTCTTTTGGCTCTATCGCTAAAAGAATTTATAATCCGCCATATTTTACTTGCCTTTTGCATTTCAATGTGTTAAATTTTTGTACACCTTGATAAGGCACTTCGGCATCTAGGGGCAGGGGCATATAAGAATTATAAGGCATCGATTAGACATTAGTCTGATCTATGCCTTTTTTGTTTTTAGCTTAGCTGGCAAGAATAAATTGTCCTTTCTCAAAAGAGATATGATAAATTTCCTCCTTGATTAAAGGAAAGATGTTTTCGTTTTTGAAATCTTTCCGCAACTTAGGCAATATTAGAGCATATTATTATGGTATTGCCTGAAACGAGCTGGATATACGCAGAGGGGAATACATTTGAAAGGCTCAAATTATTTGAAGGACTTATATGAGCCTTTTGTTTCATCATTTAAGAATAGCAACATGCCATCTCAATAGTTAGCCTGTCTGTGCTCATGAATGCATAGAAGCTTGCTGCAAGAAGAATAGATACCAATTGCTTTTTAGGCATCGGAGACCAGAAGTCGGATATCTATTTTATAGCTAGACTCAATTCAGCGAACAAAAAAGATCAAATTTAAGGAACGAGTTTTCTTTTAAATTTGTTTTTCACAACTTCGAACCGACTATGCTTAGGACTTGCGTATATCGATCGGAGCATGGCCGTAAAAGATTTCTTTTGCTTAGTAATCTAACACCGGTATTTATTCCAACTTTCCATTCTACAACACAACGTAAATACCAGTCACTGCTGGACTCAACCGAAGAGGCTTTGGCCATGAAACTAAACATGAAAATCAATAAGATTAAATCTATTGAAAAACTGGAAATTAATTTGCCTATTGAGGAAGGTCTATATGCAATAACAGGCCAAAATGGTTCTGGAAAAAGTACTGTTGTAACATGTGCCTCTAGTGTGTTTTTTCACATGGACTTGGATCGCTATTTAGGAAAAACTGACGAGGATTCTAGCATAATTTTTAATTTAGATAACGTCGAGAGTTCTTGGAAGAAAAATATAGAAGGGAAATGGTTTTTTGAGTCAAAGGGACATATAGATTTAATAGGTTTCTATGAGGGGAGCATAATTTTCGGTACTAGGTTCCGAAATACAAATTATAGATTGCTAAATCGACTTGATAGAATTGATGACAGTGATTTAATCCCAGCTTCAGAATTTATAAGAGGACATCTGGGGAAGATACTGCACAACGATGCCAAATTTTATGACAAGCTTCTTATGCTTGATAGAGATTTTGCTAAAACAAAATTAAGCCTAAACGGAGATGTCTTTTATTACCAAAAGGGAGCTAAAAGAGTAAGTCAATTTCATATGTCTACTGGAGAAAATCTATTAGTCAGCGTTCTAAATAGTATTAACATTAGAAACTCTGACAGGGCGAATTTGAGAAAGCCGTGTATCCTATTTCTTGATGAAATTGAATTAGCACTGCATCCATCATCGCTGAAGCGTCTGCTGGTCTTTCTGAAAACGATGTCTGAACAATTTAAATATGCAATATACTTTTCGACTCATTCTATCGAATTAATTAGTGACATTTCTCCGCAAAACATATTTTTCATTGAACGGCATTCTGACAACTCTATTGAGATATTAAACCCATGCTATCCTGCCTATGCCACGAGAATCCTTTATGACCATGCTGGCTACGATAACATTATTCTTGTCGAAGATGATTTGGCCAAGGCAATAGTGGACCGAATCCTTCGCAAATATTCACTTTTAGCTAAAAGGCTTGTGCATGTTTTGCCCTGTGGTGGTTATAGCAATGTTCTAGATTTAGCTAATGAGGTAGTTACCAGCAATTTGATTGGTAAACCATCAACCGTCTCAATCATATTAGATGGTGATATTAGATCCGAGGCGGAAAGCTACTTGTCCAAGAAAAAGATGTTAAATAATATTCCCTTAAATTATTTGCCCATCGAAAGCTTAGAAAAGTACCTTAAAACTAATCTCTTTGACACGGTTGACCATAACTTATTTCGCCTTTTAAACGATTTTATATTCCACCGGGTTAGTCTAACCCAAATAGTAGATGATTACAAAAGCAGTGTTGATTATCTAAATGATAAAAATGGGAAAAAACTATTTGCCTGCATAGATGCAGAACTAAAAGAAAGAGGAAAAAACAGATCCGATATTATCGAGATGATAGTCAATTATCTGGATGACAAAGAAGATTGTCAAACAGGTAAAATTGTGAGTTTTTTAAAGCAACAATTTAAAATTTGAGTACCATTTCAAGTCTTTCCTCAAATTCAAATGCGCTTAGCATGTGACTTTTTGTGTGGAACGAATATCATGCATTGATGAAATTTTCGGTTAAACTCATTCCTTTTCGTGTTATTGCCTTAGGCAGCAGAAAGCTCAATAACATTATGGTCACCAGTTTTTAAGATTTTGATTCCGAGATGGATTTTAAGACAACTCGCTAAAGCCGAATGACATCGGTTTGGATGATGGCGGAAAATGAATCAGAAACGTTCATTAAAGAGATTTTTGCAGTTCTAAAATATTACTCATGCCAGAAAACAATAGGAGGATTATGAGCAAGTACAAGACAGCAATAGTTGACTAGTGTTGAATTGGCAGCAAGCTCGTTGCTTGTGTGTCATGTTAAAGTCGCGGCTATATAACTAATCAACCAAGACTGGAGAATCTAGAGATGGCACTCAAATACAGAGAAGATGCGGACCTTGAGTTTATGAAGGATTGTGACCAAGAGGACCTGAAAACACTCACTGATATCTTAATTTACCGCAAGTCAGGTAATAAGCGATTGACGCAAGAGTTAGCCGAAGAAAGAGATTTCCGCAATTGTAATGGCGACTATAAAAAAGTATGGGATTTGATAGCTGGGGAAATGCAAAAATTTGGTGGCGACACATTTGTCAATATTGTGCGAAGAGGATATGGAATTCCATATAGAGATATCCTGATCAATGTATGCAAAAAAATGCGAGTAAATTTCAATAAGAAATCGACTACGGAAAAAATCGAGATGAATCTTCTTATGAAAATTGTCGAAGTGGCACTTGACAAAATGAGTGACGAGGAGAAGCGGGATTTGGTGAAAGAGATGAAGCTAGATGTAGAACAGATGACAACACAGGTAATAGCCGCTGCTCTTCAAGTCGCAATCAGAGCTGGCGGATTTAGGGCATATCAGATTGCGCTCATCACAGCTAATGCAGTTTCTAAAGCACTTTTGGGAAGAGGAATTACGTTTGCTGGAAACGCCGCTCTGACTAGGATGATGGCGCTTTTCGCGGGCCCCATAGGGATCGCTATAAATATTGTCCTTGCGGTGCCTCTTATATCCAGCCCAGCTTATCGTGTTCTAATTCCTGCAACCATTCATATCGCATATATGAGGCAGAAAACGCTTCATGGGGCAGAGGATGCCGGCACTGAATAATAGTGGAGTCATGAATTGACATTATGATGACCCGCCTCATTTTACCTTTATGCGGCGGGTTTTACTTTCAATAAATAATCTCTTCTTCCGATACGAAATCCTCGAATAAAAGTTCAATCCTGTCTTCATTATGTTTGTTTCGCGCTAATTCCTGAAAAATAATTTGAGCTTTTTTTAAACGCCGCTTCTCATCTTCTTCACTAAACTTGGTCGCTCTTTTATTATACTTTTCGACTGAAGATTTAATAGCTTCCTGAATTTTGTAACCTGTGGAAATAGATCCAATACCTAGCAGAAGGGCTGGCATCGATATCTGCAACTCATTTACTAAGATTTTTGCCAAGACGTGGATACCCAGCACTGATCCAATCGCTTTGAGCCAAGAGCTACTTAAATTGCCCTGTATATTCAATTCTTTAGTCACTTCGGTGATAAAAAATTCAAAATCTGAGTAGAATTTGCTTTGCCGTTTTTTCAACTGGTCTTTCCTTTTCTGCGCAAGATTGTACTTAAATTAACGCCTAATCTCTTAGCAGTCCTGGTCATATTTTTATCATTAGCTTCATAGACATAATGAAAATACCAAGCCTTCAGCTCTTCCTCTGTCCAAATGCCCTCTATCAATTCGGATGGAATTGTAGCTGCATTTCCCTGGATCATACGAGTCTGCTTTAGCTCCTTGCTGACCTTTCCTCTGATGTATACCCCAAGTATGACGCCCCTGATAAACGATTGCAATTCGCGAACATTCCCTGGCCAATGGTAACCTTCTGAATTTCTTTCTCGTAGATATTTAACTACTTCTTCTGAAGAAAAGAAATCGCTTTCGCGATCCATACAATTCCTTATAATGACTTCTGCAATTTCCTCGATGTCCTCTTGTGATCGTTCTCGCAAGGGTGGAATCTGAATCACCGTGCCTGCCAGCCTTTGATACAAGTCACTTCTAAAGTCGCTATGCAAAATATCTTTATTAGTAGCTGAGATATAGCGGACATCGGCATCGATCTCTGTGTCTGATCCAACTGGGCGAACCCTTTTTGTTTCAATTACTCTTAGTAGCTTCACTTGTGTTTCTTTAGGCAAATCTCCTACTTCATCAAGGAAGAAAGTCCCACCGTGCGAAGCTTTGATTAATCCATCCCGGTCCTGCATCGCGCCTGTGAAGGCACCCTTGATATGTCCGAAAAGTTCACTATCAATAAGACTTTCGGTGAAAGCAGCTACATTTACACTGGCAGTAGGCGCTATCCTTTCGCCTTCGTGCCAGTAGGCTGCTGCTTGAATCGCACGGGCAAAGAGTTCCTTCCCAGTGCCAGTCTCGCCTAGAATTAGCACATTAAGGTCTTTGATGGCCTGCTTAAAGCTTAAAGAGCTTATAAGTTCTTTGCCAAAACATGCGTGCCATGTTTTCTTTTTAGCCTCTAGTATTGCCGCAGAAGACCCTTTTATCTCTTCCCTTAAAATAGCATATGTGCGTCCAGCTGCTATCACAATGTTTTTGCATTGAATAAACTTATCCCTGCCAAATGCCGCGATGACTTTTTCCGGCAACGTGCCTTCATTGTAAGGATTCTTCCCGTTTATCGTCTGAAATTGCCCGATGGCAAGAGTCAATCTTTCAATGCTCTGAGGATCAATTGTGTCATCATCACCCTCCAATAAATAATTGAAGAGCATCTGACTCTTAAAGGCATTAAACCCTCTGAGGAATGCAATCATCTCGCGGGACATTTTTGTCCGATCGGGATATCCTGCATAGGCGTTGATAAGTTCATAAATAATTTCTTTCGTATTCATGAAGATAATATATGTATATGAACATAAATATGCAATATGAAAATAGCATAGGTAAAATGCAACCAAAACCATTAATAAGCATTGTTGATAAGAACCATATCATATTGATAATTAATAGTTAATGGAATACACGACAATATGGCACAGTCCTTGATATAGGGAGAATCAGTTTCAATCACGGACCTCATAAGAGGTCACAAACACTCACTCCTATTTCGGAGGTTTTATGAAAAACGTATCACGTTACGAAGTCACCCTCACCATCGGCTCTGCTGAGCAGAAGCTGGTTGATCAAATCATGCGCGAGAGCAAGGGTATGATTCCCACGCTGGACGCGGTCGTCTACAAGTTGGCTCTTGAAGGTCTTCGCCACAAGCTGGAGGAGAAGAAGGAAGAGAACCGGCAGAAGCGCGCCAAGCAGTTGGCGGGCAAGGCTTCGGCATCTGAAGGCAAGTCCCAGAAGCCAGGCAAGACTTCTGAATCTGCTCAGTAAGTTCACAAACCAGGCTGCGGGGGCAGCCTGGTTTTTAATTCGAGGGCAAGATGTCAAACACAATCCAAAAGAGACTTTTAACACTTCGGGAGGCAGCCGATTACCTTGCTATGACAAATGCAGCTTTGTATCAGTTAGTGCATCGCAAGAGAGTTCCTGTGGTTCGTTTGGGAAGAGCCCTTCGCTTTGACATTCAGGCACTCGATGCTTGGATCGATGAACATAAAGAGCCGGCAAGGAAACCGGCGGCATAAATTGTATAGCCCCTGGAGATTGCAGGGGCTTTCTTTTGAGGTATAAGAAGTAAAAGGGATCACTTCAAAATAGGAGCTGCACAATGGCAAAAGTATACAGGCGCAAGGATATCAAGAAAGGAAGCTTCTTCGTTGCATTCTCTTATAAAGGTAAGAGATATCGCATGAAAATCGCTGCCCAAAATATGGAACAGGCGAAAAAAATTGCGACTGAAATTGAGTATGAAGTACTGGCTGGCAACTCGAAAGTACTGCAAAAACTTAAGCAAGTAACGCTAAGCGAATTGGCTGCCAGGTATCTCGAATATGCAAAATCAAGCAAGCGTTCATGGGAGAGGGACCTCGTCTCGCTGAAGAACCTCCTGAATATGGAAATAGATAATAAAAAGCTTGGTGACTACCCCGTCGATTCCATCAAAGTCGCACATATCCAAAAATACCAAATTCGCAGAAGAAGGGAGTTTGACAAAAAATACGAAGCGAGGGGCATCGCTGAGGAAGACAGAACCTTTGCATCGGTCAACAGGGAGCTTTCCTGTCTTCGCCACATCTTCAACATCGGCATCGAGTGGGAGCTGCTTTCCAAGAATCCAGTAGTCAGCAAGGCAATCAAGTTCGATAAGGAGAGATCACGGGGAAGAACGCTAGAGGATGATGAATTCTTCCGGCTGCTAAAAGTGTGCACAGGGCAGTTGTATCAAATCGTCATCGTGGCGCTGAACACGGGCATGAGACGTGGTGAAATCCTGGGGCTGAAGTGGGAAAATGTCAAGGTCGATCAGGGCAAAATCGAGGTGAAACACACTAAAACCGATGAGGATCGGTTCATTCCCATCAACGCCTTCCTACGAAGCTTGCTAGGATCGATGCCCCGCAGGAGTGGATACCTCTTCGTGAATAGGCAGGGAGGAAAGATGAGCAGCATTAAAACAGCGTGGGGAAATGCGATTCGCAAAGCCGGCATCGAGGACTTCCACTTCCATGACCTGAGACACACGGTGGCCACCAGACTGGCCAGAGCAAAAGTGACCGAATCAGTAATCGCGATGATTCTCGGGCACAAACGGAGCACGATGACCGCCAGATATATAAATCCGCACTGGGACGAGATGGCAGAGGCTGTCGAAGTGCTAAGTGACCTTTGCCACGGATTTGCCCCGGGTGGAGAAAAGCCTGAAAATTCAGCAGATCTTAATGGCATTATAAATAATAATATAGAGAGTCTGTTTTCTGCATGATAAACTTGCCTTTTAAGCCGTGGGTCGTGGGTTCGATTCCCGCCACCTTCACAAAACACAGCCCTCAGTAGAAATTCTATTGAGGGTTTTTCTTTTTATTATTCAACAGCTTACGCATCTGCTCTCCATTGATTCCTGCTTGGCAGTGCAGGCCAGCTTGGCTTAAACTTGCTGATTCTCCACAAAAATCATTCCGGTCTGTCACGCATTTGTCACGTGACACTGAGAAGACGAAGTCAATTATTTTGAACTTAGCTCATTTTTTTCTTGTATTTCAGACAAAATAGTCTTAATTTAAAGTGTAAGACAACACATCCTACAGAAAACTCTCCGAAACGAAATTGACGAACTTGTCGATTTCACCTGCAAACAGAAAACTTCTAATTTAAAATGCATCATGTAGTCGGCGATGCCGACTGCGAACTTTACCAAATTAAACATTATGGAAAAAACAGTATCAACGAGCGACTTTTATCTCGCGTCGTTTTTGCTGGCCAAACAAGTGAATCTGGTCAGCCATGAGCGAAGCGAGAACCGGTCCTGTTTTCAATTCGAGGGACCGGACATCAATCAATTGATTGATGGGTTTTACGATGGCGATGCGTCAGTATCTCCTTTGATGTACGCAAAAGCCATCCGCAGTTTAAAAAATATCATGTACAACGCAGCAACTATTAACATCCAACCAACACAAAATAATGAAAGGAACAACTCAACATTGTTACATCGTTAAATCACCTTATCTCTACGCTACGGTAGAGGATCTTATATTTTTAAAAACCCGATGCGATGATGCGTCGGAGATCTTTAAAAAAACCTACGATGCCGTAGACCACAACCAATTCACCACCGTCCTCCCCTTTGTCGGTGCTGATCTCCCTGAACGATCGCAAAAATACCTCGCCCTATGTGGCTGCATTCAGCCCATCGTGCTGGAATTCGACAACTGTCCGATGAGGATTCAGGAGGAACGCTCCAAACTAATCGCCGAGAAATTTCAAACTCCAATGTTTGTGGTCCATTCCGGCAATAAATCCATCCACCATTACATATATTTTGCCAAGTTCGCCGACACGGTCGATGAATATAAACGGAAGTGTCAGCAATTTGTTGCTTATCTGGCAAAGGAATATCCAAACTACTTCAAGGTACGCGAACACGATAAAGAAAAGCACCCATTAGTGCCGGATTATCTGATGTTCACGGGCAACCGTTACGCTCGCCAGGCGAATGGAAAACGGGATACCGGCAAGGTTCAAATCGGCAAGATTCTTCATGCTGTTGGTGAGGCTGGGATCAAGCCCCTTGAGATCGATGCATTTCTGGCAGAACACAAGAACACCTATAAAGGCAGCCGCAATGGCAAAATATCGATGCCGGAACAAAAGCAACCTCGCAAGGCAACCCTGTCCTTCATCGCGATGGGTGCTGAAGAGGGGTTCCGTGACAACGATTGCTACCGGGCAGCCTGCGATCTCAAGGATTGTGGGTTTAGCAAAGACGAAGTCTATGCAAAACTTCTCGAAGGCGCCGGCAAGTGCAATCCGCCATTTTCCGAAATGGACGTTCGAGCTAAAGTAGAATCGGCCTGGAACAGCGACGGAACGTATGATCCCATCGACCGAACTAAACCCTATGTTTTTATTGAGAAAACGAATGGAAACTATTTTCACCTCATCGACAATAAATTAAACTCAGCATCTAAAGACGTGATCAAGGATATTTTTAAGAGTTATAATGCTCCGTTCCCGGACCCGATGCCAGTATTAGAGTTTAAATTTGATGTGCATGATGATAATCAGATTGATCTTGCGAACCGAATATATAATCTGTTTACTCCTACGAGGTATCACCTGATGAAGAAGAATGATGAGGTTCACGAACCACATCATGATTTCCCGATGATTAATAATCTGCTGGAAAACTTGCTGCCAGAGCCGGCGGAAAGGGAACACTTTCTCAATTGGCTGGCCTGTGCGATGAGGACTCGTCGCAAACTCATGACCGCCTACGTATTCAAAGGTGCCCAGGGAGCCGGCAAGGGACTACTCTTCGGTTATATTATCAGGCCGCTCTTTGGGGAATCTCAAACGGCTACGGTTGAGGATGAACAGCTGAAAAGCAGCTTTAATGGGTTTATGAAGAACGTTTGTTTCATCGCTTTCAATGAAGTGGCCCATGATAATTCCGGCCGTAACGCGTTGAACAGCAAAATTAAATCCATAATTACCGATCCAACGATCACCATCAATGAAAAGTTCATCAGACCGTTTGTGATCAAGAACTGCACCAATTGCATCTTCTTTTCCAACGAGAGTGTACCTCTCCTGGTCGAACGTAGTGACCGCAGGTTTAATATCGTTGAGACCGGTGGGCCATTAACCGATGCATCGTGGTTTGATGCTGAGAAGGTGATTCCAATGCTCGGCGATGAATTGCCGAGATTCGCCCAGTACCTATGGAACATCGACATCGATATTTCGATGGCTAATAAACCACTAAAAAATAGTATCAAAGAAAAAATGATTGATGCTGGCTTGAACAGATTCGAGGAATTTGCGATGCGGCTGAAGAACGCCGATGCATCTTGGTTCATCGACAATGTGGACAATTCACTTCCGCAATGGGGAGGTGAAATTTACGAAAACATGCTGGCCTCGCTACCTGAAAAGAAAATTGCCAAGGACGTAGCAGTAAAGTTGTTTAATAGGCTTTATCCTGACGGAAAGGCATCTATGAAGACCTTAACTACAAAACTAAGGTTGTATCACATCGAGGATGGACGGGATAATGATCCTGGACGGACGAGAATTTATAAATGGTAGAACTCCACTTTGTGGATTTCGGTTGGGTTTCTGGTCAGAAATGGTCAGAAACCTGACTTTTCTGGTCAAGATATGTATTTGTTTTATATAAGATTGGGCAACATTATTTTGTTCTGGTTGGGTTTCTGGTCAAGATATGTTATTGATTTATATGGAATTGGTCAACATTACCTTATTTTTCAAATTTCTATCCTTATACTTATATAA
>Ga0209099_1003172_pt1 | contig 13619 bp, 13 predicted proteins | sample AD_JPNHW2_MetaG_FD_184430 | JGI IMG/M metagenome (GOLD analysis project Ga0209099, IMG submission 184430) | Active sludge microbial communities of municipal wastewater-treating anaerobic digesters from Japan - AD_JPNHW2_MetaG (SPAdes) (version 2) | ecosystem: Engineered > Bioreactor > Anaerobic...
CAGAGGGCAGAGGAGACTCTCCAGATTCTGAACCCTCGGCCGCAGCGGAAGCCTGTGAAGCGCGCACTCCCAGAAGTTTCCGATCTTCTGTGAGGCGGAGCGACGTGGAGCGCTTGTCATCTCCACATAACTGAAAGTAACTATGACCACTCCTACCCAAGATCTTGAATTGGCAATTAAAACAGCAAAAGCAAATATTGCTCCTAGAGTTACCCCTGCGCAAGTAGAATGTAATATCGTACGGGAGTATTATTTCACTGCTGCTGATGGTGTGTTTGGCGCTAGAGTTGCGGCCATCGGATCTGGCTATCTTCGTGAGCCTCCACTATCTCTACTTACTTTCTGTGTTCTTGAGCTTCGTAATGGCTTTACTGTTACTGGTGAGAGTGCCTGTGCTAGTCCAGAGAATTTCAACGCCGAAATTGGTCAACGTATTGCTCGGGAAAATGCAGTAAATAAGATCTGGCCTCTTATGGGCTATGAACTCCGCAGTCGTCTTGATGATGCAGCTCGTAAAGATGCCTGTATTCGAGCTCAAGAGGCCTAAGCCATGACCACCCAAGAACTCAGTGCATCAACATCAGAAATCAGCACGGCAGCACGCCAGGATTTCAATTTCCTGGCAGCTCTTGCTATGCCATCTGAGTTCTTGTTTCCCTTCCCTGCTTTCTTCCTAACTCTCTTCGCACTCCTCACCAATCTCACAGAGCGCATTCAGCGTTTTGCCATTGGTATTCCACGAGGATTTGCAAAAACAACTTTCATTAAGATCCTCTGTGTCTGGTACGTTCTATTCTCTAGCAAGCACTTCATTCTGATAGTCGGAGCTAGTGAAGCTAAAGCAGTCAATATTCTTTCCGATATCTGTGACATGCTGAGCTCTCCAAATATTCGGAGAGTTTTTGGCCACTGGGATGCAAATATTGAAACGGACACCAAAGTAAACAAGGTATTTCATTTCCGAGGACGAGAGATTGTTCTGTGGGCCGCCGGTGCTGGAACTTCCGTGCGGGGCATCAACCGAAAGAACAAACGTCCAGATGTGATGATTATGGATGACATCCAAGAGCGAGAGGATGCGCCCAATAAAGAACTCGCAGACGCCCTTACTTCCTGGATGCTCTCCACTTTGATGAAGGCTCGCAGCCCATTCGGTTGCACCTTTATCTTTGTTGGCAACATGTATCCTCAGAATTCCATCCTAGAGAAACTGAAGAACAATCCGCAGTGGACCAGCTTCATTGTAGGCGGAATTCTGGAAGATGGTACGTCTCTATGGGAAGATCTAAAACCAATCGAAGAGCTAGTGTCTGAATACGAAAGCGATACGCTCATGGGGCACCCTGAGGTATTCATTTCTGAGGTTCTCAATTCCACTGAGATAGCACTTGCTTCTGGTATTGATGTAGGTAAGATTCCACTAATCCCCTCCTATTATCTTACAGATGAGCCGGGAGAGGCCAGTTTCGTCATTATTGACCCATCTAGCGGCAAGAAGAATGGCGACGACTGCACAATCACCCATTATGAGGTGCGCGATGGGAAGCCAGTAGCTGATGAGCTTCTGACTGGCACCTTTACTCCTTTAGAGACTATCCAACAGGCTCTGGAAGTGGGGCTCCGTCGCAATACTCGCTGCATCGGAGTTGAAGGAGTTGCATATCAGTCTACTCTGCTATTCTGGTTTGAACACGTCTGCGAACAGGACGGCATTCATGGTTTCGAATTTGTGGAACTCTCTCCTAAGGGCCAAAATAAAAATAACCGCATCAAGCGCGGCCTGGTAAAGCTGCTTGCAGGTGAGATATATCTCCATCCCAGCATTCGCTCCCTTGTTATTTCTCAGATCGTAGACTGGAACCCACTCAAAACAAACAACAAGGACGACATTATCGATCCAATTGGATACGTGGAGGAAATGTTGCGAGATCATGAACTTGAGATCGTACGTAATACATTCTGGCAGATTCCTCAGGAGGCATCCAGTGGCGCATCGCATACAAATGCACTGCAGCTTCCATTCTAGCAAACTACTTCCAACCTATGGCCACCTCTGTCGCTCTTCTCACCACGCTGAATCTCGATCAGCGCAAAGCCTTTCTAGACTACGCAAAGAGCTTTGCAGCTAGCTGCACTGAGCTTGGCACATTTCGGGCTCTACTGGAATATCGAGATCGGGCATACCAGCTGCAGATGGATCAAACGGCTGAGCGCATCCAAGAGATTCAGCGCGCCATGCGGTCTCCCAGTTCTGCGCGCAGAAGTCTGGCTAACCTGGAAGTTCCAGTGGTGATGCCGCAGATAGAAAGCGCGGTGGCCTACCAAACTGGGGTATACCTCACCAGCTACCCGATCTTCGGTGTTGTCGCATCTCCCCAAAATCAGGATGCGGCCCTTCAGTTTGAGACCGTGATTGGGAATCATAGCATCCGCTATGGATGGGCACAAGAACTCATCAAAGCCTTCCGTAACGGATTCAAATATAACTTTGCTCCAGTTGCATGCCTGTGGCGCAGACAAAACGCAGCAACAATTACCACCTCAACAGCTGCTGGTACTGCAGGTTTAGGGCAGTTGCAACAGGTGATGCAGGAGGGAAACGTCCTTCGTACGCTTGATCCATATAACTGTTTCATGGACATGGGAGTTCTGCCATCTCGGCACCACGAGGACGGAACTGCCTTTGGATGGAACGAGTTGCATAACCGTATGCAGTTCAAGCGGTTTGTTGGCACCTTGGATCCCACCAAAACAACGTCACTGCGCGAAGCCTACGAGAGCGGATTTGAAGCTCAGATAGGGGACGCAGGTAGTGCTACTAACTATTTCAGCCCTACGATCAATCGTGCGTTCAATGTCAGTTCTCTGGTAACAGGCACCAACTGGCTGAACTACGTAGGACTCACCCAGGCAGCTGCTGGACAGAATCGCATCAATTATCGTGACCGCTACCTAGTTACCCACTTTATCTGCCGTGCGCTCCCCAGCGACTTTGGGCGCCAGGGAAATACCCCCGCGATCTTCTACGGGATAATCGTCAATTGGAAACATGTGATCTATGTGGAGCAGCTGGTATCTCCAAATGACCATCTCCCAGTTTTCATAATGCAGCCCAATGATGATGGACTTGGCTACCAGACTCAATCCATGCTGGACACAGCACTCCCGTTCCAGGATATGAGCAGTGCGCTGTGGAACATCACACTGGAATCGCAGCGTCGGGCAGTATTTGATAGGCTGATCTTCAATGAGCGCTACATCAATAAAGCAGACATTGATCCGGCTAGCTCTGTGGCTCGTATTCCACTGCGCAACGCCAGCCAGTTCAAGGGAGATGACATTGGCAAGGCTGTCTACCAAATCCCCTATAGAAATGATGGCGCCAATCTGAATCTACAACTTTCTGAGATGGTGTCTCAGATGGCAGACGTTGCAAGCGGACAGAATCGCGTGGATCGTGGTCAGTTCCAGAAGGGCAATAAAACCAAGACAGAATTCGAGACCACGATGGCCAATAGTAATGGCCGTCAGCAGCTCGCATCAATGAGCATTGAAGGTCAGTTCATGACTCCGCTGAAGGAGACCGTCAAGAACAATCTGCTGCTGAATCAAGCAGCAGGTACGTTCATGAATCGAGACACGCAGGCAGAGGTGCAAGTAGACCCGGTAAAAATGCGGTCATCCATCCTTGAGTTCAAGATTACTGATGGCGTTCTTCCTGCAGATAAGCTGCTTAACATGGAGCTGATGAGCGTGTTCCTGCAGACGGCTAACGCAATGCCAACTGTGATGACTGAATATGACATTATGGGCATGTTCATCTATTGGGCTAAGCTGAAGGGAGCCTACTGGCTGAAAGACTTCAAACGCAACCCGGAACAGCAGCAGCAATTCTTGCAGACCTTCCAACAGACCTCAATGGCACAAAATGCGACCCCTCCTGAGCAACAGATTCCAGCAGTTTGAGTTCACCCAAGAAGAGGAGGAGCTTGCTGCAAAAGTCTCCCCACTCTTCTATGCCTTCTTGCAGAACAAGATAGCCAGCTATGCTGGGGCTGTCGTTGAGTATTCTGCAGAGGGTAAGGATCTAGTGGCTTCCACCATTCGACATGAGCGATTGAAGGCTCAAGTTGAAGTGCTTGAGGAGCTACTGTCAGAAATTCAGTGTCCAGCTGAATATCAAGAGCGTTAAGCTCATCCACCAACGTTTCCAAACCAACTGAGTTACATCATGAGTTTCCTCAATGGCATCTTTGGCCGTCAGTCTCAACAGCAACAACAGCAGCAGCCTTCGCAGCAACCTCAACAACCGCAACCTGCTCAAGGCAGCGGCGGTCCTGCCCAGGTACAATCTCAGCAACAACAACCGGCAAACAGCCAGCTGCAGAATCAGCAAGGGCAAAATCCGCTGGACAACTTCATGAATCTGCTGACTCCCAAGCAGGGGGCGGGTCAAGGGAATGGGAAGCCGCAGGACCAGTCCATCTTTGGAAATGTTCCGCAGGATCAGATCCAGGCCCAGATCAAGAACGCCAACTTTACCAATGGCATTGACCAGCAAAAGGTCCAAGCTGCGCTGAGCGGTGATGCGTCTGCATTTATGGAAGTGCTGAATGGAGTGGCTCAGCAAGCGTTTGCTGCTAGCTTCCAGGCCAGCCAAGGAATGGTTGAGCACGGTGTCAAGACTGGCAATGAGCGGATGACAGGCACTCTGGATTCCCACTTCAAGAATTACATGCTCAAGCAGCAAACTCCTACCAGTGATAATCCTGCGCTGAAGCACCCAGTTGGCAAGGCGTTTTTGAGTTCAATCTCCCAGCAGATTGCAAATGCAAATCCGCAGATGTCTCCGGCTGAAGTGGCGCAGGCTGCTGAACAGAATTTCACTGAGTTCGCCAAGATGCTTGCTCCCCAGCAGCAACAACCGTCCAACACGCAATCCCAACCTGCACAGGATTGGACTTCGTTTCTTCAGTAAGTCTATTCCACTCGTTTTCTGATATTTCAACCTTTTGGAGCCTAAACAATGGCAACCGGTCTGATTTCTTCCGCGAATCTTCCCACCGATCTGGCAGCAAAATCCTTTGCTGGGATGATCACGCGGCTGATGCCCAATGGCAATGCACCGCTGTTCGCGCTGACGTCGCTGCTCAAAGACGAAACTGCCACTGCGATCGAGCACGGCTACTACACGAAGACGATGATCTTCCCCAGCTTGACGCTGGCAGCTGCGGTGGCGGACGGTGCTGCAACCACCTTCACCACTACTGCGTACTCTGATGTGGTTGCTGGCGACATGTTCCGTCACGATGTGACTGGTGAAATTGTCATCGTCAATACCACTCCGACTACCACCAGTGTCACAGTGACTCGCGGTGTTGGTAGTACGGCTGCAGCTGCGATGAGCAACGGCACTGTGCTGTATCACATTGGCAATGCTTTCGAGCAGGGCTCCTTGCGTCCGCAGGCTGTTGCTCTGGTGGCGACTCGCTACATCAACTACACGCAGATTTTCCGCAACAGCTGGGCTGTCACCAAGACGCTGGCTGCACTGCCGATGATTGCAGGTGATGGCGCTGTTGCTGAGTCCAAGCGGGACTGCGCTGCATTCCATGCGTTGGCCATTGAAAAGGCGCTGTTCTTCGGTCAGAAGTTCCAAGGTACCCGCCACGGTATGCCGTTCCAGACGATGGAAGGGATTGTTGCTCGCGTGACCACCGCTGCGAGCGGCAACATCATTACGATGGGGCCTACCACCAACTGGACCCAGCTGGAAGCTGCGCTGGATCCCATGCTGGCTGTTCAGACTGATGCTACCAGTGGCAACATCCGTACGATGTTTGTGGGTGGCGTTGCGCGTCGTGTGATCCACAACATCGCGCGCGTGAACTCCACTTACCAGATTACTGGCGTGGAAACCAGCTGGGGCATGCAGATCGACACGATCAAGACTCCGCGCGGCACGTTCGAAATGATCGAGCATCCGCTGTTCAATGCCTATGGTAACTCCAGCACCTGGGCAAAGATGGCTATTGTTGTTGATCTGAATGCTTTCGCTATTGCGTACCTGCGCAAGACGGAAGAGAAGAACTACAACGAAGATGGCGATCGCTGTGCAGTTGACAGCGGCATTGATGCGAAGGGCGGTACGCTCACTACTGAGCTGACCTGCTTGATCAAGAATCCTGCAGCTTTCGGGATTCTGTACAGTTTCACTGCAGCTGCTTTTGGCTAAAAGTTCCCCTGGGTGTGGGGCTTGGGGAGGGGGTTTCGGCCTCCTCTCTTTTTTGCCCCATACAGTCTCCACAAACTTGCACCAACTACCATGCTTACTTCTGCCAATTATGTCCGTGAAGAGAATGTGCTGAACTCCGGCGAAGAGATCGCACCTGAATTTGATCTGAAAGCTCCTGGCGTTCAGGTGTTCTATGCATCTGTCCCCAACTGCCGCACTCACCTGCCTGATGGCGCTGAGCTTCGATTTCGAGGCGGCATGTTTGCTACGGCAAACCCGGAAATTATTGCATTCCTTTCAAAGGTGGCCAACAAGCGGGGTAGTCTGGTCTACACCACTGCAGCAGACCCCATGGCGACTGAACTCGCAGTTGCTGCTGAGGACGCGTCTAAACCTGCAGGTGATGCACAGACTTACGGGTCCGTTGCCAGTCCTGAAATGCTGGCAGCTACTAAGGCGTTGAAGCCTGTCACCACGGTTCAAAAGTAATATAAGCTATCCCGGAGAGTTTCATGCCTGTCACTTTCGCTTCCATGCAAGCTGCTGTCAATGACCTGACTAAGCGGCCTGAACTCGTGACAGTCACAAATCTTGCGATTCGCACTGCAACTCTCCGGGCTCACGCAGTAGACTTCTTTCCGCGTGATCGCTCCAGTTTTGTATTCACTTATACACCTCCAAATTCCACTTCTTTTGTAGACATTCCGAGCATCTACACCTCTATCCCACTTCTGCGCAGTGCTGAGTTTCTGCAAAGTGAGGATGCGCTGACCTATTCAGCTACAGAGAACCTTGAATACATTTCCTCACCTGAGCAGTTCTGGGATGAGGACAATCTGCGTAGATATTCAGTCTTCACTCAGATCGGAGACAGTCTGCGCTGCAGTTTCGCAAGCGCAACTGGGCGTGCTCGTCTGTGGCACTACGTAAATCCTGACGTCTCCTCTGGTTCCTACAGCAGTTGGATTGCTGATCTGTATCAAGATGAGCTAGCTTACTGGGCGGCAGGCATCGTGTGGGCGCGCAGCGGGTTTCAAGAGCAAGCCCAACAGACGCAGCAACATGTACTGGCGTTCAAGGATCTACTCATCACTGGTCATCTAGCTGCAAAGGTTTAAGGAATTGGTATGGCAACCTATGTACCAAATGCTTCAAATACAGCCGAGCCAACTTCCTCTCGGTTTGTAGGTTCAGCTGCTGAGGAGTTCAGGACTCTCAAGACGAAACTTGTAGCTGACGTTGCAGCTCTGAACGTCAAGGCAACACAGACCCTACGGGCTCCTGGGAGTGAGACGCTATCTGCGCTTCCGGCAGCTGCTACCAGGGCTGCGCATCTACCTTACTTTGGCCCCACTGGTGATGTAGCTGTTACGCCTTTCACTGTAGATCAGGTTGCGAGCGCAATTGCTGCAGCGTATGTTGGCGGCACGACCGCTGACGCCATCGGGTGGATCAACGAACTGTCAGGATCTGAGGCACAGTCGCTGCAGACAGCACTGCGCCGTCGTCGGGTCAACATCTTCGACTGCCTGACGCTGGCAGAGCAGTTGGACGTATTGGCCAGTGGCCACAATTTCGACATCGGCGCCAAGATCCAAGCATTCAGCAATGCTGTGTACCTGCGCGGTGGCGGTGTCATTGAATTCCCTGATGGTGACTATTGCCACTCCGACGAGTTGTGGATTAAGCAGCGCGTACTTTGGGAAGGAGAAACTGCGTGCTTCCGTGAGCCATATTCAGACCCACATCCGGCTCCGGAAGGGGCTGTGTTGTTCAAGTTGGCTGGATCTAATAACAATGGCGTGCTTATCAAGTGCGACCTGACGCTTGCAAGCGGCGTGCTCTACGATACTGGATTCGGCACATCCAAGCGTAATAACGGCGCTCGCCACGGCGGCGGAATCCGGCGAATGACCGTGTGGGGCAACCGCTCCGCAAATCCTGCCGCAACAGCAAAGGATAGAAACAACGCCGGCAGCGGTATCGTTGCTATCGCTGCTCGCAACATTTTCGTCGAGGAGTGCTTCTCGATGATGTGGGCATACGACGGAATCAACACCGGGGCTTATAACTACGGAACCGGCTTGATTGGCGTCAACGTCGCTACATTTCGGGACAATACCGTCATGAGCAACAGCCGCGACGGCTGGGGTGGCACGCTTGGGGATTCTCGCATCAGCGGCGGCACCGCTGGATTCAATGGCCGCCACGGTCTGTGCATGTACCTCGGGAATACCGTAGTGCTCGGCATGACCTCCTGGAACAACGGCTACGGCGGCTTCTACTGCTCCGGGATGGCGGGTTCTTCGCAGGGGTCGCTCGTCGGATGCTTTGCGTACGACAACGACGGCTACGGGTTCATGGTGGACGGCGTTGGAGGTGGCCGCGCTGCAGTCCTGCAGTCTTGCAACTCGCGCGGCAACGGCAGAAACTCGCTAGGCGTTTATTCAACAACGGCCGATAAATCCAATTACGTTGTAACGTCTACCGCGCAACACTGGGCGCTTCTTGCGTGCGCCTCGAACTCATACGATCAGGGCGACGTACTTACCGTCGCGTGCGGGTATTACATCAATAACTGGACCTACCCTGGTAGGTTCGAAGCATGCTCAGATGATGGGCTTGGAACCGTGTATTCGGCACCCTATGTCGCGGCAGCTGGCAACATCAATCGCCCGCTGATTGGGATGTCCGGACTTGTCATGACTGACAGCGAGGACATCAGATCAAGTATCACAGGGAATGACCTGGATGTCGGAACCGTCACAGAGATTGCCATTAACTCTGCAACGCCTGTCACGATCAATAGAATTTCATATTCAGGGAAGGGCCGCCCTAAGATTTCCATTCGCAACATTGGGGCGGGATCCGTGACGCTTACGCACAACACGGCGAATATTCGCTGCAACAGCGGCGCCAGCCTCGTGATTACCACGAACCAGTGCTACAGATTCAAGTCAGTTAATTCTGCCAACACGGTTTGGCAGCAAGAAGGATGATCATGGAACAGCAAACTGTGGCTACTCCGAATGGCGATGCCCTGTTGTCGCCACCCGAGTTCGAGCCGGCTACGAGCCAGCAGCCGACGCCCGAGCAGCTGGCCGAGCTGGCGAACCGCATTCTTCAGTTTGATGTACCGGGAGTTGCGTAATGCCGGCACCGACTGACCACGACGCCCTGACCAGCATCGCCGACCAGTACGGCGGCCCGGCCCTGGCCTGGATAGTCAACGCTTACACATGGTTCGCCGGTGGCATGTCACCGATTGCGTTTTTCGGAGCGCTTGCGGCCCTGTGGTGGACCATTGAGCGGGCGCGTACTGAGCGAGCCAAGCGCAAGGCCATGGAAGGCTTCGTGGAGACTGATCGCCGAATGTGGGGAAAGCTGCGGGAGCGGCTAAGCCGCTGGAACAGCATTGATTAACTTCTAACTTATTTTCATCATGGCAGTGCAACGCTACAAAGCAGCACTGAATAACGCCCGATTTCCTCTTGTTTCGACTTGGGGTGATCGGGCGGTTGTTCTTCCAGCTGTTGACTCTTCGCAACGCTCTCCGCGTCAGTATCAAGGCTCGGATGAGAATATCGACTTTAATATGCCGCAAGTTCTCTATGGTGAGAACTTTGTGCCGGTGAGTGGTGGGCTGAAGTCAGTATCGTACGTTCAAGCAGTTGCCCCATCTGTTGCATCTGACTTCGATCAGCTGTTTCCGCTTCGTGACGAGAATGAGAATACAGTTCTATATTCTCCAAGTCACGGACAGAACTACCAATACTATGATGCTGGGTCAGCGTGGGGGTACACCACTAACACAGCAAAATACGCTGAGTTTAACTATGTAGTATCCACGAATTCCACTAACACCCCTGCGACTGCAAGAGTTACTAGAGCCTATGTGGAAGGGGCTACTTTCGTCTGCTACAGCCGCATTGGAGTGAATTCAGGTACAACTCCTGGAACTGCGACAGCTGACGGCTCACTGTTCTACTGGTATCTGCCACACCGCAATCTAGTGACTCTGCTCAATCCTTCCCAGTCTCACTGGGTAAAGAACCTTCCAATTCCTATTGGTGAGATTGATGGGATTGCCGCGTCAAACGGTTATCTGCTGGCGTGGTCGGGCCTTACTATCTACTGGGCGCTGTATGATGGCACGGGCTTTGAATTCAGTGAGTACGCGAACGGGGAAGTAACTGGAGGAGGTTATCAGATCCCAGAAGATGTCAAGGGGCCTATCACTGCCATCGTCCCAGTGACTGGTGGGTTCATCATCTTCACTACTAAGAATGCAGTAGCTGCGTTCTACAATGCCAATAATATCGCAGCTCCGTGGCTATTCAGGCAGGTCTCGAATGCAGGTGGAGTGGCATCTTACGAGCAAGTCACAGAGGATGCAAGTCTTGCTGCGGTGTATGCAAATACCACAGGCGGACTGCAGCGCATCACACTGAACGCGGCTGAGACTAGTTTTCCGGACGTGACAGACTTCTTGGGTCTGCGGTGCATTGAGCGCTTCAATACGACTTCTATGCAGTTTGACCGCGGATTGGTCACCACTGAGCTCTATACAAAACTGACATTCTGCGGACAGCGTTTTCTGGTAATTTCTTATGGCACCTATCCAGGAATTTACTCGTTTGCACTGGTGTACGATACTGAACTGAGGCGGTGGGGGAAACTGCGGATCGTGCATCGAGACTGCTTTGCCTATAATTACGGCTCTCAAGCAGTCAAGCTTACGTATGCGATGCTTGGAGATGTACCGTATAGCAGCATGGAGTCTACTGCGTACAATGCCACTAATTTGGCTGGCGGGGAGCTTACCTATCCTAGACAGTCTGTGGCGTTTCTTCTGGCTTCAGGGGAAGTGCGCATTGCAGTGATGGATACGCGCCCACCTGAGGATGATTCTGAGTCGTTTGTGATTCTAGGAAAGTTCCAGCTGACTCGGAGCAGACTGAGCAGCTTGCATGAGGTGGAAGTCGAAGGGCTAGTGGCAGGTGGCGAAGTTTCAGTTCTACGCTCAGTTGATGGCTGCACCTTTGCATCCACTGAATCTGGTTACCTACGTACTCAGTCTGACAACTATTCTGAATACGGATTCGACATGGTCACAGGCAAGAGTGTAGCTCTGATGGTGAGGGGGGACTATTACTTGTCTACTCTCATCCTCCATGTTACGAATGACGGGAGCTTCTGATGCCAATGTACAAATTCAGTTCAGGGCTTCCCCAGTTGCCCTCTTCGGGGTTGCAGCCTGAACAGTTCCAGCTAGTGCAGCCTCTCTATCTAGCTCTTACTGCTGTTGCTCAGAGAACGGCAGAAGCTACTGGAAATATTACCTACGATCAGGAAGAACTTAGTGCCAGAAACCAGCTTGGGGGCTTGTTGACCCAGAACCATCGGCGGATCTACCCTCTTGCGGTAGGGACTTTGGCGTTTGGAAAGTTAGTCAGTCTCACGATATCTGGTGGAAAACTTGCAGCACAGCTGGCAGATGCGGCTGGCGGCCTAAAAGCCCATGGAGTTGTAGAAGAGCCTTACGGAATAACCTCAGGCCAGTACGGCTCAGTGCTTTTGTTGGAAGGGCTTACTACTGGAATTAGTGGGACTGTGCTTGGGGAGTTCTACTATCTACACAACTCAGGAAATATTGCACTAGCGCCTCCTGTAGGAGCGCCACTTACTCAGCGTGTCGGCCTCGGCATGGGATCCGCTGGATTTTATTTGAGCATCCAGGCCCCTAACTGATTCCTATCTGGTGCGGCAGCAGCTGCGCCTTATTATCTTGCATCTTAGGAGAAATCATGGCTACTGAAAACTCTGGCAGCTCCACCGTATCTTCTGGCTCTGGACTAGATGCGCTAGTGCAGACTGCCAATCTGCTTGGCGGTCAGCGGTCTACCACTACCAATACCGCCAATACTGCAGCGATCAACAATTTGCTGGGGCAGCTCCAGTCGGCTGATTACAGCACTCAGCTGCAAAGCATTCTGCAGGCAGTGGCAGGCCAAACTCCAGGGCTGCAATCTCGCTTTGCCAATGCAGTTGGTGCTCGCAGTAGCAACAATTCCGCAGTGGCAGCTAACCTGAACAAGCTGGTCGTTGACGCCACTCTTAAGGCACAGCAGCAGTTCGCAACTCAGCAGTTGCAAAGTCAAGCTACTCAGGCGCAGCTGGCTAGCGCACTTGCCTCTGCTACTCGTGGTACTACGACGCAAGCTGGGACGAACTTGACGCGTGCGACTGCAGGGCTTGGGGCACTGTCTGCTGCAGATAAGTTCATGGCATCCGCTTCGGGGAAGAAATTGGCATCAGGGGCTAAGTCTGCATGGGATTCCATTACGGGCTCGTCTGATGTTGCCACTCCCATTACTACTAATGCGGCTGGGTTAGCGGCAACTGAGACTAGTGGGCTCGTTCAACCCTTCACTACAGCAGGAACATCATTTGGGGCTGATTCGCTCAATTTTGGTGACATTGGTAGTTGGTTCAACTGGGATACCGCGGATACAGTGGATACAGTGGATACGGCTACTGACCTCCTCGGGATGGCGTTTGCAGATGGCGGACTCGTTGGCCGTGATGGTAGAGTCCAGCTTAATCTGACTGGCGGTCGCCGCGGTTCAGGAGCAAGCTACACTCCGCGGGAAGTAAAGCGCACAGCTGCAGTGTCCCCAGATGCTACTGCTAGTGAGCAGGCTGCAGCAGCCCAAGCAGCTGATGTAGCTGCAAATGTTGGAAATACTGGAGCTACCGCAGCGGAGACAACTAACTCTCTGGACGCCAGCCCGAACGCCAGCCTAGCAGATCAGCTTGGTATCGGACTTGGATTGGCTCTTGGGAATGTACCGGGTGCTATTGCGGCATTCGCTGGAAAGGCAACCAACACCCCGGCATTGGCTCCTGCTGTCAACGCGATGATCAGCACCAACCCGATTGTGCAAGTTGTTGAGGCCCTTAAAGCAGTTATGGCGCTGGCTGATGTAGCTACTGAAGATGCCAGTCCGCTTGGAACTGCCGGGATTAGTGTGTCTCCACAGAGTATTGCTAATTCTAGCATAGCGACTGCTTTAGGTTTGGCCGTTCCAGGTCCCAACGCAATTGTTGGGCCTATGTCGGTTCCTAATCCTACTGCACTCAATCCTGCCACTGTCGAGTCGATTACTGCAGCTGCGCAGGCACAAGCTGAGGCCTTAAATGCATTGGGGTTGGAAGGCCTCAATTCCTCAGTCTCTGACTCTCAAGCTGCAGCAGATGCCGCTGCTGCGGCACTCGGGGAGGCACAAGCAAATGCAGAAGCCAGTGCAGATTCAGCTGACGGAGCTGACGGAGTTGGCGGAGATGCAGGAGGTGATGGAGGTGATGGAGCATTCAAATCAGG
>Ga0209099_1003173_pt1 | contig 13613 bp, 11 predicted proteins | sample AD_JPNHW2_MetaG_FD_184430 | JGI IMG/M metagenome (GOLD analysis project Ga0209099, IMG submission 184430) | Active sludge microbial communities of municipal wastewater-treating anaerobic digesters from Japan - AD_JPNHW2_MetaG (SPAdes) (version 2) | ecosystem: Engineered > Bioreactor > Anaerobic...
GGTAAGTAATATTTTGTATTCTTTTTTTATATTTTCGGAAATGCACGGTACTAAAAAAAGAAGGACTGCATTTCTTTCAATATGTCTGAGGAAGCGGAGGCCAAGACCTTTTCCTTCTGAAGCCCCTTCGATTATTCCCGGAATATCGGCAATAACGAAAGAGTGAAAGTCACGGTATGCCACCATTCCCAGGTTTGGTTTAAGAGTAGTAAAGGGGTAGTCTGCAATTTTGGGTTTGGCATTGGAAAGGACTGAAATGAGAGTTGACTTACCGGCATTGGGGAATCCCACCAGGCCGACATCGGCCAATATTTTGAGTTCCAGTGCAAGCCATCCTTCGGTACCGGTTTCTCCCGGTTGTGCAAAGCGTGGGGTTTGTCGGGTGGCACTTTTAAAATGGACATTTCCTTGTCCGCCGCGACCACCTTTCAACACAATAAGTTCTTCCCCGTCTTCAAGGACTTCTCCAAGAAAATCACCGGTTTCAGAGTCTCTGAGAATAGTTCCCAGCGGGACTTCCACAACCGCATCATTTCCATTTTTTCCAAAACACTGATTAGCTTGCCCGTTACCGCCATCTTCTGCGAAAATATGTTTGGTATAACGCAAATGGAGCAAAGTCCACAAGTTGCGGTTTCCTTTCAGGATGACATCACCTCCTTTGCCGCCATCGCCGCCATCAGGGCCTGCTTTAGGGTCTTGTGCCGTACGCATAAGGTGTGCCGAACCGGCTCCTCCGTTTCCAGAACGGAAAAATATTTTTACAAAATCAATAAAATTTTCGCTTGCCATTTAGGGGTCTGTTAATTACAAAATCTTTCTACTTCCCGGTTTAACGTAGGGAATTTCTTTTTTACAAAGGGGGCACTCAGCGGCATCCCAACTTTCGATATCCAGTTTTACAGCTTCAAATACAGGATACTCCAATTGATTGGCACTCCGATCTACAATGCAGGCAATGCCCACAATCTCTGCACCAAAAGAGGTTAAAACTTTTATGGTTTCAAGAGAGGATTTTCCTGTCGTGACCACATCTTCGGTTACCAGAATCCGCTGTCTGCTGTGAACTTCAAAGCCACGGCGGAGACTCATTTCTCCGTTTTCTCTTTCCGTAAAGATAGCAGGAACTCCCAGTTGACGCCCAAGCTCATAGGCCACAATAATGCCACCCATGGCAGGTCCCACAACGAGGTCTATATTCAGATTTTTTACTTTTTCAGCTACCACAGCCAACACTTTGGCAGCCCTGTCAGGATACTGTAGCAGTTTTGCACATTGACAATAGCGATTGCTGTGTCTGCCTGAGGACAATAAAAAATGGCCTTCCAGAAGAGCCCCGGATTGTTTTAATTGTTCAATTACCATCATAATATTTTTGGATTCTTATCTGTGCAAAAATAGGCAAAAAAAAGAGACAGGATAAAGAGTTGCCTTGAAATAATTACAATTTTCCTTTCAATGCCATCAATTCATATTTTGCTTTCAGAAGTTGAATAGAATGAACTTCGTGATTAATAAGAGATTGAAGTTCATCATTTTGTTGTTTGATAAAGTCAAAGGCTGTAATAGTCCCGTTCAGCAATTGGGTTTTGCATGTCTGTGTGATCTCAATTTGTTTTTCAGCAATTTGTTTATCCAGCAACAACAAATCTTCAATTCTCTTAACCTCATTTAGTTTTTCCTGAATTTTAACTTTATTAGCTCTCTCAAAATCAACTTCCTTGGCAGATAAAATTGATTTTTGGAGATTGATAATATTGCTGACACCTGAGGTTTTAGCCCAATCAATAAGAGGAATATTCAATCTAACGCCAACCATATAGAACCAGTCAAACCGGTTGCTGAGGATATCATAGGTTGGACGACCATACCCTCCGGTAGCAAAAATGGACAATTTGGGAAGACTTCGGGAGAAATGAAGTTTTCGCTGGTAATCCAATGCAGCCTGCTGATTTTGAAAGATATCAAACTCAAGACGATAAGAACTGAGATTGTTTTCCGTTTCGGGTTCCTGGGGTACAATAAAAGTTACGTTGCTCAAATCTTTTCCGGTTAAAATTGACAAGGAAGCAACCAGAGACTCTTTAGTTGCCTTTAAATCCCCTTTCTGTTGTTCTATTTTGAGTTTTTCCAACTCTAATTGGGCAACCGGATTGCCATAAACGACCCCCTCTTTTAATAAAACTTTCAATTGATCCAACTGCTCGTTTATGGTGCTTTTCACGCTGGATAAAATATTGATTTGCTTTTCCACGATAAGGAGATTCAAATATATTGAAATCACCTGTTCTTTTATTTCGTTAATGGATAAATCCAATTTATATATTTCTTCCTTATTCAGGAGTCTTTCATATTTTCTACTGAAAAACATCTTGCCTCCGTAAAAGACATTTTGAGTAAAATCAAGCGAAATATTATATTGATCTTTTGAAAGTGGCGTAAAACCGGGAATTCCTTCCGGAAAAGTAATCACATCCGACTGATAAGAGGCATGTCCGTTGATCTCAAGAGTGGGATATAAATGAGAAGAGACATCCGTCAGCTTCACTTTTAACAATTCTGTATTGAGACTTTTCTGAACATTAGCAGAAGAATGAGATATTGCCCACTGCTGACAATCATCAATGGTGACAGAATTTTGTGAATAAAGAGAAATCGATAAAAAAAATAGTACTATTAAACAGCCAATATTTTTCATTATTTAAATATAATTTATCTTATGAACAAAGCAGATAATAACTTATAATTATTTGCTGCAAAAGTAAATAAATTATTTGATATATTTTTCTACCGAGTGTTTTTTTGACCTACTTACAACAATAAATCTTAATTATCAAAAATATTTTGGGACGTTAACATTTATAAAACAATGTCAAATAATTTGATAGAACTTTTGCACTATACAAAAAAATGAAATCAAGAATAAGATAAATATTTCTTTAGGATAACATCCAGGCATCTATCAGCCGGAAAAGGCATTACATTTTCACAAATTTTGCATTAATAAAGGCACCTTTTTCATTTTGGAAACGAATAAAATAAACTCCATTTACCAAGTCTGAAATTTGAATACGAGTCACCCCGTCAATCAAAGAGAAGGTCTTACATAATTTCCCATATACATCATAAACGGCGGCTTCTCTATTGTACTGGAGAGTGCCGGGCAACTGTATATCGACATAATTGGTCGCAGGATTGGGGAATAGCTTAACAGAAGTTGGCGACACGGAGAAATCTTCGATATCAAGAGCCATCACATCGGTGAAGGCATAATTAAACATCAGGGCAAAATTCATTTTAGTAACCTCAGCGGTATAGGCAAAATTACAATTATCATAGGTATCCAAAAGAGTATGATAATAAGGAGAGAAAAAGCGTTCGATAGAGAAAATGGCTTTAACATTCTGTTGAGCATAGGCCCAGCTATCGCTTGCCTGACGTTCATCATTTTCAGAACCGGTTGGAATATAAGGAGTAATAGTAGAAAATCCTTCGCATAACTCAGAAGCTTTCGCAACAATATCAGTAGCATTGTCATACCAGTGCAGAGTCAAGGTCCATTCATTTTCTTCCGGTTGATTGGCGACCATGTCATTATTAATCATCAGCGCAATTTTTTCGTTTGCATTTATTCGGCGCCAAACATCAACCTGTCCGCCATAAAGGCCCACCTCCTCTGCATCATACCCCATAAAACTAACATTCAATCTCGGGGTAAGATTATTGAGATCCATAATACGGGCTATTTCGAGCATCACGGCAATTCCGGAGGCATTATCATCAGCCCCGGCCGTGGCGGTATCTACCAAATCATAAGTATCTTCATAGAAAGAAACGGCATCCAAATGTGCCCCCACAATAACCGTTGAATCCGGTTGTCCGCTACCGGCAACAGTTCCTTTCACATTATACATATATCTGTTAATAGGGGGTGCAAACCAGGGATCAAGTTGCAAAAGAAAAGAATCAATGGCCGCATTGACAACTCCATAGCTCTGAAGTCTGTTAACAATATATAGAGCAACTTCTTTATTACCTGCTCCGCAATAACGATTTTGAAAAGATTGCATATCCATAACGGTTCGCTGCAAGCTATCGCTATTGATTTGATTCAGCATCTGTTCAAACTCTTCACGGGTTTGAGCTTGTGAAAGATTGGCAAAAGCAAAAAAGAAGGTAATAATAAATAGTAATTTTTTCATTTTTAATTATTTTTGAGTCGCAAAAATAATTAAATAATGATTGCTTTGCCTATATAAATAAAAAATTTATTCTTTAACCCAGATTTGAGTTCGGCCTATCACGCCTGCCTTATCCAACGATCCCCGAACTTCCAGTTTCCCGGTTTTAGCATTATAGGAAATATTACACTTATATACCTTCCCGTTATTGGGGTCAAGGATAGTTCCACCAGAGAGCGAACCGCCTTTTACAACCATATCATTAATGATACGCATCCCTTTAATTGGTTTGTTGTAATTTTCTCCCTTACATTCAATACAAAGTTTATCAGGATTTTTGAAAAGTTTTTCAATCTTGCCATAATATTTGCCGTTGGTTGCTTTGAAAATATGGACAATAGCCTTTGCTGTGCCGTCTTCATCATCGATAGATTTCCAGTTTCCAACAATTTTGTCAATCTGACCAAATCCGGTCAAAGAAAAGACAATCAGAAAGATAATTGAAATTAAGCTTTTTTTCATAGGGTTAATTTTAAAATTTATTGGGGGCAAATATATAAAATAAAAAACAAAAATTAAGTTTTTTTAAATTTTATTCACATTTCAACTGTTTATGATTTTAATATTCGATTTATGACAGTAATAAATGAGTAGAAAAAACAAACATTAATCACGCTTGGCATTAAATACCGAAAGAAATAAATATTATTTTTGCATGATTTGAATGAGGCAGAAAATTTTCTTAAAACATTATACAATATGAAAATTCAATTTATCGGAGCAACTACTGAGGTAACAGGGAGTAAATTTATACTCACCACCAAAAAAGGAAAAAAGATTTTGCTTGACTGTGGGATGTATCAGGGAAAAGGTCTTGAAACTGACGCCATGAACCGCGACCTCGGCTTCGAACCTTCAGAAATAGATTATCTGCTGCTTTCTCATGCCCATATTGACCATTCAGGGCTCATCCCTTACATTTACAAGTTGGGTTTCAAGGGAACCGTTTTCTGTACCCCGGCAACCCGTGACTTATGTTCTATTATGCTTCCGGATTCGGGAAAAATACAAGAAGCCGATACCAAGCAATTCAACAAAAAAAGACTCAAACAGCAATTGCCTCCCGTTGAGCCAATTTATACCATGAAAGATGCTGCAGCCTGTATGCACGTTTTTGTTAGTATTCCCTATAACCTCAACTTCAACATCACGCCCGACTTTGCCATTCAGTTTGTCGACACCGGACACATGCTGGGAAGCGGAGCCATTTACATGACCATCAAAGAGGGGCGGACCAAGAAAACCCTCTGTTACACCGGAGACATTGGTCGCTACAACAAACGTATTCTCCCCGACCCAAAATGTTTTCCGCAGGCCGACTATATCATCACCGAATCCACTTACGGGGACAGACTTCATCCAACCATTGAAGGGGCCGAAGAGGAATTGATGTTGATTGTAAAAGATGCCTGTGCACAGAAAAAGGGAAAACTTATCATTCCCTCTTTTGCCATCGGAAGAACCCAGGAAATTGTCTATGCATTACACCGTCTCAAAAATCAGAATAATCTTCCCGACATAGAAATTTTCGTTGACAGTCCGCTGGCAGTTTCGGCAACCGATATTTTCAGAATTCACTCCGACTGTTTCAATGAAGAGATGCGGGATTTCATCAGCAACAACCCCGACCCGTTCGGATTCGATAAATTGCACTATGTGCGCACCATTGAAGATTCCAAGCGACTTAATACTTACAACCGCCCCTGTATTATCATTTCAGCATCTGGCATGATGGAAGCAGGGCGTGTTAAGCACCACCTTGCCAACAATATCGAAAACCCGAGAACCACCATTTTATCGGTCGGCTATTGTGCTCCGAGAACATTGGGCGCAAAGATTATGCGTGGGGAGAGAACAGTCTCTATCTTCGGACAACTATACAAAGTAAAAGCTACCATCAAGAGTATCGAAGCATTCTCAGGTCACGGGGACTATAAAGAGCTGATCAATTATCTATCCTGCCAGAATCGGAAAGCCATCAAACGCCTTTTCATTATTCATGGAGAAGAAGAGGTGCGTTATAAATATGCCGACCATCTTAAAGAGGCGGGCTTCAATATGAGTTATATACCTGCATTCAGGGAAGAGGTGGAAATTTAATAGCTACAAAAAATATATGAAACGCCATCTTATCCTGCTTCTGTTATGCTTCATTTGCATCTCAACAGAGTTAACAGCACAAAAAGATACCATTCGGAGAGATACTATTTCTTATGAAGAGATGAGGGGGCAATCGGGATTGGATCCTGTCATTATTCATTCCAAATATACTTTTACTACCTTAATAAATGATCTTGAAGGCTCCCCATGTGCCATTACCAATACGGCAGGGCTTTTATTAGTAATTAAAAGATGGGGACTGATGTTAGAAAGTTCCGTTGTGACTGTAAAATCAATGAGCACCGGAGAAGGATTCAAAAGCAGTTTTGGGGACATAAAATTTACTTTATCCAATAAAATATATAAAAAAGGAAAGCATTCTATTTCTGTTGCAGGGAAATTGGGATTTCCCACCGGGAAACCGGGATTTGGGTCCCAATATCTTTCTCTTACCCCGGTTTTAACCTATATTTACGCTCCAAAACCCTCGATTATTATGGCATTACAACCTCAGTACAGTTTCCATTTATTTAAAAACGCGCTCTATCCGAACCTGAGTTTACTGACAGTAAAATTATTATTTGCCAAATTCAATAAGTCGGGATTTATTTACGGATTTGAATTAAAGCCAAACCTTAATTTTACGGAAAGAAGCTTTAATTTGTTTGTTTCTCCTTTTATAAGTCACTCATTAGGGGGCGGTTTTAATCTGCTTTTACTATGTGATATACCCGCTACCGGTGCGACTATTAAAAAGGGAGCCACCTATCAGCTAGGTTTTAATAGAAATTTTTAATATACTTCCATTCTTTATTCATTAAAAACAAAACATTATGAAAAAAATCAAAATCCTGACCTGTCCATTGCTATTGGCAGCTCTTTTATTAATTCTGATCAGCAGTTGTAAACAAGCTGACAAGGCCACACCACAACCGAGCTATCCGATAGACTCTGAGGTTTATACGACTTTCGAGCGTACCATTGTCCCTGACTCGGTACCTTTTGGAGCACCCAAAATATTCCCTTACGAGCTTTCAAAGTATGCTGAGGCCGGCTATGGCAAATGGCACTTTGGCACCGGGCTTCCTTATGAACAAAGATTGGATTTAATGCCTGCCGACTATACCCATAATGGAGTTGAAAACTCGGCAAAACTGATTAAATTCTTCACGATGACGGATATCCATATTACTGATAAAGAATCTCCTGCTCAAGCCATCTTATTTGGATATAAAGGGGGAATCATTTCTGCCTACTCCGGTATTATGCTTTACACAACACACGTCCTTGATGCCACCGTACAGACTATTAACGCTCTTCACAAAAAAGATCCTTTTCATTTTGGAATCTCTCTGGGAGATGACGCCAACAATTCACAATATAACGAAACCCGCTGGTTCATTGATGTTCTTGATGGAAAGAATATCAATCCCGATTCAGGTGAGAAAGATGACCCGATTAAAGGACCACACAATGATTATCAGGACGAATATCAGGCAGCCGGACTTGACAAGTCTATTCCTTGGTATCAGGCAATAGGCAATCATGATCATAATTGGATGGGGATTTTTCCTCCGAATGAATATATCAAAAATAGTTTTGTTGGAGACAGCATCATCAAAATGGGGAAAAACATTTTCTCTCCCGGAGGAATTGATGAAAGAACACTTTATATGGGCGTAATGGACGGCAAGACTGTTTATGGCGATGTTATCGGCGTTGGACCTGTAAGCAGCACCAAGGCTGTGAAAATTCCAGCCGACAAGAATCGCCGTTCTCTTTCTTCAATAGAGTGGGCAACGGAATTTTTTAATACTGTTTCTAATCCTAAAGGTCATGGCTTTAATAAAGCTGATGTTGAGAGAGGCTTCCTCTGTTATTCTTTTGAGCCCAAGTCAGATATTCCGGTTAAGGTTATCGTGCTTGATGATACCCAGAAAGACAGTGACCCGAGTAAAGATGTTCATGGACACAGCTCTCTTGACATGGAACGTTATAATTGGCTGGTGAAGGAACTTGAAAAGGGACAGGCAGAAGGCAAACTGATGATTATTGCAGCTCATATTCCCATTGGACTCAACGACCCCAACCCTGAATTTGGATGGGATCCCAATGCCCCTATTTCTGAAGCAACGCTGATTGCAAAACTTCACACTTTCCCGAATTTGATTCTTTGGGTTGCCGGACACCGCCATCTGAATACCGTTACTGCTCTCAAATCACCTGATCCATCACACCCCGAACTCGGCTTCTGGGAAGTTGAGACCCCCTCTTTAAGAGAGTTCCCTCAGCAAATCCGCACCTTTGAAATTATGCGTAATAGCAATAATACGGTTTCTATTTATATCACCAATGTTGACCCTGCCGTTAAAAAAGGTTCTTTTGCAGATATCTCGCGTACTTATGCCATTGCAGCTCATCAGATCTTCAACCTTCCTTTCCCGGAATCCTACAATGCCGAACTTATTGTTCCCTTAACTCCCGAAATGAATGCCAAAATTCAAAAATCCGGAACTCCGATTAAAAAGTAATAACTCTTTTTTAAAAGCAGTTTCAGCTATATAGGAGACATTATAAAAAGCCGATTTCTATCGGCTTTTTTAATCCTTCACTTAAATGTCAATACTAATAATAAAAAAAATGAAAGAGACCAAAAGATTGATACTACTGCCCCTCACATACGACCAATTAGGGAAGTATCTCCGCTGCGACAATTCGTTGGAGGAAGAACTTAACCTGAATCATGCTGAAAGGATTATTGGGGCAGAGCTGAAAGAGGCTCTTGAAAAAACGATCATCCCAATGGTGGCTGACAAAAGCAAGGATTATCTCTATTATACCCTCTGGACCGCTATCTCAAAAAAAGAGAATAAAATGGTAGGCGACTTGTGCCTCTATGGGGAACCCAACGAAAAGGGAGAAATAGAAATCGGCTATGGAGTTTATGAAGAGTTTCGGAACCAAGGGTATATGACAGAAATGGTGCTGGGCATGATTGAATGGGCAAAAGCGCAACCCAAAATAAAAGCCATAACGGCATCCACTGACAAGGATAATCTTGCCTCTTTCAGGGTACTTAAAAAAAACGGCTTCGTCAAGAGTGGCGAATCGGAAGAACTTTTTCATTGGTTTTTGGCTATCAGATAAATCCGGAAAATAGATTTTTTTAATTTTTATATTGTAAAAAAGTTATTTTTGCCAAAACAATTTAACCTATATGACAGATTTCAAATCAAAATACGGTCCCTGGGCGTTGGTAGCAGGAGCTTCTGAAGGACTTGGGGCGGCTTTTGCAGAAGAAATAGCAAAACGAGGCGTTAACCTTATTTTAATTGCACGGCGGTTGGATAAGCTGGAGCTGCTGGCAAACAAGTTACAGAATCAATATAAAATCGAGGTTCGTTATCAATCACTGGACTTGTCTGATTTTCAACAAGTCAGAAGTTATATTGCACAGCTTGACATTGCCATTGGGTTGCTGGTCTATAATGCAGCTTATGCCCCGATCGGTTATTTTGAGGATATTCCCGAAGAGAGTCTGGGAAAAATCATCGAGGTGAATGTCAAGACTCCGCTGTTGCTTTCAAAATTGATTTCCGCTCAGATGATCCCAAGAAAAAAAGGAGGGATTGTGCTGATGTCATCACTTGCGGGAACACAGGGTTCTCCCAAAATAGCCACTTATGCGGCAACTAAATCCTTTAATGCCGTTTTGGCGGAAGGACTTTGGAAAGAACTGAAGCAGCATGGTATTGAGGTGATTGCTTCTGTTGCAGGCGCAATCAGGACTCCCGGCTATCAAAATGCGCAACAGGCAAAAGATGCCCCCGGCACTCTCAATGCAGATGAAGTGGCAAAGACCACCTTGAACGCTCTGGGCAAAGGGCCTCTCATCATTCCCGGATTCACCAATAAAGTGGCACGATTCTTCATGGGCCGAATGTTGCCTTTAAAAATGGCTATATCATTAATGAATAAACAAACCAAAAATTTATCATCATGAAAGTATTAGGATTTTTTACACCCTGGATAATCTATCTGATCATTACGTTGCTGAATTACTGGCTGCCGGGTCGCTGGATTACCGGCCATGTCAAGGATGCTAAGACCGGCGGATTGCTGAAATACAGACTTAACGGCAGGCTGGTGCTGATAGCCTGCATTTTGCTGTGGTTCCTGTTAGGTTACATCGGATGGGTTCCTTTTGACTGGCTTTATACCGTAAGATGGTATAGTCTTGCAGGCGCTTTCACCCTGGGACTTATCTTTTCTTTGTGGATTGTCCTCCCCTATCCGTCAACCGGTAAATTTTTCCTGAAAGAGCTCTATTTCGGCAGATTGGAAAATCCGCAATTCAAAGAGGGAAGATTGGATGCCAAAGTGTGGCTCTATCTTATCGGAGCGGTGATGCTTCAGTTGAATGTGCTCGGCTTTCTGGCTCATCACTACCTTGCCAACGGAGCTTTCACTCCCGGCATATTGCTGTGTGGAATTATGATTACCTATTTTGTCTGGGACTACCTCACTTTTGAAAAGGTACATCTCTATACCTATGATTTTCTGGCAGAACGTGTCGGATTAAAGTTGGGATGGGGCTGTCTCACCTTTTACCCCTACTTCTATTTGATAGCCCTGTGGGCAACCGTTGACATGCCCAATCCGCAGACCTCTCCCTGGCTGCTGTTGCTTTACGGCGTTATATTCTTATCCGGCTGGACGCTGGCTCGGGGTGCCAACATGCAGAAGTATTTCTTTAAAATTCAACCCGATAAATCCTTTCTCCGCATAAAACCGGAAACCCTTACCAACGGCAATAAATCGATTCTGGTAAACGGCTTTTGGGGTGTCAGCAGACACATTAACTATCTGGGAGAAATCCTCATGGGAGTTGGCATTGCGCTGAGTGTAGGCTATCCCGGGACGCTTTGGGTGTGGCTCTACCCGCTCTATTACGTTGCCCTGTTGGTTCCCCGCCAGCTTAACGACGACAAAATCTGCCGCGCCAAATACGGAGATTTGTGGGATGACTATACTCAAAGAGTGAAATACAGAATTATCCCTTATGTATATTAATTGGTAGAGACGCAAGATTTTGCGTCTCTACATTTTTCCCCTCATTTTCCATTCTATTAATTTCATTTGGAGGCAAACCCTATTTGATAATTATAATTGTGAAATGAACAAGGAATATTTACAAGCAGTCCTAAAAAGGGGACGCTGACAACAAAAGTTGAAATAGCAACAAGCCTAGAAAAGATCAAATTTAAAGTATAATGAAAGCTGAAATAATACTAACTATTAATATAAAAATAAACACCATACAACCTTCTGAAGACTTATGTTTAGGAGGTTTGTAAGTTGTTCCAATAAACTTATTTATTGATCTATCTACCCATTTGGATTTTTTTTCCCATGGGTCATAAATTTTTCTAGCCATAATTATAAAGTATTGATTATTAGTTATTGATTATTTTTCTCATTTAATATATCATTACATTACGGTTGACGGTATGGAACGTCGGGGATTAAGTTCGATTTCCTATACACTGACACAAACGCAGATGCATGAAAGAAAACTTCAATTAACCTATTAAACCTCTATATTTTATACACGATATTAGCGATTGTTTTTAATTTTTTCAATTGTCTTTATATATTCCTTTTTATAATTTCCATCTTCGGTTTGGTCATCGTAAATGATGAATCCCAAATCTATGATTGAGTCATTTTGTATTTTATAAAAACTAGTCCAATTTTTTCCTGAATTCACATAGTTATCTATAAGGTTAAACTCTTTCAAATAGTTTGGATTTTTTATTTCACTAAAGCCTTTAACTTTTGTTAATTTCGCATTTTTTATATCGACTAAATAAAGATTATAAGTCCAGTTACTTCTAACATCAGACTCATTTTGAATTAAAATATCTTTTATTTTATCATTGTTAAAGTCTTTGAATTCAATTATTTGAGTTGTGCTGTAAATCGTGTCGCTATATAAATCTAAGTCTTGACGATTTGTATTTTTACTTAATCGAAACTTAAATTTATTCTGATTTACATTTTCATTATCAGAATCAAGAGATTTAAGTTCAATGAAAAGATTTTCATTCGGATAAATTGAATCACATTTTATTTTAATTATTTCCGTATTTAGTTTATTATGTACCCAATTATCGGGGAAAAGAGGCTGGTCAATTTTCCATTTTTTGTCTTTCGAAGTCCACATTAAATAAGGGCCATCAAAACCTTCAAGAAATACCAATTGATACTCATTGTCGTTTAGTTTTTCGTACTCTGGCTCTAAATAATCAAGATGGTCAATGAACCCGAATTTCTTTAATGTTTCCCAATCATTTGATTCAGGTAATCCATTTGATTTTCTGTAAGCTTCAATCTTTTCGATGATTTTATTACCTAATTTAATGTCTGAATGACGATTTATGGTAATTGGGAGTTTTAACCATATCAAATACAGTACAATTAAAGTAATAATTCCTAATCCAAATATCTTAAATACTTTATTCAAGTTTAGTATATATTTTGTAGTTCTTTAAAATAACCGCTAATTCTTTCCTAAAAGCTCACAAAATTAAGAATTATTCTTTTCGATAAAACTTATTTTTAGTAATTATATTGTAAAAAGTAATCATTTAAAAAATGTAGTCTTCTTTCATCTTTTTTAAGGTCGAATGAGAGGGCTTTTGAGAGGCTGATTGTCGGGAAAGAATTTAGTGGCTATGAAAAAAAATTCAGTGACTATAAAATTGAAACGAGGAAAAGATGGTGTATTTGGGGAATAGATTGTTGAATGTTTTCACACCTATCCCGTCGGCAGGCGAATGTTGAGTTTTTAGTTTTTAGTTTCGGCATGTTCGACAAGACATTGCCGAGAATGATTGTTCAACGATGGGCGCATTCCTCCGGAATGGGGAGATTTGTTCGGAATCTCGATGCTACCAAGCTGTATTCCCTTCCGGGAATAAATCTCTTAATAATTTGCAACGACCACCCGATTCCGCCACAGCGTGGCGTTATATTTGTAGCCGGCGCCCAACAAAACCCACCCGCTCCAGAGGAGCGTTATATTTGTACCACGCGAACATTTTGGGGTATTGTATCGTTTGTTCATAATATAACGCTCCTACTCGTAACAAACTAATCTATAAAGAAAATAGAGGCTGTCTCAAAACCCAACAGAACTAAAATTGTATTTTTCTTGTTTTCAAGTATTATTAGCCCATGATGTTTGGAAAAAGTTTTCTTTCTTATAAG
>Ga0209099_1003178_pt1 | contig 13590 bp, 11 predicted proteins | sample AD_JPNHW2_MetaG_FD_184430 | JGI IMG/M metagenome (GOLD analysis project Ga0209099, IMG submission 184430) | Active sludge microbial communities of municipal wastewater-treating anaerobic digesters from Japan - AD_JPNHW2_MetaG (SPAdes) (version 2) | ecosystem: Engineered > Bioreactor > Anaerobic...
CAAGTGCATCAACCCTATCGCCTCAATCATTTTAATGTTCTGGATATTGCCCATAATGCCAAAATTTTTGATGATAAGCTGAATGGCAATGTAATGCGTAAAGTTGCTAATAACTGTTACCTGCCCACTAACGAGCTGCTTTTGGAGCTTATTGAAAAATACGAGGGCAGGTTTAAAGTTGCTTTTTCCATTACGGGAACTGCGTTAGAGCAATTTAAACTCTATTCTCCCGAAACCCTTGATTCCTTCAAGCGTTTAGTTGATACCGGCTGTGTGGAATTATTAGGAGAGACCTATTTTCACTCTTTGGCTTTTCTTTTTGATACCAATGAATTTCTTGACCAGGTTTATCTTCATCGGGATTTGATGCAAAAAGAATTTGGCTATTATACAACTACTTTCCGTAATACGGAGTTAATCTATCAAGACCGTCTATCCGATGTTATTTTTGAAATTGAGGGCTTTAAAACCATTATTACAGAAGGCGTGGATAGAATTCTCCAGTGGCGCAGTCCGCTATATGCCTATAAGAACTATTCCAAGAATGTTAATCTGCTGTTGAAATATTATCAATTAGCGGATGATATTGCTTTTCGTTTTTCCAATCGAGATTGGCCTGAATATCCTTTAACCGTGGATAAATTCGTCCATTGGATAGACCAGCTTACCTTAGCTGAAAAAGGCGGGAAGAACCTGTTTCTGAATCTATTTATGGATTATGAAACCTTTGGAGAGCATCAATGGGCTTCCACCGGCATTTTTGATTTTATGCGCCATTTCCCTGAAGCCGTGTTAGCAAGAGACCATCTTGGTTTTGCTCATCCGAAAGATATTTCTCATTTGGCAAATTATCAACAGGAATCCCTTTCTTTTCCGGAACCTGTTTCCTGGGCTGATGAACAACGCGATATTTCTGCCTGGCTGGGAAACGAAATGCAACAAAATGCCAGTGAGACCTTGTATGAATTGCTGAATAGAATTAAAGAAAAAGGCGATGAGGAATTATTGAGAACTGCTCGCTTGCTTAGCACTTCAGACCACTTTTACTATATGTGTTCCAAATATTTTCAGGATGGGGATGTGCATAAGTATTTCTCCCCTTACGATTCTCCCGACCAGGCCTATATCTATTATATAAATGCTTTAGCAGAACTGGAAGAGCTGCTTTTAAGGTAAACAATAATGAAAGGAAAAATCTTAATTTTAGAAGACGACACAGTTCTTTCTGAACAAATTGCCAATGTAGTTAAACATTATGACTACGAAGCAATGCTAACTGTAAATAGTGACCAGTTTTTTGATGTCTTACGCAGTTTCCAGCCGGATGTAATTCTTCTGGATGTTTTTTTAGTCGGTTCCAAAATGAATGGCATTCAGGTTTTGCAACATTTGAAAAACGATATGGACTTAAACTATAAGGTAATTGTTATCTCAGGTGAAGTAACTTCATCTCAGATAAGCGAAATCCGTGCTTTAGGTGCTTATCACTTTATTGAAAAGGGCTCTGCATTTTCCATCAATCAATTGCTGTTACATATAGAAAATGCCATAACCCTGAAAAAGCAGGAAGAAGAGCATATCGGTTTGCAAATTGAATATATCAACCTCAAGAAACAGTTTACAAGAAGCTTCCCTTTTATTGGTGAAAGTGAGGCAATAAAAAAAGTGCGGGAACAAATTACACGCCTTGCCTCCGTTGATGAAGATATTTTCCTGATTGGCGAAACAGGCACTGGAAAAGAAATTGCTGCCAACTATTATTACATCTATTCGCCTCGTTTTGGCAAACCTTTTCATACCGTGAATTGCAGTGCGCTTTCCGAATCTCTGATAGAATCGGAACTTTTTGGCCATATCAAGGGTTCTTTTACCAGTGCCGACCGTAGCAAAATCGGCTTTTTTGAAGAATGCTCCAATGGCATTCTCTTTTTAGACGAAGTTACCAATCTCTCGCTGATGTCGCAATCCAAAATCCTGCGTGCTATTGAAAACAAAGAAATCCAAGTAGTAGGCGGAAACCTGAAGAAAGTAGAAACGCGTCTTATTTTTGCCTCTAATGCCGGGCTGGATAAGCTCTCCGATGAAAATATATTTCGCAAAGACCTTTTTTATCGCATTGAAGGCAATATTGTGAAACTTCCTCCTTTGCGGGAAAGAGATGATGATATTTTACTTCTAATTTGCTATTTTCTCACCAGTTTTTCCTCTCAATACAGTGTGATGGACAGTTTAGACCTGCCTGCTCTGAAAGATGTTTTGCTTAGCTATTCCTGGCCTGGAAATGTGCGTGAACTGCGAAATTTCTGTAAGTTCATAATGATTAATGAAAAGAAAATAAATAATAATGTAATCAAGAAGCATCTCCAGCAAAAGAATAATCAATCCCTCTATTACCGAAACTCCGATAATGCAAAGTATCTCCGCATCCATAATATTAAAGAAAGCGTTGCCTCTTTTGAAAGAGATTATCTGATGTATTACCTGACTTTGCATAATTGGAAGGTTTCCCAAACGGCGGATGCTATAGGACTTGAACGCACAACTCTATATAAAAAAATTAAAGCTCTCGGAATTAACCATTTAACAATGGAGGAATAACTTGCTGCAGGATAATATGGGCTTGAAAATTCTCTCTCTTTTGATTGCTGTTTTTGTGTGGCTGCAGTCATTACTTATCTCCGAACAGCAAAGCACAGTCAATTTGCCTGTTGCCTTAAGCTCCATTCCCAAAAATATAACTTTGTCTAATGTTCCTAAGGTAATACCTTTTCAAGTGCGTGGAAGGGGCTTGGAAATTATCAAATTGAAATTTTCGCATTCGCAGGTCTTGCTTGATGCCAGTAAAATCAAACCTGGAATGGATGTTATTTCTGTTAGCGATTATACTGTTGACCTGCCGAATAATATTCAATTGGAAATCTTGGGTCCAGTAGAAAAACAGGAAATCCCCATTTACGCTGATGTGTTTTATCAGAAAAAAGTGCCTGTGGAACTTTCTTTTGCTGATTCCTATACGCGGGAACATTTTGCTGCTTTACATTATACTCTTATTCCCGAGCAAATTACCATCTCCGGCTCAAAAAGCATAGTTCAGCAAATTGACCACCTGACTACTGAACCGATTTCCCGTTCTTTACTTGATAAGCGAGAATTTACAGTGAAATTGAATCCTCCGGATAACGAGGTCTCAATCCTTGAAAAACAGGTGAAAGTGTATTTTTCCACTTCTTTTCTCACTACTAAAATTATACCTGATAAACCCGTAATTTTACCCCCGGGAAAGAGTTGCATACCCTCTACCGTTACTATAAAGCTTTCAGGCGATTCCGAAATCCTGAAAAACCTGCAGGACGCAGAAATTAGTGTTACTGTTTCTTCTCAATCTGATGAACAGGGTTTTTATCCGGTTACAGTGAAAACTCCGGCTAACATAAAAATTGTAGCTGTCACCCCTCAAAAAGTTCGCCTTAAATAAATGCCTGCAAAATATATTTTAGCTTTTGAATCATCTTGCGATGATACTTCTGTGGCTATTCTGGATACCGACTACAACATTATCGTGAATCTCATTTCCAGTCAACCGGAACATCTGGAATTTGGAGGCATCCTACCTGAACTGGCTTCTCGTTTACATCTCAAGAATATTGTAACTTTAACCCAGTCCGCTCTGCAATCTTCTAAGCTTAACTTACAAGATATCAGTGCAATAGCTGTTTCTATCAATCCTGGCTTAGTCGGTTCTTTAATTGTCGGTTTAGCTTTCGCCAAAGGCATTTCCTGGAGCTTATCTTTACCCTTGATAACAGTAAATCATCTATTATCGCATATTTTTGCCAATTTCATTGAACATAAAGAAATTACCCCTCCTTTTTTAGCCCTCGTTGTTTCCGGTGGGCATACGGAACTTGTCCATTTTGATACTCTAACCACTTTTAATGTAGTAGGAAAAACCCTTGATGATGCAGCTGGAGAAAGTTTTGATAAAGCTGCAAAACTTCTTGGCTTGGGCTTCCCTGGAGGTCCTGTTATTGATGAACTAGCTAAAAGTGGAAATCCCGCTTTTATTCAATTCCCCCGAGCCCTACCGCAAAAGAATAATTTTAATTTCAGTTACAGCGGATTAAAAACGGCAATTCGCACCTGGTTGATAAAGCAAAATCCAGAGACCTTAACTAAAAATTTGCCGGATATTGCAGCGTCCGTGCAACAGGCAATAATTGAACCCTTAGTAAATAAAACAGTGCTTTACGCAAAACAACACAAAATACCCTACATTCTTCTGGCAGGAGGAGTTGCAGCAAATTCTGCCCTGCGCCGACAACTTACCGTATCTGCTGCAAAATACGGAATCAAGGTCTTCTATCCTTCCCTCGCATTATGTATGGATAATGCAGCTATGGTTGCCGCTGCAGCGATACCTAAATTCCAGGCAGGACACTTTGCACCCCTTTCAGTAAATGTATCCTCTCTTAAAGGAATCCGCCAGGTATAGACAAAATTACTTCTCACAGATTACACGGATTACACAGATTTTAGAATTAGGATTTTAAGATAAGGGTTTTTGAAACGAGGATTTAAGGATTTCAGGATTTAGAGGATTTAATAGGTCTGGGATGAACAGGATTGTAGGGATTTTATGGGATTTAATAGGTCTGGGATGAACAGGATTGAAGGGATTTTATGGGATTTAATAGGTATGGGATGAACAGGATTGTAGGGATTTTACAGGATTTAATAGGTTTTAGATAACTTGTGTAGCCGGCGGATGCTGCTCTTTGTACCGGCGGACGCTGTTCCGCCGAAGTTGTGTACCGGCGGACGCCGTTCCGCCGAAAGACAATTTGCCGGAAAATCCCTTTATTCCTTCTTTTACAGTATCTTTCATTATAACCTCCTACTCACTTAGCTTCCTATTATTTCCTTGCTTCAAACTGTCAATCAATTCTTTATCATACCTTAATCACTCCTTAATTATTAACGCTTGATTAACGCTTGATTAAGGAGTAATACACGAGCTGAACTGAGAGACAATATGGCTTTTTCTTCCGGAAAAACGATGTCCTCGTCGTTTAGTGGTAACACTGGTGTTTCGTTACCGTTTGCCTTTCAGTAAGGAAATAAAGCGTGAGAGGTGGGTTGACCAGGAGGTCACCATTGCAAACTACGGCATCCTTAGTTATAAAAGTTACCTCAGACCTATTAAATCCTCGTTTCTAAAATAAAGACGGCGGAACGGCGTCCGCCGGTACATCCCCGCCGGTACAAAAAACGGCGTCCGCCGGTACATTCCCGCCGGTACAAAGAACGGCGTCCTCCGTTTATACAAGTTATCTAAAACCTTTTATAAATCTATCCTCTAAATCCTAAAATCCTTAAATCCTTGTTTCTAAAATCCCTGTCCTTCAATCCTTGTTTCTAAAATCCATGTCCTAAAATCCTTAAATCCTCGTTCCTAAAATCCTTGCCCTGAAATCCTTGCCCTAAAATCCTCGTTTCTAAAATCCTATCTGCGAAATCTGCGTGAGAGAAACTGCACCCCTCGGTTCCCCGTTTTTAGCTACAAAGAGTAACAAATGGAATGTTAATTGCATTTATGAAGTGAAACACAATTGGAAAATGCGAAAAGAATTGCCAATCGTGTATAAGATAGTTAATTACAGAGGAATAGATGACTGTTCTGATAATAGTTACTCTGATATTGATAATCCATTGGATTATAGAATATCAAAGGCATACAAGAAATGTCCAGGCAATCCCTATCCGAATTCATATTAACGGCACGCGGGGAAAATCAAGTGTAACCCGTCTTGTTGCTGCCGGTTTGAGGGAAGGAGGAAAAGTAGCGGTTGCAAAAACTACCGGAACTTTACCCCGAGTTATTCTTCCGGATGGTCGGGAAGCTGCTATTTTGCGTTTAATGGGTGCTAATATAATTGAGCAGAAATATATCTTTCGGCATGCCGTAAAGCATAAACCGGATGCTGTAGTTATTGAATGTATGGCAGTGAATCCTGCTTTACAGTGGATAACGGAGCGTAAATTTATTCGTAGTACTATTAGTGTAATCACTAATTGCCGGGAAGACCATTTGGATTTGATGGGTTCTACGGTGCAGAGTGTTACAATGTGTTTAAGTAATACTATTCCTAAAAACGGTATTTGTTACACGGCAGAAGAAGAGCAATTTCCTCTTTTGGAAAAAGTTGCCCAAAGCAGGCATTGCCAAATTCGTAAAATTCGTCCTGTGGATGTAACTAAAGCGGAATTGGACAAATTTCGCTACATTGAGCATGCGGAAAATGTGCAATTGGCTTTAGCGGTATGTGCGGAAGCGGGAATTGAGCGTGAGGTAGCTTTAAGGGGAATGCAAAAAGCAACGCCAGACCCAGGTGCCTTAAAAAAATACCGGATAGAAGACAGGGGTAAGACCATAATATTCTATAATGTATTTGCTGCTAATGACCCGCAATCAACGGTTGGTATTATTCAAATGGTAACCGGTCACTTACAGGATGTGGAAAAAATTATTATTCTGAATAGTAGAGCCGACCGTTTATTTCGCAGTCAGCAATTAGTTGAAGCAGTTAAGAACCTGGATTTTTCATACTTATTGCTGACGGGTGAAATTCCCGATAAAATAGAAACTTTTGCACTTCAGGCAGGGATTGCTCAAGAAAAGATAATTCCTTTGGGTGAACCTTTACCGGAGGTTATCTATCAGAAGATTTGGGAGCTTACTAAAACCGAAGCGCATATCTTGGGAATTGGTAATATTGCCGGAACGATAAAATACGGGGCACAAATTGTAGCCCACTTCAGACATAAATTGAAAGAGTGTAATGAAAGGAGCCGGAATTGATTGATACAATAGTTCAAGCCGCGGTGGGTATGGGTGTAATTATTTCACTGATGTTCAGTGAATTACTGGGTGCTTCTGCCGGTGGGATAGTTGTTCCCGGTTACATTGCCCTATATCTTGACAAGCCCTTGCAGATTTTAGGCACTTTAATAATCAGTTTGCTTACTTGGGGCATAATTAGAATTATAAGCAATTTTACTTTGCTTTTCGGTAAACGGAGAATGGTGCTGAGCATTTTAATCGGCTTTATTTTGGGTTGGTTATCGCGGATATTGGTTGTTCAGGATATTACCATTCATCAATTGCAAATGCAATCCATTGGTTACATTATTCCCGGGTTAATTGCCAACTGGTTTGAAAGGCAGGGTTTTTGGAAAACATTATCTTCAATGGGCATAGCTGCGATAGTAGTCCGATTAGCTTTAATGGTAATTTTTAACGGAGAGTTGTAAAATGATGTATCGTCCTTCACTGAAATCCAACCGTTCGTTAATCATCCTTTTGCTGTTAGCCATATTATTATTCTATATTGCGCAGACCAGTTACATTAAAGTTAGAACCGATAATTATGATGCCAAACTTGCTTCAGCGCAATTGATGAAAGCAGCGATAGATTCTTTAACTGCGGAATTGCATAACCGCAATATTGAAATTGACCCGATAGACGACCCTCTGCAAACAGGTTTAATTGGTATTCGGCTTAGCTCTATAACTACCGATAGAGGGCTGCTATCAGAAAAACGGGCAGCTCTTAATCCCAATTTGGCGGCTATCTTTGTGGAAGAGCTTTCCAAGCTGAAACTTATGCCCGGTGATTATATTGCGGTTGGCATCACAGGTAGCAATCCGGCAGTAAATATCGCTTTATATTCAGCTTTGCAAGTGATGGAATTGAATCCCAAAATAATCGTGGCATTATCTTCCGCTTCTTATGGAGCAAACCGTCCAGAGCTAACCTGGCTGGATATAGAAAGTATCTTAAAAGAAAAGGGACTATTTAAATTCAACTCCAGTTATGCTTCCCTGGGTGGTAAAGAGGACTTGGCAATCGGCTTATCGGATAATGGCATTTTAGCCCTGAGAGAAGCGATGAGTAGAAATAATGTTCCGCTTTTAATTGGTAGCGACTTAAATGATAATATAGATATTAGAATGGCTGCTTATGAAGAACTGTTACCTGCAGGTGAACGCTATAAAGCATTTGTGAATATTGGCACAGGTCTAGCCAATGTAGGTAGTGAACCCAATGCCAATCTTATTCCGGAAGGTATCAATCGTAGTTTGGCTGAGCATAATTACGAAAAAGAAGGTGTGATGATTAAGATGGCAAAAAACAATGTTCCGGTCTTACATTTCCGCCGTATTTTACGCTGGGCAAAACGCTATAATCTTCCTACTTCTTTTGATACTATGCCCAAAGTTGGAGAGGGAAAAATGTTCAGCTCTCTTATTCACAATCAAACCATCAATATTATATGTTTGGCTATTTTACTTATTGCCATAGTAGTAGTGATTATTTTTGACCGTCACGACCGCCGCTTTATGGCTAATATAATAGACCCCGACGAAGAACTGTAAGGAAAATTGACAATGCATAAACATTTTGTATCCCTTCTGCTGATTGTTCTGGGCATCAACCTGCTTTTTGCCCAAGCTGTTAATAGATATAAGGTTTTACCCTATGATAATCCAGGCACAAAACGATTACTGAAAACTGAAACAGGAAACTATTATTATTATCGTAACTTACCCGAAAGAGCTTTAATTCTGAACACAATTGGCGTAGAAAAAGTTGAACTGCGCAGTTTCAGTAAAGAGGCAGTTCGTAAGCCCGAGATTGTAGTTATTATTAACAAACAAAGAAAAACATATCCTCTTACTGTAGCGGAAAAGAAAGGGGATTATTATTTATATTCACCCCTAATTATAGAAATTCCGGAAAACACACAGAGCATCCAGATTATCTGCTACGACCGTTCAATTTATACTCGCGCTTTCAGCGTTTTACCCCCTAAGCCACCTAAAGCAGCAAAACAACCTAATATTGTTATTAAAGCTCACAGCGGAATTGTGAATGTGCAACATAACGGTTCCAATAGCGATTATTACAGCTTTATGCCCAATCAACCCTTAAAATTTACTCTGAATAATGGCAGAAATGCATATCTGTATGTGCGTCCGCGTTTGCTTGACCGTTCTTTACCCAAATTAGGACTTTATGCTAATGGCTCATTGATTGAGACCATAGATTTCACGCTAAAACGCACTACCAAATATCACAGCCCGGGAATTAACAATTTGGGAATTGCCCGAAAAATAGTATTGCCGGCAAATGCCAACAGCACCAATTATGAGTTGCGTGCCTTGAGTGACCATTTATTTTTGGCTAAACCCATTCTGATGAAAAAGTAGAGTAATTTATGGCAAATAAAAACCCGAAACAATTTACCAAAGAGTTAAAGCCGGCAACTGCCAAAGCGGATAAAGATGCGTCTAACGGAACTGATATATCAAATCAACCCCGTAATCATAAAACAGCCAAAAAAAGCAAGATTAGAAGAAAAACTACGATGCGTCCCATAATTCTGATTATTACTCTGTCCCTTTTGTGCAGTTTTTCCCGGGTTGCAGCTCAGGTAACCGGCTCCATAAAAATCGGAACTACTTACTCGGACAATGTGTTTCACCTTTCTGAATATGATATTGATTGTTTTAACGACCACTACCCTAACTTGGAATTTGTGGATACTATTGATGATTTAGCATTAAGCACCCGCATAGAACTTGCTTATCCGCTATCATATCGTTGGTGGAAATTTACCCCTTCGGTAACCGGTAATTTTTCCCGAAACATCAGCAATGAAGATAAATACCGCACCGATTGGGCTATAAAAGGCAAAATTGCACGCTATTACTGGAATTGCAGTATCCAATACGCCAGCAATCCTTATATTTATTTCCGCCAATTTGTAGATACCGATGGCACAGGTGAACTGGAAAAATACAGTTACAGCCGCGATACTTATCGGGGTGATATAGCAATTAAGCCCTTTCCGAAAACTATTGTGAAAGCTAATCTACGCTATGAACAATATCGCTATAATGAATATTTTACTGAAGCTGACGGCAATGCTGTAACCGGAGAAGCAGGAATCAGCTATAAATTTCCGTTTTTTACAGTTGAAGGTTCTTACGGTTACCGTGATTTCAGCTGTGATAAACGCATAGAAAATAAAGATTGCTCCTATCAAAGTAATATTTACAAAGGAGCATTAACTCTGCCTAAAATGCCTCTTTCCGAAAAAGGAAAGACCCTTTGGCAACCTTCTTTTGCTCTAAATTATGAACAGCGTTTTTACCAGGGAAGTGGCTCCTGGTATGGCGGCAGGGCTGACTATACTTATAATTTGGCAGCGGGATTTGATATGTTTTTTTCACCCCAATGGAATTTATCACTTGACTACTCTCACTATTTCAGGAATGTAGAAACTGATAATGAAACAGTTCAGCGTTTGAAGGAATATAACGAAAATCGTTTAAGCGCTGCACTAAGATATACTTTTTGAACTGAGAGGTATAAAATGCTGTTTAAAAAAGAAAATGATACCAATAAGATTAGAGAATTCCTGACCTTAGTGGAAAATCCCAAAGTAGAATTACGCCACTATAAAAAACCGGTTTTGGTTTGGGCTGTGGATGAAGGAACCGTCTTTTATTCCTTCTGGGAAGAGGAAATGCTCTCTCGTTACGGACTGGATAATGTGGACGGTTGGGATTTTGAAGAAGACCTTCTTTTTTGTCCCGATTGGATTGGAGAGGCAGAAGAAGAAGATTTGGATGATTATGATTTGAACGATGAGGATATTGAAGACCTGAGTAATTTTCTTCACCATAAGCTGAACGACAAGGATTAACATTGCATATTGCCATTCTTGGAGGCGGAGGATGGGGTTTGGCATTATCTTCCCTGCTTTCCGAAAACGAGCATCAAGTTCTGGTTTGGGAATATAATCCCGAATACTTACAGCTATTAAAAGAGACGCATTCCAATCCGCATTTACTGCCGAATGTTACTATTCCGCAGCAAGTTTGTTTTACTAATGATTTTAATGAGGTTTCGGCTTTTTCTCCGGAAATTATTATCCTGGCAACACCTACCCAATTTTTGCGCTCTACTTTACATAAAACCCCTGTTTCTTTGTGGAATGGTCAGCAGCTTTTAGCCGTTGTAAATGTAGCCAAGGGAATTGAAGAAAATACCTTCAAAACCCTTGATGCCGTTATTAAGGATGAACTGCCTTTTTTACCCGAAAGTAAAATCTGTGCTTTATCCGGTCCGTCCCACGCTGAAGAAGTCGCCCGTAAAATACCTACTACAGTTGTTATTGCCGGTAGCGATGAGAATTTACTCTGCCAACTGCAAACTGTTTTCAGCAATGCTTATTTTCGCGTTTATCGCAATTTAGACCTTATCGGAGTGGAAATTGGGGGCGCAGTTAAAAATATTATTGCTATCTCAGCAGGAATAATTGGCGGATTGGGCTTTGGAGATAACACTATCGGAGCTTTATTAACCCGGGGAATTGTGGAAATCCAACGCCTCGGAGTAGCTTTGAATGCCTGCCCCGAAACCTTTTTAGGGCTTTCCGGAATCGGAGATTTGATTACTACTGCTACTTCCCTCCATAGCCGCAACAGATTTGTTGGCTGGGAAATTGGCAAAGGCAAAAAGCTTTCTGAAATATTAGCTAAAATGGAAATGGTGGCTGAGGGAGTTGCTACTACCCGCAGCGTTTATCTGTTAGCTAAAAAACTTCAAGTGGAAATGCCTATTGTAGAAAAGGTCTATCAAGTCCTTTACGAAGATATAGACCCCAGGCAGGCAATCATAGAATTGATGACCCGCGACCTCAAAGCTGAGTAAGCTTGTACCGGCGGATTTGTACCGGTGGCTTTGTACCGGCGCTCGCTGTAGCGCCGTTCTTAGTACCGGCGGACGCCGTTCCGCCGATTTTATTCTCTCACAGATTACACGGATAACACAGATTTGATTTTAGAAACGAGGATTTAAGGATTTTAGGATTTTGAGGATTTAATAGCTCTGGGATAAACAGGATTAAAGGGATTTTAGGGATTTAATAGTTCTGGAATAAATTGTGTAGAAGGAAAACATCTCTTCGCTCTCTGCCAAAATCCTTCGGTGCTTTCGGTGCTCTCGGTGGCTAATTTTTCCCTCTGCCCTCCGCCGTTTTTGGTACCGGCAGACGCCGTTCCGCCGATTCGGCGCTACAGCGAGCGCCGGTACATCCCCCCGGTACACATAGCGCCGGTACAAAAAAACCCTCTTTTCTGGTTTAGAAATTGCTTAAATACAGAATGATAGCAATAACAACTGAGAGGATATTATGCTGAAGAAGTTATTATTTTGGGCAATCATCTTTTTCGGAATAAGATATACTTTAGGGGCAGTTCGCTATACAACTTTAGAGGATTTTGAAAGCGGTGTTGTTTCTTTAAGTTCCTGGAACCCTGAAGAAGATGTGCAGCCCGATGCCTGGATTCTTGATTCTTCTACTCCCGATGGCAGTTCCTATTGTCTTAAATTAACCGGCAATTGTTACAAATTACAGCAAATAACTCCTTATACCATAGACAGCACAGGCATAATCCAGGTTCAGGTTAAAACCAGTTCTGAACCGAGAATTCAAGGTATTGGTTTCACGGATGGTGTGCATAATATTCTTTATAGTTTTGCAGGAAGCAGAGTTTTAGATATTGAGGTTTGGATACCGGTTTATCAAGGTGCATATAGTTCCGGGGTTTGGAATACCTATCAATTACCTGTAGCATCCGACTGGGAGGCATTTTGGGGTTATTTTCCTGTTCTCAACGGTATCATTTATATTAACGATTTAGACGGCATTTCCTCGCGCAGTGTATGGTTTGACAATATAATAGACATCAGTTCCGACCTTCCTGTTGCTCCAGCAGTTAGCATTACTGCTTCTTATACTGCTAAAAATACCGGTGTCTTTTTCTATAGCACCGTTTTTGACCCTGATAGTGATACATTCACTTATGAATGGGCTTTTGGCGATTCCACTTACAGCAATTTGCCCAATCCATATCATTTATATACCGTCGCTTCCGCATATCCTTATACTGTGACCTTGAAAGTGACAGATGATACCGGGAAAATTGGTTTTGCTGAAACGGAAGTTACTTTGGAAACAGGAGCATCCGGATTGCCTGTTACCCTGAATTTTGTAGGGGATATAATGCTTGCCAGAGGTTATGAAACCAGCGGAGGTATTATTCCTACATTAGGCGTTAATGCTATTTTTGCTCCTTCAAAACCTTATTTCGGAGATGCAGCAGACATCAATGTGGCAAATCTGGAAGTTGTTTTAGCCAATGTAGGGGTTCATCATCCCACCAAAAGTGTTTATTACCGTGGCAATCCTGCCAATGTAAACGGTCTTATTTATGCAGGCATAGATGTAGTTAGCACTGCCAATAATCATACTATGGATTATGGCATTGAAGCATATCAGCAAATGCAGAGTTTGTTAAATAACGCCGGGATACTATATAGCGGTTGTGGAGCTAATTCTTATGAGGCATATTTACCTGCTTTTTACAATTGCCGGGGTTTGAATATTGCTTTTTTAGGCAGTTCGGATAGAACCGGTCAATACAATAATGCGCAACCTTTTTTACAAGCGGGTTAC
>Ga0209099_1003179_pt1 | contig 13588 bp, 18 predicted proteins | sample AD_JPNHW2_MetaG_FD_184430 | JGI IMG/M metagenome (GOLD analysis project Ga0209099, IMG submission 184430) | Active sludge microbial communities of municipal wastewater-treating anaerobic digesters from Japan - AD_JPNHW2_MetaG (SPAdes) (version 2) | ecosystem: Engineered > Bioreactor > Anaerobic...
AAGATGCGGCCTTGTTTGAAAAGTATTGTTTAAAAGATGCGGAACTATCGAAAGCGATTTACGAAAAGCTCGACGGGAAAGGGTTTGTCGTTGACGAGTTCCGCGCGGCGCAAGCAATTGACGTGCGGGGCGTGCCGATCGATGTGAAAGCCGCGAAGTTTCTTGTCGAACGAAAAGAGTGCGATAAAAAGAACGCGGTCATAATGGCGGAGGAAATCGCCGGACGCACACCGGGCGGGGCGCTTGTCCTTTCCGCGTCGGGTGCGTTCGTTGAATATATAAAATCCGAATTTGATATTGAGATACCCGACGCGCGGGCGGCGACACTTGACGCGATAGACTTCTCTGATCATCCAAACTGTAAACAAATTGAAAACATTGTGTATGTGCGAAAACTTCTTACCGCCCGCGCGGGTGACAAGGCGTCACTCATCCTTGACCGCGTGCATGACGGACGTGTGCGAAGTGCAACGGTAATGCACGCGGCGGGAACGGGGCGCTTTCAGAGCTGGGGCGTGAACTTCTTTAATTTCTCACGTCAATCAGTTGAGGACTGGGAAAAAGAAAAGAACACCGCGCCTGTTCCCGCGCTTCAACGTGGTATCATTTGCGCGCCGAAGGGGAAGACATTGACGGAAAGTGATTGGCGCGGAATCGAAAATTATCTGTCTCTTTACTATGCAGGTGACAAAGAACAGCTTGCGCGTATCGAAGCGGGTGAGTCGCCGTATTTGATTTTCGGTGAAAAGTTATACGGTGAAAAAATAACGAAGGCCGACAAACGGTACGTCCCGGCGAAAGCGGGGGTTTTGGGGTGCTTGGCGGCGGGTACAAATGTATTGACAAAGAATAGAGGGTATGTAAAAATTGAAACCGTTACCGAGAAAGATTTGTTATGGGACGGTGATACATGGGTAAAACATGGCGGAATTCTTCTAAACGGGTTGAAAAGCGTTATTCTGATCGAGAGCCGAAACATATATGCGACGCCCGATCATTGGATACTGTCAGAAAAAGGGTGGCGGACATCCGTGGAAATAAATATCGACGAGGCTATAGCGCCCCCGCAATTGGGGAAAAGAACGCGGGGAGTGAAGCCATTTCTGAAGAGTTTTATGTCGGCGCGGAACGTCGTATCCGTGTGCGCTGCGTATGCGGAACTGAAAAAGAATTACGCGTTGATAAATTTTGGCGCGGTCAAGGATTACTTTGCAAACGTTGTGCCCAGTCACTTATTGGTCAACACGGAGGAAACCCCAACCGATGCACTGATCTCTTGGCTGATCCAAAACTTAGAAGACGTTGGAATATGTGTTACCATCATATTAAAGAAAGATGCGGAGACCGTCGTAGTAAAGACTTCCCGAGGTATGGCGGTCGCGGAATTCAATGTCGCTTTTCATCCTTTAGAAATTTTTTGGAATACGTTATTACGTTGCGCGGGTTTGACAAGTGGGGTCTCACGTTGGATAGAATTAATAACGATGGGCACTATGAACCCGGAAACTTACGAATCGTATCTCAAAAAATTAACAATGAAAACCGTGGAAACGTACGACATAAAGGACGTAGGAAAAAATAACTGTTATATGACAAGTGGCGGTTTAGTTCATAATTGTGGCTACGGTGCCGGCGCAAAAAAGTTTTCTATTATCTATCGTCTACCAATTGAGACCGCAACGAAAGTCCGCGACGGCTGGCACAAAGCGAATCCGCTTGTTGTTGCGCTATGGTATGAACTTCATAAAGCACTCGTATCGGCGTCCGTTTATCGGAAAGAAGCGACTGTCAAAGTCTTTTCGTTCTCGCCTTTGGGTGATGCAAACGACGTTAAAATCACACTTCCCGACGGTCATGTGTTATATTATCGCGGGTTAGATGTGCACTACGATGAAAAGAATCGTGTACAGATCATGCGTGATGGACAAGCACTTCATGGCGGATTATTGCTCGAGAACCTCATGCAAGCGACATGTGCGCGGTTGCTTTATAGAGCGCTTGCCGCATGTGAAAGGGAGGGGCTTGCGACGGTACTACACATTTATGACTCAATAATGATCGAAAGCGAAATAAAGAACGCGAAGAAAGAGGCCGAAATGTTGCGGGTTATCCAGTGTGATCCGCCGTGGTGGGCGCCGGACATGAAACTTGCGGTTGACCAGCACACAGGTAGACGATGGACGAAAAGTTAAGAAAATTAAAGAAAAATAGTTGACAGTGCGGAGTGACGGAATATGACGATTAAACAAACGGAGGAAAGAGATGACACTTGATGAAGCAAAAGAAATATACGACTTAACGCCGCGACAAGAAAAAGAATGGATGAAACATTTTAATCGGGCGTTAAAAGGCTTCAACCGAATGTTGAAAGACAAGAACATTGAGCGGATAGTAAAATCAGAAAATAGGTATTGTATACAGTACAAAAACGGTCAGCAGTTTTTTGTATCCGGCGCGGTCGCAGACGCGGCAAATATTTGCTATGAAGAAATATAATAATGGAGGAAAGAAATGACGCTGCTTGCAATAATGAATGAAGGTTACGCGCTTCGGGCGTGGACGATGAAGCGAGTCCGGTGTGAATGGCGTATTGTGGTTAAGCTCGGTAAAATGACGAAAAACGGTAAAGAACAGTTCTACATAGTTCATTCGCCGATTTCGGACGCGATTCTTTCAGAGGCGGAATTCACTGAACCCGTTCCAGCGGCGGAATAACGGAGGAAGAAATGGAGATAAAAAACATTTATGTAGAACACGACAGCGAATGGTATGATTATAGTCATGGCGCGTCAGAAATAATTTCCGGAGTGTGGACACTTGATAGTTTGGTAAAAGCGCCAACACAACCCAATGCGGCGAGCGTAAAAACCGACAAGCGCGATTTTGAAATCGGTGCGCGGGTATATTTTGAGAACGTCGGATGGACGGAAAAGATACTCCTCAATGATGGGGACGGGCTTAATCTCGGGTATTGTGTGTTTTCTCAAGGATTGAATCGAAATTGTATCAGCGTATGCAAATCACAAGTCCTGTGCGGGATGGGGTGTATATTCAAAAAATTCGACCTATCCGAAAAGCAGGAAGAGCCGAAGCCGGAAAACTTCGAAGAATCCGGGTTAAAATTCGACTCTGGTAAACTTCGCCCCGGTCTTTTTCCTGTTGAATGTTTCGAAGCGATTTCCAAAGTTCTCACGTTTGGCGCGAATAAATACAGCGCAAATAACTGGAAAAAAGTCGCGCCGGATCGCTACATTGACGCGCTATGGCGTCACTATATTGCATGGCAAACAGGCGAGAAAAACGATAGTGAGAGCGGCCTTTCTCACACGGCGCACTTCGCGACGAATGCGGTTTTCCTTTTGTATTTTGAACTTGAGAAACAGAAAAGTGAAGGTGACAAATGATCATCCATGTAATAATCGGCGAAGGAAACATAGGAAAATATCTCACGCAACAAACGTATGGCGGATATTTTGATGAAAAGAAAGCGCAAACACGATTAAAACAATTATCAGATATGTACGCCGCCGTCGAATTCAGAATTGAAAAAGTGGAGGTATCCGAGTAATGGCATCACGCAATAAAGACGAGCGGGCACATGTGAACGCGCTTGTTAAAGCGCTTCAAAAAAATTCTCCCGGTGTGTATGTATACATTGACCGGGACGCGGGGAACGTGCGTCACACGTCGAGCGGCTTCGATTTTTTGATTGCGTATAATGGCCGTGTGGTATTCTGCGAGGCAAAGGAAGAAAAAGGAAAACTTTCGACGTGGCAAGAGTTGACGCAAGCGCTTATTAAGGACGCAAAGACGCTTTATAGAGTGGTGAGGTTTTGGAATGATGGAAAGACTTTCACTGTTGATAATAACGGATCATACGAAACAGAACGCGCACGAAAAGAAATGTTTTTTGATTGACAAACGATTAAGAAAATAAAAGATGAATCTATTACAGTGTACTAAAGACTTTCTCTGCAATCTTTAGTACACTGTAAACGGAAAGACCGTTTCACATATCAGGCAGAGACCCGGCGAAAGTCGGGGCTGATAGTGGGGCGGTCTTTTTTATTTGAAAGGCTTAATATGAAAAATACTTCTTTGCGTTTATATCAAGTCGAAGCTGTTGACAAGGCGTTAAAGGCGTACACCGAAGGTCACAGAGGTTTTCTCTGTGGGGATTCCTGCGGTTTAGGAAAAACTATTGTCGCGCTTTCGATTGCGGAACGACTACCAAAAACACATAACATGATTGCGGTTGTCTGTCCTGCGTTTGTTAAGTCGAAGTGGCAGCGAGAAATAAGGAATCGATGCGATGATACACGCGAATATAAATTTGCGATCTATTCGTATACTGATTTGACGGATTCCTCTGTTTTGTCTCATGCAAAAAGCACAAGATATGATTTAATCATATTCGATGAATGTCATTATAGCAAAAATTATAAAGCGGCACGGACAATCGCGACACTTTGTAAAAATGGTATACAGTCGGTCGCCGATAAACTTCTCGGACTGTCGGCGACGTTCCCGCCGAACAACATAGCCGATTGTTATCAATGGTTAAAAGCGTCCGTGTCGCCTCTCGCTGCTCATAGTTACGAGGAATTCTGCCGCGAATTTGCGGCGAATTGTTATCGTAATAATTTTGGACTGCAAGTCTCAGGCTTTAAGCCAAACGAACGATGGATGGAGTATTTTCCGCCGGTGTACATCGGTCGCACGATTGACGACGTTACAAACGAAATTCCTGAGGGGTTGCGGGTTGACGAGGAAATCGACCTGCCGTCCGTTATTGAAAACGCGGAAATCAAACTATTCGGACGGATAATTGACGATCCTGATTTAATGCAAAAAGCAATCGAAGCGAGCCCGTCATTTGACCAGTTGACCGAGTTCCGGAAAATGCAGGGTCTTGCAAAAGTTCACGCGGTGATTGACTACGCGCTTGACGCGTGGGAGAGTAACGAAAAGAAACTTTTGATATTTACATATCATACCGAAGTGGCGGAAAAGATCGCGGCGGCGCTGGTTAAGAAAAAACTACCCGTCACGCTCATAACGGGCACAAATACCGACGCAGATGAGCGGGACGCGATAACCCAAAAACTGAACGACGTCGACGAAAGTGTCATTGTGGCGACGATCGACTCACTTAAAGAAGGGGTTGACATTACAGGGTTTGCGCTGACACTATTTGCAGAAATCGACTGGAGAGCGTATGCTCTTGAACAGTGCGAAGGACGGACGCGACGAATCGGGCAGGAAAAAAATGTGCGGTGGGTGTACTTCTTCTTTGAACGTGGTGTGGATAAGATGATGAGAAAGAAAATAGCGGAGAAACAAGAATTAGCGACAGCGATACGGAGGACGGTGTGAAATTATTACACGGCGATTGTTTGGAGTTGATGAAACAAATACCCGATAAAAGTGTTGATATGATTTTATGCGATTTGCCTTATGGAACTACACAAAATAGATGGGATAGCGTTTTACCGTTAAATGATTTATGGAAACAATATCAAAGGATTTTAAAACCGAAAGGCGTTGCGGCATTATTCGCGCAAATTCCTTTTTCAATTACATTAGCTGCTTCAAATTTAAAATGGTTAAAATATGAGTGGATTTGGGAGAAAGATAGAGCAAGCGGACATCTAAACGCGAAAAAGCAACCGATGAAAGCCCATGAAAACATAATGATTTTTTATGAGAAAATCGGAACCTACAACCCACAAAAAACAACGGGACATAAACCAAGTAATGTAAACGGACGAAGACTTAAAGAAACAACTAATTACGGAAAGTTTAAACAAATAATAAGCGGCGGACAAACGGACAGATACCCTCGAAGTGTATACAAGTGCAATGTGGTTAATGGTCAACATGGGATGGTACACCCCACCCAAAAACCCGTCGCCCTTCTTGAATACTTAATAAAAACGTACACACTGGAAGGGGAAACCGTCCTTGACAATTGCATGGGTTCGGGCAGTACCGGCGTGGCGTGTGTAAACACAGGACGCGACTTTATCGGAATAGAAAAAGACGCCGAATATTTCGAAATTGCAAAAAGAGAATCGAAGACGCACAAAACGGAATAATACAATGAAACACACACTTACCGATCTTTTCAACACCCTGTTCACACCTGGCGAAAAAGTAAATATCCGCGTCATAAAGGACGACAAGGAAAACCGAAAAGGAACTACGCGGAATCATACGTGTGTCGCCCCGTCCGTCACGCTCTGTAATGAATACCCGGACGCGTTTCCGTGTGTTGGTATCAATCCCCGCGTGAATACGCGAAAACTCGCGTCAATTAAAAACATGGTGATTGACATCGACGGCGCGCCGCTTCCGGCGTGGTCAAAAGATCATGCTGATCTTATATGCACAAGAGATGAAAAACATCATCATTTATATTTTTGCTTTGCGGAAACGACGCGTGAGAATTATAAAAAATATTCTACCGCGATTATAAAGATGATTGGCGGAAGCGACGTAGCTGTGTCCGATCCGGAGCGGGTTATCAGGCTTCCCTATTTTACACACCGAAAACCCGGCGTCGAAGAGAACGAAGGATATAAAATTGTATTCATACGAAAAGAAATAGAACGGCTGTCGATAGAAAAAAAGTTTGAATGGGTAACTATTCCGACTGATAAAAATAGAGACGCCGCCCCGGTTCAAGACTATAATTCCGTCGTTGCGTTTTTGAAATCAACCTACATGAAAAAACCACCGCTCACAGCAGGCGACGGCCGAAGTCGGGAACTGTTGTTCATTGGGTTTGATTGTCATCGCTGGGGCGTTTCGCAGGAAACGGCGCTGGAAATCGCACAAGAGATTTCAAATGAACGACATAACCCGCCGGAAAGTCTCGCGGTCATAACGCACCAGATCGAAAGCGCGTATAAATACGCTAAATGTGAATTCGGCGCGGCGCTTACCGCAGGAAGCGAAAGCGAGGCGGCGCAACGGAAAGTCAAACACCAGTTTGATATTACTCAGCGTGTGAGGGAAAAGCTCGCCGGGTGGACATATATTCATGGTGCGTGCAGACTCGCCGATAGTAGAACTGATCGCGCGTTCACGTCAAAGGAGCAGATAGAGGATTATATTTCACGTGAGATAGGCGAACCGGTGAATTTTCGCCGATTGCTTGCCGACTATGCGGTTGAAACGTGCGATAAGATGGAATACGCGCCGAATAGAGCGGAAAAGATTTTTGAGGTAAACGGCGAGACGTTTTTTAATTCGTACCGACCGAACACGGCGGAAATCGCACGTGATCCGAAATTAAAGAAAACGGCGGTGAAAATATTTAACGATCATATAAATTTTATTGCCACATCAGACATTGAGCGGGAAACGCTTAAAAATTACTTTGCGTTTTGTGTGCAGTGCGTCGGGCAGAAGGTTGACTGGACGCCGCTTATAATCAGTAAAAGCGAGGGTCTAGGAAAATCTGCATTTAGTGTATTATTTCGGAAAATCTTCGGTGAACATAATTGTTCTACTGTTTCCGCACAAAGACTACTTTCTGGATGGACTGATTTTATTGCAGAGAAACTTTTTGTCACCTCACACGAAGTTGAAACAAGCGACACGGCGGCGCTGACGGAATTAAAATCACTTATTACAGAGAGCCGCGTCCGCGTGAATGCAAAATACGCGCGTACGTATGAGACAAACAATTGCGCGAACTTTTTATTGTTATCTAATAAACTCTCTGCGCTCCGCCTCGAAAAGAATTCGCGTCGCTTTTTTGTAATCTATAATAATGCGCAACCAAAAGAAAAAGAATATTACACCACGCTTTTTAACGCGATCGAAAATGGCGCAGGATGGATTTATGACCATCTAATGAGTGTTGACCTATCCGCGTTTGACGCGCACGGAGCTGCACCCGAAACAAAAGGTCTTAGTATGATAACAGAGGTCACGAAACCAGCTGCGGTACAGTGGCTCGAAACACAATACCGCGAAATGATCGGCGCATTTGCCTCGCCTATTGTTGACATGGTATCTATTGAGCGCGACGTGGCGCAACTTGCGCCGCCTAACATATCGCGGTATATGAGTAGAAGTATAATCGCCACGTTCCTTTATAACATGGGATTTGAGCCGCGCGAGTACAGACTTAACAATATAAAAAAACATAGCTGGTTCAAGGGCGATGATCTCGCATTTGAAAAAGAAAAGAATAAATTACGGGAGAAAACCGCACCGAAGAAAAACGCCGCAATTTGATTTTAATTTGTTGACAAAATGAAGCGGCGCGGATAAGGGTAAACAATAACGGAGGACAATCATGCTGAATGAAATCGCGCCGTATATTTTCACTATTGCCATTGGCCTCTTGTTTGCACTTGCACTTCTTCTTGTCGTGTGCGGATTTATTTATTTCTTTCAAAGCCGCGCGGATGATAAGACGCGACGCGAATATGACGAGCGGTACGGTAAAAAGTGATGTTTGGTTTAATCCGAAAGTCCGCGATTAAGTTTCACATTGATCGCGCGGTAAAAGACGTCTCTGCGAAGCTCGATGAAATGCATGAGGCAGAAAAGCGAAAGATTCATTCTCAGTATGAGGATAAATTAAATTTCCTGCGCGCAGAAAAAGACTCCGAAATTGACGAATACTGCCGACAAAATGCCGCTCTTCGTGCGACCATTGAACGGATGGAGCGCGACAAAGAGGAAGTGAAACAAGACGCAATTACAAATAGAAGACTTGCGAATAACATCGATAGTGTCGCGAAAAACATTCTCGATATTACCGATAAAATGCGCGTTGACCTTATACATTCCATATCAGGCGAGATTAAAAAATTTTATGAATTGCTCGGCGTTCACTGGCAGACCACATCTGAAATCGTGAACGATACGCGAGCACAGCAAAAGAAGGTAATAAAATGAAAAAACAACGAATTAAACCGTCAGAGCTTGAAAAGCTACTTTCAAAACACGATTTGAAAAAGTACGACATTTGTAAAATATGTAATTGCTCGGCGGCGACGGCGGAACGTTATTTCAAGTATGGAATCCCGGAAGCGCAATATCGGCTTATTTCGCTCTCGCTGGGGGATTTGTGATTAAAAAAACTTTCTGCGTCGCGCTTATCATTTTCGGCATTTCCCTTGACACATACTTTTATGCGTTCCGCTTCATCGCCGACGGTCTGCCGATCGTTATTGCGATTTCATGTGGGATAATGCTTGAACTGCTGCTCTCGTTTTGCGTGTATCACCGGACGAAAATTTCGACCGCAATCGCAATCGCAATTACAATTTACGCGGTGGTGCAAACCTCGGCGGGGCAGACATTCGCGCTTCTCTCTCATACCGCGTCGATCGGTGTTGAAACAGAAAATAAGACCGCCAATTTCGCGATGAATCAATGCAAGGAAAATCTTGAGCGGTTGACGGTTGAGGCGAACACCATCACCGCGCAATTAAAGAGTTTACAAAGTGCGCAGGCTCGCGCCGCGTATGCGGGGACAATCGCGCAGGCAAACAGGCGTCTCGCAGAAATCACGCGCGAGCGGTCACGCCTTATGGATTTACTCATAAAAACGTCAAGCGCGACAGTAACGGATGCGAGAATAGAAAATCAAAAGACGTCCATATATGGTTTTTATGCCGGTATGAAAGATTGGAAAAAGGATGATTGGTTGAAATTCCTTTTTCATTTTGTTCTTTCGGTGTTTATCGCAATCGCCGCGCCTGTCGGAATTATCACATGGGGTCACAAAACAACACGCGCAACGTTCTCAAAACAACAGATCGAGACGTTCGTCGCCGCCGCGTGGTATAGGGTACGGAATAACACCGGTATGACGGTGCTTTCCGAGATTGAATTTAACGCGCTTTTACAGAAACGCGGATATTTGATCGAAGCCGGGGTGTATTTTGCACTTATGAACAAGTGCGCGCAAACCGGCCTTGTCGACGCGTCCGGGCGTGTTTTGGAAAAGGATCACCGGACGGTTATTACAAAACTTGTCGGTGAAAAGTCGGACGCGTGGCGAGGAATTAAAGAAAAATTAAGGAGAACGCTAAATGAAAAAGCTGATTGAATTTGCCGAATCATTTTTTGTCGGTCTTGAACTCGCGCATGACAATCACACGAACTGGACGCGGTAATCAGCGCGTCCTTTTCCAAAGACATGTTCCGCCCGCCACTGCCGCAAGTGCGACACCCGCCCCGATCCCCGCGTAAATCTTCCAATCCGCGTCCTGATATACCGGGACGCGGATATCCTCACTCGTCTCTTTGTTCGCATCATACGCCCGCACGTTGAGCGCAGTGTATTCGCGAGTCTGTTTTCCCGTTTCATACTCAATTTTAATCGGCGACTTTGACCATACGAGCAAAGTATTGAAATCAGCTTTGTCAGGATCGTGAACGAATTTTGTTTCTGTCTTTACAACCTTGACTTCTTTTGTCACGATTCGCGGTGATCGAATATAATTCCATCCGACCGCACCCGCGATCATACAGACGACCGCGCCGACAAGTAACCATTTGATATTGATTTGTATATTCATGCGGTATTCTTCCTTAAGTGTTCGCGCCACGCGAAACCCGCGAATTTATCGACCGCGTGAAACGCTGCCGCCTCTTTCCATGATTCAACGCCCCAACGGTTCATTATGTCGCGAAACATACTATCCGCGAACTCTTTTGAAAATTGCATAGCATTACATGGTATGACTGTTTTACCGTCCGGCGCGAGAACGTACACAGGCACATCTAGCCCCGCGTTCCGGTATAGGTAGTCATGGACAAGTGGCGCGGCTTCAGACAGGTCAAGCGGGTTTATGATAGCCCAGAACAGACGGGGCACACTCGCCCCGTCGTACCGGAATCCGGCAGGTATGAGAATTTTCAGAACACTGTCAAAATAATCGTCCTGTAAAACCCATTCTTTCGTTTTTGGAAAGTAAAGCGTATTCGGTTTATCGATGGTCATTGGCGACCCCCTGCGATCGTATCACCGGCTTTCGCGCCACTATACGCGGCAACCGCAAAGCCCGCGAGAAATTCAATGAGCCTTTCTTCTGTCGGCGTCATCGGTACGGCGCGTATAAATTCGATGAATACGACAAGCGCGAACGCTTCGAGCGCGAGACCGATCGCAAGCACGCGGCCGCATGAGACGGACGGATCGTTTGAGAATAGCGCGAGTAGTTTTGACATTATCACGCCTCCAGTCCAATTTTAGGATCAACAACTTTCCAGTTCGCATCCCACATCATGAAGTGTAAATGCGGTCCATACGACATGCCAACATCATCGTATTGACCGATGATTTTACCTATTTCTATTTCTTGCCCCTCAGAGACATAATTATTGACGAGGTGATAATATGCACAATAATATGTCTCTCCGTTAATTATTGATTTTATGAGCACGCGGTTGCCGACAGAATTCCCGCTACCTTCAACCCATCTTTTCGCGTGATCGTATGTGTCACGGTCGGCAATAACTACGCCGCTCACTGCCGCATATACATTTTTATTGACCGAACTGACAAGGTCAACACCGTCATGCGTATGCTCACCCCACGGCGGGATATTTCTTTTCGCTCCGAATGGTGACGTTACTTTATATGGCTCTATTAAAGGTATCGTATTTCCTCCCTTAATTATTTGTTCGCGTGGTCGCGGATATGCTCGTCAATCCGTCCGTGTAATTTTGCGTGCTCTTCGGTATTATGACCGGCGCACGAATCGCACCGTTCGTCAACTTTTTTGAAACACTCGGCGGTATATTCTTTATGAGATTTGAAGATATAGAGAACGAGCGAAATGACGCCGCCGCACAAAATACCAGCCCCAACAAGAAAATATTTAGCAGTATCAATTGACGCCTGTAATGCGATCGCCCATTGTTCAACGTTCGGCATTTGTTCGTTCTGCATTTCATTAGCCGCCTCATAGTTTTATTATGAAATTGGTGCCGAGTGTATTGTCGCGGGTTGTTAAACCGGCACGAGGCACACCGCCCCCTGTTTCAATTATGTCATAGATGTACCCTGTTGCGCTAGTGCCGCCGTCTATAAGCATACTCGAGGTCGATCCGACATCATACTTTACAAGACCGCGCTTGAATTTGTGCCCGTGGTCTTGTGCCTGATCCTCTTCCGGCACGCCAAGCGCGGGGCCTACTTTTGTCCGCGTATTGATTGATTGAGACCCGGTGCCTTTCGGAGATGTCGCGCGACGGTCGGGTAAATAGATTTTTTTGCCTGCTGTCCAGTCCGCATCCGCTGACGCGCCCTTAGCCGCTGAAAGATACGTTGAGGGAACGACGGCTCTGTTCACTAAATTCCATATATGCGCATAAAGCGCGTAGTACACAGTACCGTTATAGTCGCCACCCGAAGTCGCGAGGGTTTTTCCGTCTTCGATCACCCATCCGCGAGGCGCGACGTCACCGAAAAACATTTTTTCTGACCCGGTCGCTTCCGCGCCTGTTTCCCGCCACGCGCCCCACGTGGATGATATTTTTGTTCTTTCATATACAATTATCGATGTACTGAACGCAACCGCTCTTTGATACATGGACGCGACGCCAAGCGCGGAGTTCTGATGTATAACGAACCATGAAAAGTTTGTGTCCGGCACGTCTGTTGCGGTTCCGAGGCACGTATAAAATCCGCTTTTCGTTATAGCGCCAAGATTAGTGACAAGTGTCGAGCCGTACGCGTTATCACCGAAAATAGTCCGTGCCCAATTTGCGGCGATAAGGTTGTCCAGATATGTCAAATCTAAAAATATCGCGTTATTGTTCGCGCGCATATGATCGCCGCGCGCAGCAGTGATGTCACTAAAAAGTGGTGATGGATTCGCGGGGTTCGCGGGGTCTGAATATGGTAGTGCCATTTTATACTTGCCTCTTATCGTTTATATAATATTTAACCGAATCAATATTGACGACGAACGTTTTTCCGGTCGGTATAATACGACGGAGAAGTTCAAAAAGTGTCGCGATCGCGACCGTTCCGCCGCCGATTTGCTTTAATTGGATCGTGATTTCATTTGTCACAACGGCGGTATTCGACCACGTTGAAAACGTTCCGTATCCTTCGGTTAAACCATCTGATGGTGGCGGCACTTGTGAATCAATGGCGTATGTAACGCTTGATGGATTTGGCGCGAGCACGGTCACCGCTTCGGGCGATGGTCTGTCTCCGGCGGGATTGACAAGCCCGAGATCAACATTTTTATACGAACTTTTCCGCCATGCGGTACCATCTGAATAATATACGGAACCGTGATCGCCTGTTCCGTCATTTTCAACGATACAAAGCGTTCCTGCGGATGGAACCGCGATTGGCAGTGATGCGGAAAATACGGTCGGATTTGTAAAATCTGATATCAGGCGCGGCGCGCACCATACGAGATTTGACCCGGAAATATAACCGCGTGAATAGTATGTTGCGCTCGATGCCGTTTTTGACCACCGTGCCGGAGCCGCCCAACCGCGCGGCGTATACGCGGTTGAACTCGGTGTTACAGGAGTCGATACATTTGTTGAATATATGACGAATCCCGTATCTGTTACAGACGGGAGTAGATTT
>Ga0209099_1003182_pt1 | contig 13573 bp, 12 predicted proteins | sample AD_JPNHW2_MetaG_FD_184430 | JGI IMG/M metagenome (GOLD analysis project Ga0209099, IMG submission 184430) | Active sludge microbial communities of municipal wastewater-treating anaerobic digesters from Japan - AD_JPNHW2_MetaG (SPAdes) (version 2) | ecosystem: Engineered > Bioreactor > Anaerobic...
AAACATATTCGGAAAGAACCTACCGCTGTCCTGTAAAAAGGAAATGGACTACAAGTGTCAGCAATAGTAATTAAGGAATAAATTTATCAACTACATTTTAGAATAGAGCCAAATTGATAAACGCCTGGTAAAAAACCTGCCTGTGGATTTAAGGGTAGTTTTAAACTGGGATGCCGATAACACCGACATGGACCTCTGGGTGACAGGGCCTGACCAGGAACGCTGTTTTTACGGCAACCGTTATCCGAAATTCGGCGGGTATCTTTCACAGGATTATACCAGAGGGTACGGCCCGGAAGAATTTTTGATGAAAGATGTAAAAAAAGGCAACTATAAAATTCAGGTGAACTATTACGGCTCGGGCAGGCAGGACCTGAAAAAGATTGTGACGGTCAATGTACAGGTTTTTACGGATTACGGAACACCCAAGCAAAAGAAAAAAGAATACACCTTGTCGTTAAACAACAACAGGCAGCTCATCGATATCACCGATGTGGTTTTTCAGAAATAAAATTGAGATGGGATGAGTTTAATAATGTTTTTGTTTGAATAATTTCTATGGTGATTATAGATTAGTGGATATTTAAAAAAGAAAATATTTATAAGCAGCAGCTGCACCTACCCGGCAGGTGAATGGTGCATCCGGGTAGTTTTATGAATGAAGTAAATTAGTTGAAGCCCCACCCTTGGAATATTTTTCATCGTATTGCCAGTTAATTTTGTATCTAGGTAGTTTAAGTGTGCAGTAAATTAGTTGAAGCCCTGCCTTCGAATATTTTTCGTCATATAGATAGACCGAGGCAAAATTAATTCTTACAAAAACAGGGAAGCTGAAAACTGAATAGAGTAAGCAAAAGAAAATCAATAAGTGCGGAGTCATCACTATAATCACTGACAAATTAAAATGAAAAAGTTTTTCTTAGTATTATTCCTTTTCGCAAATCAATTTGTATTTGCACAAACAACAAATCCAACTCCATACTGCGATGCATCATTTGATGATATGCAGGGTTATCCGGTTGATGACCATATAAACTCAGTATCCTTTGGAACACTTAACAATCTTACCAGCAGCCAGTATGCGGCACCTCATTATGTTTTTTACAACAACTTAAGCGTTGCAAATTTTACTCGTGGCAACGCATACACATTGACCGTGAATTTCACAACTGCAGGAGGCTGCGGCTACGGAGTCTGGATTGATTACAACCACAACAACACTTTTGAAACTTCTGAAAAAATTGCAGGTACTACAGGAACAAATATGTTAACTGTTGGAGCAACTCCTACCATTACGCAATCCGTGACCATTCCTGTAAGTGCTACGACAGGTAATACCAGGATGAGAGTAAGGATTGTAGAAGATGATACTTATAATATGACTACAACAAGCGAATTGCCTTGCAATGCCAGTTCATCCACCACAGATGTTATGGATTGGGGAGAAACTGAAGATTACACCATTAATATTGCAACTACTACCGGCGTAAATGAGATCGGAAATGAAGCCAATTTTGAAGTATTTCCAAATCCGTCAACAGGCATCTTCACAATTACTGCGGGCAATATCGATATTGAAACGATTGATATTTATTCTCTTTGCGGAAATATTATCTACCAGCAAGCATTTATTGGTTCGCAATCAATAATTGACCTGTCAAATTTGCCGAAAGGGCTTTATTTTGTCAAAGTGAAAAACTCCTTAAATGCTGTGTCAACAAAAATGATTTCAATACAATAAATCAAATATCATTTCGCCTGAAAAGCAGGGTAGCCTCCAACTTTACATAGCTTCAATGGCTTTTGTCCCGATAGCTATCAGGAGGCGGTGGTTAGAAAAAAAACAGTGGCGGACATGTCCGACTTCGTCTGACAAGTCCGCCATTGCCGGTTTTTGGCAGAAATTATAGAAAAAATGAAAAGAAAAATAATAACGCTGATTTTTAGCATACTGATTTTGACTTGTCAGGGCCAAAACCAGAAGTATATGGAAAAGGCAAGCTCCCTGAAAAAAAAACACCATTATGAGAAGGCGATCCTTGTGATAAACCGGGGCCTGGAACAGGATTCATTGTTGTTGAAAGCCTACATACTGCGTGCAGATTGTTTTATCGGGCTGGGGCAATATGAAAAAGCCCTTAAGGATATAAATTTTTGCATTCAAAAAGACAGCAATGACGCCGCCTTTTATTCGGAAAGGGGATATTTATATGCCGTTAAGGACGAACCGGCAAAATCGCTAATGGATTACAGCAAAGCCATCGCGCTTGATTCAACGGTTGTGAAGCCCTATATTGGCAGAGGCGCGGTTTATTTCAATATGGATGAACTTGAAAAGGCTCTTACGGATTTCAATACCGCCCTGAACATGCAAAAGGACAACAACGCCCTATATTATGACATTGGCCTCGTATACAAAGAAAAGGGAGCATACATTAATGCCATCATTCAATTTACTGGGTCATTACGTTTAAAACCGGGGGAGCCATTGGTGTACTACGCCAGGGCGCAGTCGTTCCAGGCGATGGGACATTATAAAGAAGCGATAAAAGATTTCCGGAAAACCCTCAGGTATTACGGCCGCCTGCGGCCCTGGGAAATTACTGAAACCAAGAGCGAAATAAGACAGGATATTAAGGATTGCAAAAATATGATAAACTACTAAAAGCGGCCTTCTACCCTGCCCGCCGCCGGGCGCACATGCCTAACGGCGACACACTTGGACGGGCATTTACCATAACAATTTCTCATACGTGTTAACAAATTTTTATGAACTTTATTTGTAATAGTTATTTTATGCACTTACATTTGTTGTGAATATTTTTGGTTGTAAGCTTTTCCGTATGGTTTTTTGTTTGATGGGGGTTTACAAATGGGGAATAAAAAAAGCATAGAAAGTGAACGTATTTGGGTGGTTTTAGAAGAGGAATAACTATTTGGCGGCAAGGTATAAAAACAAAAACTGATACAATAAAACCATGATTGAACTTATAATTTTAAATGACAATTCTAGTAGTTCGACGACTTCAATGGTGACTCTTATTATTGGATTATTAGGGTTTACTACAGCTATATTGACTTTAATATTTTCACATCTAAACAATAATCGCAACTTAACCTTTTTGCTTGAAAAAGATAAACGGGACAGAGAGGATAGACTCAAAAGAGATGAATTAGAATTTAATAAAGACAAGTGGGATAGACAAAAAGCGTATAATAGAGTTCTTGGTTGTTTACTCAAAGTCTTTCGGTCTTATATTGTACATAAGCATTATTATAATGAGAAAGGCGTTGAGAATATTCCTGATAGTTTATTGCCTCAATTGCTTGACAAAATTGACCATTTCAATTCAGACATCAAATCATTAAACAAAACAGTTAATATAGAAACAGAAATAATTCCTGAGCTTACAATTATACTACATGAATTTTTAGACCTATTAACGCAGAAAATAAAGACAATTATAATAAACTATTTGACGAAATAAAAGGAGAATTTCAGCTTTATGACTACCAAAGTTAAATTGTAGACAAGTTCTAAAACTGTGTGGCAGTCATTAACAAACTAAAATAAATTGCAAATGTGTGAACTATTAGTAAATGTAATCGGTACTATTATTGGTGGACTTTTATTTACTTTAATTCTTTTTCTTTTAAATGAGTATGTTTTTCCTAAAAACAACTTGACCGGCGAATGGATGACAATAACTCATGTTGAAAAGACAACTTATGTTCCTTTTAAAGATTTAAAAATTGAATACAAAATCCATTTACTTCAAAAAGGGTATGAATTATCTGGCTCAGGAGAAAAAATTAAAGATATAAAACCAGACGGTACAGAAACCGTCTTTTTCCGTGAGAATAGAGTAAATATTGATGTTGACGGTTATTTTGAAAGAAAATATTTTGGCAAATCAAAAGTTTATCTAAATATAAATGAGGACGGTAGAAAAAGAGAAACAAGGGCTACTTATGTTTTAACTCTTAAAAACAATAATCGACTTGAAGGATCTTTTATTACAACTGCAGCTGATGCCCGTGGTAAAATCACAATGAGCAAAACGTGATAAGGATAATAAACTATACTTCAGCCAATGTTTTAAGGCTGTTGGCATCAATTATTTTTAAGTTAAATCCAAATTTCAAAGTTAAATTGAAAATGATTACATTTAAAATAGTCGAAGCCAATAAAACTAATATAAAGATGCCGAATAACCTCATACACTCATTAATAATAATAGAAGACAAAAGGTACTTTTATCACTTTGGTATAGATACTTATTCCATGTTTCGTGCTTTCATAAAAAATGCAACAACAAAAAAGCTTGAGGGTGCAAGTACAATAGTTCAACAATTAATTAGAAACCTTACTAATGACCGGAAAATTAAATTTAGCAGAAAAATAAATGAGGTATTATTGGCAGCAATAATTAGTAATAAATTTTCTAAAGATGAATTGCTTTGTGCATATTTAAACACTTATAAATTTAATAACTGTGTTGGTGTTGCATCACTTTGCTTAAATGAAAACTACAATTTAGCCAGATTATCGAATAATGAGGCTGCTCAGATTGCAGCAAGGTTTAAATATCCCTCAATCACAAAATCAAATCATATTAAATATTTAAAAAGAGTTAGGACAATTGAGAAAAAACAACATCTAACAACACACTTGCCACATGAAATTAAAACATAAAATAAAAATAATAATTTTGGATGAACTTTGCATGGCTGTTTGCCGTTAACAACCCACCAATTATAATAAATCCCCCATCATGAAAACCCAAAAATTAATTCTGTTCCTTCTTTTAGCCACAACCCCAATGAATGTAATGGCTCAGCAGGCAAGTTTAACCATAATAAACAAATTAAACAGGTATTTGACTACAAAAATTATTAAGGGAAGTGAAAAAAAAGGAACGCTCTATCAGACGGTGGCCATAGCCCCCAAGGGAAAGGAGATCGCTTATTTTGTGGAGCCCGGCAGGTATTTTACAAAAAGCATGGCGATATTGATTGCCAAAGACACAACCCTGAAAAATGATACCATCTACAGCAAAGGCAATCCGTTTGACGTAATAGCCGACAATAAAAGAGGCTACAGTAATATTACCGTTAAATTTTCGATTAAGGAATCAAAAAAGCCGATTTTAGATGGAGTAATTCCTATCACAAGGAAAGAATATGAGACGGATTGATTTGCCTCAATTGCAATACTTCGAAAAGCAGAATAAAACAACTAACTTATAAAAATGCCTAGTGTAGCATTTCTCCACCGTCCGTTGTTTTCCATACACCGCTGGTATTGGTGCCTGCATATATTGTATTATTAGAAGGAGAGCAAATTGCATTTACAATTCCTATTTGATTTGTTCCCATATGACTTATATCGAGGGGTTCAACAGGTCCAGTATATTGCCAATTTGCATTATTAAAGTCCCCCGTGCAAATTCCATAATTTAAAATATTATCATTTATTGCTTTGGAATAAGCATTTGTTGTACCGTCTTCAGCATGGTCAGGGTAGCCCACCCTGTTGCTCCAGAAATAATCGGAGCGGTTAAAGAATTTGTATTCCCTTTTTGTTGCAGAATCCGTTTTATTGGCAAAATATAATAATGTGCTGTCTTTTATGATATAATAATTTGCATTACCTTTTAATAGTTTCGATTTCCACGGATAATAGGTACTATCAGGTGCTTGTCCAAACAATACCTGTGTACCAACGAACAAAATAAAAGTAAATATGGCCTTTTTCATGTTTATTTTTTTAATTAATAATAATCTTAATTACTCCTGAAATATTTCCCCTGCCTGTTAACCTGCCAAAATAAATTCCACTTTTTAACTTCCCTTTTTGTAATATTATATTGTTCTGGTTTTCTTGGATCATGGACTCAAAAACTGGCTTACCCAACATATCAAATAATTGAAAAATTTCAAATTTACTGGCTGTAAAATTCAATTCAGCATCATCATAAAACGGGTTCGGGGAAAGTTTTATCTCGTTACTGTTATCCGTAAATTCAAATATATCTGCCCCATAAAGTTCGCAGGGTTGATTTCTCCATTTTCCTCTATACCAAAAACATTTTCCTTGAGAAAAATAAATTGAATCCGCATCATCAAAATAACAGTCTGGAAATACTTTTAACTCATTATAAAAAATAAAATCAGAGCTGCCATAATATTCGCGCATTTGACTAAACTGAGCAGTGCATGTGGGATTAGCTGTTTCATATTGAATATATTGAATATTTCTGCTTAAAAAATTTTCCCAAATATTGAATGTGCTACTCACAACATATTTATAGCTTGTATCGCACCATGATGTATCAATGCCAACCCTATGTCTTGGCAAATCAAATGTGTCGCCTGCCACCTGGTTAAAATCATATAACAGCACATCAGAGGTGTCATTACTGTATATGGTTACGGGGTAACGCACATAAGCCCTGTGGTTATTGTCGTTTCGTAAAAAACAATGGAGGTAATTATTTGGCGAGTCGTAAGCGGTATCATGCCCCCAGGCATAATATACTTTACTGTATAGCATACCGCCTAACAGGGTGTCGCCCTTTAATTTTACAGTCAGGTTTCTGACATGTGCCGGCGTATCCTCATACAATCGCACTCCATACACCCACATGGCGCTATCAGTGGGCATAGCATTTTGAGCTTGTAACTGCCCAATAGTTAGAATAAAAACGAATAGAAAATATTTTTTCATTTTATTTAAATTTATTGCTATAAAAAGATTTTGAAGCACAATTACAGAACAAACATAGTTATTACATACTGTCTATCGGTATTATTTATAATAAATCATCTTCAATACCGCACAATTTGAATCCTGTTCGCCAGTAAAATCAAGCCGGAACGTGTACATGCCTGCCGGCTGGTTCTTTGGCGAGAAAACAAATGTGTGTTTTCCACTCAGCTGTGTTTCATTTACAAATTCAGATACACATACACCAAGAGCATTGTAAACGCTGAGTTTTACCGTTCCGTTTTCAGGTAATTTGTATGTTAATGTTGTACCACCCTTGAATGGATTAGGGTAGCCAGTAAAGTCAAATCCGGCTTCAGTTTGGTTCCCTTGAACGAAAATTTTTGGTATTAACAGGTACTCATTAGCTTTTGCCTCCGTGCCATATTGATCTGCTATTATCCCCGTTCCGAAAAGTTTAAACTCAATTTCCCCGGGTTCCAGTTCATTTACCGGGCAGAAGCCAAGGTTGATCATTATATCATTATTCGTAACATCAAAGAAATTTGTTGTTGCAAACACCACCCTGATTATTCCGCTATCATCCGTCACCAGCAAATCATTATTATTGTCAATAATTTCTTGTAAGGTCGGGTTAATCTTAAACACCCCATTACTATCGCTGGTATTTGGCATAGATGCGCTCACTAATTTAAATTTTTCTTTTGGATAGTATAATTCCAGTCCCATGGCAGCAAAATCATTCAGCGAAGAACTGATACGTAGTGGTATTTCTATTAATCCGCTGTTATTTAGTATCAGGCTTTCATCAGAAATAGTAATAATGTTTTCATCTGTCAATGATTTTACCTGCGACCATGTATTGGCAGAATCTCGGTATTTACTGCTGGAGGCATTGTAATCGCCATAGCTGATAACCGGGATGGTGAAGTTCAAATTCGAACCGTTAACTGTAATTGTTGTATCAAGATTAACCCAATTTCCTTTAGGGAAGTTTCTGGCAGGATCATAAGGCGCACCTATCTTGGCTTGTATTCTTGCTTTATCTATAGCATTAATCGTACTATTATTGTCAACATTTGCCGCTTTTTTATATATCCTTGAGAAGTTCCTAGAAGGGTCAGTAGTTGTATCTGACGCAATGTAGTATAATATTGAACCTACATCTATCGCGTTCACGTCATTACACCACTGCATCGTATCTGCCGCGTATTTATCATACATCAAGGTATAAATCCCATTATCCACATTAGAAAAAGAAAACGCGCCGTTTGCATCAGAAGTGTCGCGGGCGATTTCTGTCCCAGACTGGTTTTTTAGAATTACAATTTCTTTATTGATATCATAATTTCTTGAGTCGTACGTTGGTGCGTTAGGCGCCGTGCCGGCATTTGCCTTTCCTGCATACATGGTTCTCCCTGTGATATTGGCACATATAGCTGTAACTGTAACATTATTGCTGGCATTACATCCTTCTGCATCTGTCACCGTTACGGTATAAGTAGTAGTTGAATCGGGAACAACAGTAATAGCTGCCGCGGTATCAGCAGTATTCCACAAATATGTTGCACCACCCGAAGCTGTTAATGTTACACTATCCCCTGCACAAATTGTAGAATCAGATGAATTAATTTCAGCGGTAGGTAGAGGATTTACAGTAATGGTAGTACTTGCAGTATTAGAACATCCCTCTGCACTTGTAACATTAACTGTATATGTAGTAGTTATATCGGGAGAAAAGGGTATTACTGCTGAGGTGTCGGTAGTATTCCATAAATAAGTAGCACCACCAGAAGCCGTCAATGTTGCGCTATCTCCGTTACAAATAGTTGAATCTGATGTCGTAATAGTAATTTCAGGTAAAGGATTTACAATAACAGCCTTATTCCTAGTATCGGTACATTCGTCTGCACTTGAAACTATCAGCATTACATCGTAAGCGCCTGTTGTATCATAAAGCATGGCAGGGTCTGGGCTTGTTGCAACGCTGTCGTTGCCGAAATCCCAGAGGTACGTGTATGGTTTCTTTCCTCCTGTTACGACTGAAGTAAAATGAACACTACTGGCATAGCATCGTATAGTATCAAAAATAAAATCTACCTCTGTTTTTCTTAATGTCAGGTTTAAAGGGCTTGTCGCCACCCACTGACTGAGAGTTTTCAATTCAAAATCTTTTACCGGAGTTCCATCAGTTGTCCCAAAACCAAAAACTGTAGTATCGCTCAAGGTAAGAAGTTCAGGGAAATAGAATAAAAAATAACCAGTGCTATCGGCTATTACAGAAGATATGCTATTTATCCTGACTGTATCTGCATCCAATATTACAAGAGTATCGCCTGCCGCGGGTAATCCGCTACAAACACTGTCGTACTTCAGGTAACCGCGAATACTAAGGCTGTCGTCTGTTATTAATTTTTCAATAGTAAGCGGAAACCGTTCTCCGTAAACCAAACTCAATAATGCTTCTGCATTTTTTGAAACAAAGGTTTTGGCAGATGCAACATATACCACACTATGCTTTTCAATCGAATCAAGCTCAAATAATGTGCGGTCTGAAATGTAAACGTCAGCCAACAAATTATAGAATGTAACAAAATTGCTATCGGCTGTAGTTTTTTGTTGTATGCTATCTAAAATATTCTTTGCATCAGTATAGTTTTGTTGCGATAAATAAACTTTTACCAATCGTTGCTGATTTATTGGATTTATATTATCAAGTAAATATAATCTTAAACTATCAAGAAGTAAACCCGTGGTATCACACATGTAATACTGCATAAGTTGATTTTCAGCAGTATAAATAGTGTCGTTGATTTGACTTATTTGTTGCTCCAATACTGTTCTTGCCGCAACGCCTGTTTGTGCATTGGCAATCTTTAGCTGTGTTTCGGGAGGAAGAGATATTGTATTTAGAATGCTGTAAACTCTTGAAGTTAAGGGCGAATTAGGGATAAACACTGTTTCAATTTGTACTGGGCTAAGAGCGTTTGTGCGACCAAGTGCGGCGAGCATTACCGTATCTGTAAGATATGGCGCAGCTCCTGAAAGCAGATTTGTAACCTGCTCCGTATTGCTATTATTGATCACTTCATCTAAAAGGTTTTGTGTGTTTCCATCGTCAAACATGGCAAACAATGGCGTTAATCGTGATTTTCCGCTATTGATATGCGCTATTAACTGCAATGATGAGTATCCATTATTCAGTTTTGAAGGACATGAAGTTGAAGGGTCGTATATTGAACCTGGACATGGATTAAGAGAAATCCCTGATGAAAAAGATGAGGGTTGGGTTCCACCAGCCCCCGGGTGGTAGTTATAAGTATAAGAATATGCTGCAGGGTTTTTAAATAATTGTTTAAAACAAAGGGTATAATATGAAAAAAAATTACCGGCAGGTGTTTTCGTATCGGATGAACAAAAACCCTGCCCCGGCTTAATACTCCCGGATGTAACTGCGATATCTGTTGCATAGGTAGGATTGTTATTATAAAAATCATTGCATTTGAATTCTAATCCGCTTTGTAACCATGACGGATCGCCGTTAATACCTTGTGCCTGACACGACCTTATATTATGATTAAAATTGTTATTATAGATTTCATTGTCACTCACACCCGAATTATTAACTACTATTCCTGCAAATCCATTGTTGAAGGTATTTTCTTCAACTTTATATCCGCTGCAATTATCAAGATATATGCCTGCCGAAAGACCGCCGGTGTGATTTATAACATTTTTTGTAATTCTTGCACCATCAATACCTTGCAGTACAATAGAATACGTGTTGTTAGTAAAATTATTATTATTGATCTGGACCGATTTGGCAGTATTGATGTTTGAAGAATTTATAGCATAATATAAATTGGTGAAATTGTTAGGTGTTTGCTGAGCCAAAGGGCAGGGAATGGTGTAAGGATTACTGCAAATGTCTTTTACAGTATAAGAAACGTCATAACTCATAATGCCGTTTCCTCTATTATTAGAACTCATGCTGCTATTAAGATTTTGGAAGGTATTGCCATAAATTCTAATACCTTCCACGTCATACAGCCCCATAAATTCATACGGATAGCCCATACTCATATTATATGTATCCGTAGTTTCAAAATAACAGTTATAGAAACAACTCTTATTGGGTAGCTTTTGTGAAGGATTATTCGGAATAAAGTTGTGATATGCGCCAATCCAAACTCCATTTTTATTATTTCGGAATATGGCGCCATTGGCTGTTATAATTCCTCCGGTTTTACTCCAGTCGCTTGTGCCATCGACATTCATTTTTATTGCATTAATAGCATTTAATGCATTTTCAATTATAGCACCATTTTCGAGTATTACAGTGCCCTGATAGCAATTACCATCAATAGTAAATTGATGCTGGCTGCTGTTACCCCAGACTTCGATGCCTTGCCAAGATCCTTTACATGCAGAACTTAACACCCCTCCATTAATGAAAAGTTTTCCACCTGGTTTTACAATTATTTTATTGTCTGATCCAATTTTTATTTCGGAGTTTATTTCTAAGGTTGCACCACTTTCAATTTCTATATTTTTAAAGTAAGCATCCGGTAAACTGCATCTTGTCGGTGTGAGCAAAGATACGCAACTTGCGGTCAAAAAGAAAATGACCAAACAAGAAAAGAAGTCCATAATGTTCAGCATGGTTGAACAGTGGCGGGAAAGCGGGATGAGCCAAGCTGTGTTTGCGAAATCACAAAATATAACACTCGTAAAATTTCGTTACTGGATCCAAAAATACCGGCAATCAAAGGAGTCGGGATCCTTCCTTCAGTTGAGCGGATTTTCTTCATCTTATGGGATCGTCATTCATTATCCGAACGGCGTTGAACTGACGCTTCCTGCTCAAACCCCGACCGCAGTAGTCAAATCGTTTATAACTTTTTAAGCATCATGTTTTCCTTAGGCAACGCCCGGTATTTTGTTTACCGGGAAGCGACGGATATGCGAAAAAGTTTTGACGGGCTATGCGGACTGGTGAGCGGGCGATTGGGCCAAAGCCCCATGAGCGGTGATGTTTTTATATTCGTGAACAAGCCTCGCAATCGCATCAAACTCCTGCGCTGGGAGCCCGGCGGCTTTGTTCTTTTCTATAAACGTCTTGAAAGCGGAACTTTTGAATTACCGGCCACAAAAAACGGTAGTTTGTCCAGTCAAATTGACTATGGAGAATTGGCGATGATCGTAACAGGAATTTCGATGAAAAACTTATTGAAAAGGAAGCGGTTTTTGAACAAAAAAATGTTAATAAATAGCGCTGAAAAGCTTGTCTGATAAGGGTTTTATTTGTATCTTTGTTTCATGTCAAGCGAGGAAAAAATCACAATTTTAGAACAGGAATTAGAACAGCTCAAATCGAAAAGTGATCGTCTTGAATCAGAAAACGCCTGGTTAAAATATAAGCTTGAAGATCTCAAACGAAGGATTTTCGGAGTAAAAAGCGAGCGCTTTATTCCGCAGGATACCAACCAGCCTACCTTGTTTGAACTGCCCGAAGAGCAGAAGATCGAAAAGCCTGCCGAATATGAAACGGTTAAACGCAAAAAGCCCGAAACAAAAAAGCAGCCTCTTCGCCTGGAAATTCCGGCCCATCTGCCTCGTAGGACAGAAGTGATCGAACCTGAATGGTTGCCTGAAGGATCAAAGAAGATTGGCGAGTTGGTGACCGAAGTATTGGAATATGAAGAAGCCAATATTTATGTTCGCCAAATCATCCGCCCCAAGTATATCATTGAACAGAATGATGAAGAAACCCGCATTGTGATTGCAGAATTGCCAAGCCTTCCAATAGCAAAGGGCAATGCCGGTTCAAGTATGTTGGCTCACATTATCATCAGCAAGTTCGTAGACCATTTACCACTCTATCGCCAAGCCCAAATCTTTAAACGTCAGAATTTATTGATTGCAGAATCCACGTTGGGCGGATGGTTTAAAGGAACCTGCACGCTAATTGAACCTCTATACGAAGCATTAAAGAACAAAATGTTTTCCTGCGATTATTTACAGGCTGATGAAACTCCCATTCCTGTGCTGTCTCGGGATAAACCCGGATCCACGCACAAAGGATATCACTGGGTTTATTATGATCCGTTAAGAAGATTAGTTTTGTTCGATTATCAAAAAAGCCGGGGAAGAGAAGGCCCGGATGAATTACTGCAAAACTTTAAAGGATATCTTCAAACCGATGGCTACCAAGTTTATGATGGCCTGAAAAATCAAGAAAACATAATACAATTAGCCTGCATGACACATGCACGGCGCAAGTTCGAGCATGCCCTGAATAGCGATCCGCTCCTGGCCCATGAAATGATGGTAATGTTCGGGGAACTCTACAACATTGAATGCGAAGCAAGAGAAGCGGGCTTGCCATACGATGCCCTCAAGGATTTGCGTCAGGAAAAAGCCAGGCCGGTACTTGAAAAAATGAAGGCATGGCTGGATGAACACCTGCTGACTGTCTTACCCAAGAGCGCACTTGGCGTTGCGATCGCCTACACGCATAACCTTTGGCCCCGACTAATCCGATATATTGATGACGGCCGGTTCCAAATCGACAATAACCTGATCGAGAATAGCATCAGGCCTGTTGCACTCGGAAGAAAAAATTATTTGTTTGCCGGCTCGCACGACGCCGCAAAAAACGCAGCCATGATTTATTCCCTGCTGGCCACATGTAAAATCAATAATATCGAACCCAAAGCCTGGCTCAAGGAAATCCTCACCATGTTGCCGGATTGCCCGGCGAACCTACTGCACGAACTTCTGCCTGTGCAAAATTAAACCATTGCTGCTTTAGAAAAAAGATGTACTTTGCCGGTGGCTTAC